>JADHED010001088.1_pt1 | contig 25227 bp, 22 predicted proteins | sample 8952041 | NCBI WGS metagenome assembly JADHED01 (sample SAMN16124423, study PRJNA663239) | bioreactor sludge metagenome | isolation source: sludge (control) | place: India:Bengaluru | collected 2018-09-08
AGCGAAGAGTGGGAAACCGGCAGGATCTACCTGCCCCGAGTCGGCCAGTGACCGCCATGACCCGGAACCCAATTACACAACGTTTGTTGCTTTCTCAACAGTCAAGCTCCGGGCTACTTGGACTCGCCGAAGCGTGATCCGTCCGTAATCCCCGCCTTTGTCGCCCACAAGCCCAACAGCTCGTCGATGATTTCATACTCCCGGTATGTCTTCTCGCTCGGGGGATCGAACGAATGACCCATTCCCTCTCTCGAGAACGCGCTGCCAGGACTGCCCATGCACACAAGTCCCTCGCCGACGTGCCATACGCGAATGGCAGCATGGCTACCAGCCCTCTCAATGGTAATATTGCCCGAGGCCACAGATCCCAGCAAGCCAGACTGCAGCTGCCGAGCCCCTGCAGCATAGGGCGCATCAGCCTCGTCGTACAGAACGAGCAAGCACCCGCCGCGCCTAATCCACTCGCCCAGTGACGCCAATTCGTCCTCAGCATAGACGGCGACGGGGTTCGCAATGACGATACCCATCGACTCACGCAAGCACTTCGCCAACTCTGCCTCAAACTGGGGTCTGAAACCAAAGCGCTGTACTTCAATGAAGATGTTGTCGAACGAATCATGGTAGCTCCTGCCAGACGGACCAATTGTTGGCGCCAGATAGTATTCAGCGTGCGACGCAAGAAACGATATCCGGTTCTTCACTTCACCCACGCCATACGCGTGGACTCGTTCAGCAGTTGTACTACCAAGCCACCCGCCGGCCAAGACGCCACACAGGACAACAGCATTAAAGAGCATTTTCCCCAGCGGGCCCTGACATTGAAGCGCCACTCCAATCGACCCGAGTGCGGCAAGGACGAGACCAACCGAGGCGAGAGTCGAGGTGCCACTTCTCCGCCGGGCAAGGTACCTGAGGCAATCTTCCAGCAGCTCAAATCTTCCGGGTCGAAACACGGCGAAGTTCGCAAAGATAGTAGCGTCACCTAGCGCTACAACAGATCCCTCGCCGACATCTGCAACGGCACCGAGCGCCAGAGGTCCCTTCCACTCGAAAGGTTCGCAGGCCCAGTCTCCGAATGCACTGTTGTGTCCGAATATCGCCTCGTCCGCGTATGCGGGCGTGAAGGCCAGAGCCGCCCTCGCACTACCGGAGACCGAGAGAGAGCAACCAGTGAGCCACTGAGTCTTCAATACATCGGTGGAGATCCACGGCGCGCTCAGAGTTTCGGTGATGCCCGCCTGCCCACCATCCAGTCTTGATACCGCTGTCGGATCGAACACTATTCCGAAGCTGCTTACGACATCGTTCAGACGGGAGTTACTGCCGAACAGGTCGTTGTGATCACCAATAGCCAGAAGATGCCCGCCGCCCACCACGAACTCGCGGATTGCCGCAACCTCTGCAGGTGTATATGAAACACTCGGGACTTTTAGAACCAAAACATCAGTACCCGCGAGAACTTTCTCTGTGATCTCAGAATTCCGCAAGAAGTCGATTCTGTATCGCCGTCCAAGCTCCTCAAATGCGCTAGAACAACTATAGACGGCCATGTCCCCGCGCCACTCTACAGTAAACCTACTTCCCCCAACTTCCCAGTCTCCCACATGGCTCTCGTCGACGAGAATTCGCCCCTCTAAGAAGCCAACGCTGTCTCCATTCCGACCAAACGCAACGGCCAACGCAACGGCAGCAAGTAGCAGGCTCAGTGCTGCCGCACTTGCCCTCATGCTCTTTCCAATCACTCTTCTTCGGGGCTCGAATGCCCTACGAGGCCTCAGGGAGTCGCTTCTTTCGGCGGCAACTGCCTGATTGCAGCCCCGCCTTGCAGAGATCGCCAGCCTTGGCCGCCCAGCGTCCGCTTCGCTGAAGACACTCATCGACTTGTTTCCGCCCCCACCTATCCCGATGGAAAGCAGGCCACCCACAGCGACGCTCAGCGTTGCGAGAGGGATGGCTCCGCTGCACACATAGGCCGCGGCCCCCGTTGACTGGTCCCCCATGTACCCCCACGCAGCCTCCCCCATGACTACCCATAGAACGTGCCAAACCAACGCCGCGACTATCGCCAAAGCGAAACAGACCACACACCGCGTAATTCCAACGCGCGTCGCATCCCTAAACCACAAGTCCAAGAGCACAGCAGCGAAGCCGGCAAGCACGACAATCACTCCTGAGTTATACACAGTAGGAGCAACACGTACCAGCTCATTGCCAAGATTGACCCAGCACTGGCCGCCTTGAACACAGCTGGCATAGCCGAGCCACGTGAAAGTAGCTGACGCGAATTCCGCCCAATGCGGCCCCATGCTTGATCCGATGAAGGACTCAAAGGCGATCCTAAGGCTGACAAGACACGTCGCGACGATGAGAACAGACTCCACCACACCAATTAGCAGCCCAATCGGACGCGGCCTTCGACTTTCCATGAGGAGACTAAGCGCAATTGCCCCAAGGGCACCGAACCCGAGTACCCATGTCTCTAACATGACCGTGCTCAAGACCAACGCCTGGAAAAAGGCCCCCGCGAAGAGCGTATAGCCCGAATATGCTAGGAACCGCCCTCCGAGCGATCGGCAAGGACTCGCCTCCAGACTCGCTCCACGAACATGATGTTCCCGATGTGCCACGTATCGACTCCCTCTAGACAGTCACCGTAGGGAAGGTAATCGTCTGCCACGACCGTAATCGCCCCATTTCCATACTGTAAGCGCACCGCACACCGAATCGGCCCTTGTCCGAAGAGAACTGTCACCCTCTGTTCCAGCTCCCTCTCAACGTGAATGTTGTAACCCGAGGGAAACCATGGCTGTTCGACTCCGTTCCTGCGGCCACCTTTCGGGACCTCGCCCAGTGCATACGGGTCAATTCGAAGACCGCATCTCTCCCACAACAACTTCAGCGCTGCCGCGTGTCGAGGCCCACCCACGAAGACAAATTGCCCACCGGCTTCTATATAGTTCAGGAGATCTTGTTGTTCACTGATCGTCTTAACGGGCAAACAGATTGCGACGAGATCAGACTTCCGCAGCAAGCCTTCCGTCAGGCGGGAGTAGTGCACAACAGTAAAACCCGCCCGCTCGAGCGAGCGCATGACGCTCCAGGTCGACTTCCACCGCGGCTCGCTAGGGGCCCGGTCGACAGGTTGTTCTTCGATCCAGGCGCACACCGGCCTCGCGACGGAGGCTCTGGAATCAGAGAGCGCCTGTTCCTCGACGACCACGGGGCTGATGCCTATCCAAGCGAAAGAAACCACTGCACTCCCAACGAAGGCGACCCGCCTGCCAAATATAGTGAGCCCCAACAAGACAACCGGAACGAGTGTGAGCCCGAAGAGGCGCACCCAAGGTGGCTCCCGATACCAACGCAGCAGACCACCCAAGAATCCGCCTCCAGCTGTCCAAGGAAGGCACCCATTCTGGAAAGGGGTTGTGTCTCCGAAGACGACAAGACCGCCCGCACCCACTCTTGCTCCTGCGATTACTACCAGATCCCCCACGTCTTCTTCCCGGTCAATTGCGTAGTTCCCCAAGAAGGCTCCGAGTACGTTCGTCCTGACACCCCTATCACTCAGCCCGTTCCGCATGCTGCATAGAGGGAAGGCACTGTCTTGAATACGGAGGGAAGCACCGACCGAGTAAGGCAGGAAGTCCGGTTTCCTGATCCAGCGGAGCCATCCGACAGTGTCCCGTACCAGAATCATCCGCTCAGAGCCGATGTTCTTCGCAGCATCGAACTTGATTTCGATCCCATAGCGACCCGTGAGGGCATTCGTCCCCCCCATGACACCTGCAACGTCCGTATGATCGCCCAGCACAATGCACGTCCCTCCGCCAACCATGAACTGGTGTATAGCCTCCAGTTCAGCATCGCTCAGGCTTGTGTTGAGATTGATAATGAAAAGGAAACGACCCTCCCCAGCAGTCAATTGGCGAAGTGCCGGCCGGTCGATTCCTCGGAGCGACGCGTCATGTAAGGCAGCGTAGTCTGACAGACATCCGAACATCCCGCCAGACCATAGTCCGTAGCGACCATGCGTGGGGCGATCCCAGTCCTGATAGCCGACCTTAAGGACAGCGATGTCAGACGCCTGAGGGCGTGTCAAGGACATCCATATTGACTCTGCACACCACAAACCAGCAAAGCAGCTTGCAAGCAACATCCCCAACCAGCACAGGCGACGAGCCGGCTCGCTAGACGCATGCGTCCAGTCCCAAGCGAATCGTGTAGACGCAATCACGAAGATCGATGAAACGAATGGGGCGACTGCAATACTCATAAGCCAGGACGCCGTGGCAGTCTTGAGTACATACGCCCCGCCGATGGGGACAGCCACTGCCAGTGACAAGGTCAAGGCTGCCGGCCTTATCCACGCTCGGCGGCTTTGTGCTGACTCCACACATGCGCCCGACAGTATCGCAAGCGAACTCCCGAAACCGAGTTGACTCCCTGAAAGACCGACCCCGAGACTCGCACGTGTTGCCGACCTAGCGAACTCATCCATCGCAACGAGCATTCGCCCACCCCATGCAGTGGACGCCAGACCACACGCAAAGCTCCAGAGACAGACCGCCATCAAGGAAGCGTTAAGAAACCGGTGCTGAGATCGTTCCCTAAGCAGGCCGAGACCCCCGGCAATACCCATTAGGCAGGGCAGGCCACCCGAGTCCCTCAGAAGTGCCGCGCCGAGCAGGCCAGCTACTGTCCCGCCGATCCCTCCAAGCCAGCGAATCCCCTGTCGGCAGAGCGAGATTCCCACGCAAGCGGACACGAGTGCTGCCCCGAGGCGGCTCTGAACTTGCCAGAGTGCCCAGAATGGTTCACTAAGGAGTATCATGCCAAGACAGATGACTATCGCTCTTACCTCGCCTTTTCGATCGAGATCATCGGTCACATTTCCCCCCTAGTGCTTCAAACGTACATCCACTACTAGGCCAGAGCTAGTACTGCCGAAGTCAGTCATTCCTCTTGCCCCTCTGAACTCACATTCCGCACGATAGTCGCCGAGCGGGAGAGTTATTTCGGTAACGCCGTTGCCGCCAGTCGAGACGTAGTAGCAGCAATCCTCCTGCCCAGCCGCGAGAGCGCGGATTCGGATTGGCACACCCAGCATCGACAACTCCGGCCCCATCAAGGCGCGCAGCTTCACCCGCATCGACGGGACTGCTTTGCAGCCTGGCTTCACCATCTCCTCTCCGTCGATGGTCACCGCCCCAAAGTGAAGGCACTCCCCGGCAAGATCAGCTCGCATGGAGTACTTCCCGCGCGGCAGTCGTACAGCGGAGACTCTCTCTGACACCGCCAAGTCTGTCAGGGGCGACGGCCTCGGGAGACATCTGCTCAGCGACACGTGAGTTCCACGCGGGAATGTCCCGAAGTCTAGGCCCCCTCTAGGCACTCCGCAGATGACTAGCTGTGCGGACGCGCCTCCCTTCAGGATGAACCGCGAGATTGCTGGGGCGTCTGAGTGGTCAGCCAAGAACCCTAACAGCCAGTCACTCTTCTCAAGCAAAGGTAGGCGTAGACCATCGGGACCTAGTGGCACGGCTCCCCTGTATAGAGCCTCCAACGGGGTGCCAGCCTTCATGACACCGACCCGGCCGGCTGTCTGTTCGAACACTACAAGGCGCGCTTCGCCTGGCTTGGGCCAGATCGCCCTCACATCCAGAACGCCACCGGTCTCACCCACATCCGCGCACTCTAGCGACTCCGGATCCCCGTATTCCCGCCACGGCCAGTCGGTCAGGTAGAATGACTCATCCCTCGCAAACGCGGGAACCCAGTATCCTCGCTGATCCGCTGCCCTCCGCACGACACCAACACCCTCAACTACCGCAGAGACTACCCCACCCGCTACGCCGGTCTGCCACGCCGGGCCCCTGGCTCTGCCAGTCACATGAAGCACGTCTTCAGCAGCGCTCCAAGAGCGAATGTCTCCCAGACGACTCCCAGCCAGGACATCATACGAACCCTCGCAGGGAACCAGTACTCGACAACGTCCTTCGTCGTCTGTAAGCGCACGACTCAGTGTGACGTTTTCCTCTCCGTCATCCGTTGGGAATCTACTCAGAACCAGAACATCAGCATTACGCCACGGCCTCTGTGCGCCTTGGCGATCCACCATCGTTGCAGCCACCTCGACCAGTCTCAGACTGGAGCCATCGACGCGACCGAGTCTCACCTCCCCGGATGCCCGTGCAGCCGGATCAGGAAGAGCAATAACTCGTAAGTTGAGCCCCGCGATGGCCTTTGTCACGCCGTCAGTAACGACTAGGCACCGCGCTCGCTCTTCCCCTGTTGCTAGAACCGCGTGCGTCCAACCTGCTCCGAGCCTCGGGCAAGGAAGTGCCTCCTCCACCCCACATGAGATTTCGACGAGGCCGACATCACCGCCTCCGAGCAGCTGCCCATGCCCTCTGATGACGCCGTCACAGTCCACAAACAATAGGGTACTAGGCTCCCCGGCCTCCTCAACCTCGACAGCGCTTCCACCAGACCAGATCCAGGCTGCTGCTACTGGATCCCCACCCACCACAACGAGCCAGTCCGCCCTGTTGGCCCCAGGCCCCCCCGGGACAACCGTGCGGATGGTTGGAGACATCACCTCCAGATCGACTTCCTCGGATAGCCCCTCTCGCCTCCCGATCGTCCGAGCGATTGCCGCGTGATTCCCTTTCGGCCCCACTGCGTAGAATCTGTATGGGCCAGCCTGCAGCGTGAATCGAACCGTTCCGTCGCGATTTGAAACACCAACGCTAACCCCGCCCAGATCCACCACGGCGGCTTCGGGCAAGACCCACCCCACGCGCCGCGCAACCACCTTGATCGAGGGCATAGGCTTCCCATCGTGGTCGATTACACGAACACAGATGTCAGCCTCCCTTTCAGTTTCCACGGACCACCCAGCGTCAACTGCACAGGCCTGCCTTCCTCGCCTCCCGCTGAGGCTCTCCGGATTGCGCATGTACGAACGATACGGAGCTTGGCGAGCCCCGACTTCCGACCTTGTAGGTGGCAAGCCGTCCTTCCCTATCCTTCGCCCCGACCATGCAATCACAGACAGAGCAATTGAGAGCGCCAAGCACGACAAAGACACCCCGAGGGTCCATTTGGCCTGCATGCTCACTCTCCGACAAGTACGCGGCCACTAGCTTGTATAGCAGGCATCAAGATGCGCTCAAGCACCCAGTTGCCCTTTTCGCGCTCGTATTCGACAGATCCCTTCAGAAACAACACTCCAAGTGACGCTGCCTTAAATTGCAGGTCTCCGGCACTCGACTCCGTCGGGTAGACCCGCGGGAGCACACACGCTTCATCCTCGAGGAACACACTCACCCTGCCAGGCCGAGACCCGTTTGCCATCGTGATGCTGGTCCTGAGCTCCTGAAGGGGCATCAACCGGATCACCCGGAGACCACCAGCCTCCCCTGTTGCCACACCGTGCTCAATGCCAGCACTCCCAGTCCTCAAGTCTATCCCGTACAAGTCACACAGGAACGGGACCTCCAAATGGCCCAGAACTGCGATCCCATCCCTCCCCGCCCGAGCCCCCGCTCTCCATCCAACGCTCCCCTGCGTGGACGAGAGGCTCTGGACCGCAACAACTTCTGCGCCCGGCACCGGGTCTCCCTTCTCGTCTAAGACCTTGACGCAAAGCCCTCCGTCCTTCGGCTCTTCGAAGGTGAGCGGCAAAGTGCTCCCCGAGGCAATCGCCGAACGCACGGTAGAGGCCGAGACGTCGAACACTTGAGGAGGAAGTCCAGAAAAACAGATCGTGAAACGCACGGTCGAGAGATCATGCACGCCGTCATTCCAGGACAGGCCACTTAGGAGCACCCCGCTTGAGCCTTCGTCTGCGTACGCCAGATCGATCAACTGAAGCATGTCAAACCGTTTCGCAACACCACCTGCACTGTCCAGGCCAAGAGCGCTGACGCTCGCCACCTTGAGCATTCCCTGCGCATCCCCCCTTCGCACGGCCAACCAGAGCCTCCCAGCCTCGGGGACTTCGTCCCGGTCCACTACTACAAGGAAGTCCTCACCGATCTGTCTGCGGCCAGGCAAGACCGGACCCGCTAGCCACCAGGACGCTTCCCGGTCGCGACCCGTCTCTGCGACCGCGCTCCACGCATAGACAACACCGCCGTACACATCGCACTCCTCCGTACTAAAGAGGAGAGCCCCAAAGTCTCCCGCTCTGTCCGTTCTCCCGCGCAGATCGACAGGCAACTGAGCGCCCGTGGCATCGGGCTTAGGGATGTTCGCACACAGCCCCACCGTTCGCTCGCTAAGAGGCTCACCGTTCTCATACCTGAAGGTGCACTTCACGCGAGCACATGACTCGCTGCTCGGAACAAGAACCGTTCTCTCGCGCCCCCGGGTCGATGCTGCTGATACCAGACAGCATCGCTGGGGGCCACTCGGCAGCCCTGAAACGTCGAGGCGCATCCATTCGATCCTCGGTGGCCAGTGAAGGGTGAATCCCCCCGTCGCGTCAGTTCTGGCTCGGCAGAAGAACGATGGCCCCAAGATGCTCTGGCATGCCACATCGACGTTCCTGAGTGCTTCCATCGAGGAGTCGGCAACCAGGATTACCTTGGTGCGCGGCTCGACTTCCACTCTCACTGTGTGGCGATCGAGCAGCCCGTCAAGATTGCCCGGAAACTCCTGATAGGATGCATCCTGACTCCAAGCCTGGACACGACTTGACCGGAGCCACGCCGAACTGTCCAAAGCACTCGTCGGGCTAAGGATCGCGTCCATGTCGATATCGACACAACCCTCCCGGTCCGAGAAGCGCGAACTTGTTCCTATGCACTGGTCTCCCCAGAACAGGGACGCATGTACGCCAAGTATGGCCTCGCCGTTCTCTGCAAGAATCCTCAGGCGATATTGCTGGCCCGGAAACAACACGATGAGGCCGAGTGTCTCTTGGCCAGGACTCAGGGCAATCTCGCGACGCATGTAGCCAACGGCGTCGGCAAGAAACACAACACTATCATTGTCACCATCAGCGGTCGTCCCGAGTGCCAGTCGGAAGTTCCCCTCCGAAGTCTCGGCTTCAGCCAAAACTCTATTGCCAGCGATCAACTTGAGTGAGATGGAAACTGCTTCGGGACCCCGCACAGACAGACGAACACATCCAGTAATCACGCGCTGAGCTTCAGGCGTCGCCGGTTTAGTCGGCACCTCCCTACTACTGGTTCCTCCGGCGTCTAGCGCAGTTACTTCCGCCTCGCGGATCGGCTGCCGCGGGATCCCCCCCCCCCTTAGGAGAAGCAAAACTAGCACGTATGCCGCCAGCATGCAGGCAAGGCTGAGTAGCGCTTTCCGCGGCAAATGTACTTCAGGCGCCATGGCTAAATCCTCCCCTTCAGACCCGCCCAGTACTCTCGCAGACTGGAGCGCCACCCCCAGCACCTGGGCCGAGGTGGGCCGGCCGGAGCTGCAGAGATCCGGCCGACCCAAACCTCTGCCATGACAGAGTCAACCCCGAAGCGGGGTTGTGCTTCTCACTGACAGATGCCGTTCTGGCCGGGCGGGTTGTAGGCGCCCCAAATACCTCCTGTGAAACTGCTGCATAGGCCGCTGCCCCCGTACGCAGAACAGGTGGCCGGCTCCGCACCTGAGTAGGCGGTGCACTCGCTGCCCGATCCAGCAACGACGGAACAACGATCTCTGCCGGTCGCCGCGACCCAAGTTGAGCAATGGTGAGGTGGGCCACCACTCGCACCGAAGCTTGAGCATTGAGATTGCGTACCCAAGGCGGAGCACCACGTGCCAAGCTGCCCGTTCCAACCGTATGCTGAGCACCCCGACGAATTGACCGACTCACTTGCTTGGGCTGAACACTTGGCAGCAGTGGCGGGGTTGTCGGCAGTTGAGCATTCCTGGAGTACTCCTCCTGGACCTGCGGCGCTGCAGTATGTCCCATTGTGCTTGGACGAGCATGTCATGTTCGCACCGCCCGGCGCCGCAGTTGAACAGGAATCGTTGGGCGTCCCGAACCCACGGGTGGAACAATGCGCCGTTGGGCTCGTGGAACACCAACCTGCCGAAGAGGCCGTCGACTGTGTCGGAGAGTTATAGGTCCACGGAAGGATGCGACCGAGGCCGCTCAGCAGATAGACGGGTGGGACCCCGCTCCCGCAACCCAAGTAGATCACCGGAGCCGAGGTCATCGGCGGGCTCGCCGCAGTGACCGCTTGAGCAGGCTCCGATCTCAGCGTTGACCAAACCGCGATGGCGCAGACGGCCAATAGTGCGGTTCTCAACGTACCTGCCATCACATTCATACACTCCTCCCCTCTCAAACTGAACCACGCTGGTCACTTCGCCCAGGCGAAGGTCGTCGCATAGGCGCTTCCCAGCGCTCTTCGAACTGGCCGCACCTCATTGCACGCGCAGCGAGGTGGTGACCTTCCGGCCGGCCAGGGTTTGATGGAGTGCTCTCGTGGGCAAGGAGACCGTACGAACGCGTCAAGATCGGAGACCTTAGGGTGCGGCAGTCAAATGGCCCTGGCCCCGGTCCACGCGACAGGACTTCCACGGAGGTCCTAGATATCGCGTTGAAAAATGCGGCCCACACATTCTTGTCCTTGGCGATCGAGACGAGTTCGTGGTCTATCTCGCAGTCTCTCTTCATACAGCGATCTTCAAGAGCCATCAAGCCCCCGTTCCCCCCGGGAGCTTCATCCCACCACCCTTCCCGCCCGCCCCGGCGGCCGCGTGCGGGAACGACGCACCACCGCCGGAGGGGCACGGAATGCCACCGTACGCGACCGGGCACCGGCCGTCAACGGCAAACTTCCTGCGGGATGTCAAGAAAATAAGTGCTATCGAATCTCGATAGCATCGAGCGGCAGGAGGAGGGGCGGGACAGGAGTACGGCCGCCGGACGCTGCCGGCACACCGGAGCATGGACCCGTCGGGAAGCCGGGCCTCGCACGGGCCCTCCGGCGATGGGTGGCCGCGGAGCGACCGCCGGCGGCCACGGAGCGGCCATCGCTCTCGCCACTCCGGAGCCCGCGCGGCGGGAACACGTCGCAGACCGGGTCGCTCCGGAGGCTGAGCCCGCGGAACGCATACTCCCTGGGCCATGCGCCGTGGCCGGGGCCGGGTCCGCGAGCGCCCCGCTCCCGGTGGGCGCGCGACTTCCCTCCACGGGCCTGCCGTCGGATCCGAGGGGCTGCCGGATCGTCGGTTTGGCGCAGGCGCGCCTCAGCCTCTCGCCGGACACCCCGGTGCGGTCCGGAGGCTCCCCGCCGGCCTCCCGCGGAGCCTGATCCTCGGCGTCGCCCCCGCGGCCGAGCTACACCGCCGCCGCGACGGGCTCCTTCCGCAGAAGGTTCGCAAGGCTCTGAACGTGCCACGCTCCGCCCGTCCTCGAGGCGTAGCCGCGGGCCCGGAGCTCCCGGTCGATGGCCCGCAACGAGAGGCCCTTGGCGTGGAGCTCGCGGATGAGAGCGATGGCGGCCTGCTCCCGGGGGTCCGGCTCGAGCCGGCCCGGGGTCCCGGACAATCTGAACCCGAGGGGGACCGCCCCGACCCGTTCGCCGCGGAGCTTCTTCACGCGGAGAGCGGCCTTCGTGCGCGCACCGATCAGAGCCTTCTCGAACTGGGCGAATGCGGAGACGAGGTGGCGGAGCAACTGGGCCTCCGGACCATCGCCGTTCCCGGTTCCGTCGGCGCTGAGCACCCGCGCCCCCTGCCGTTCCACGAGCCGTTCGATCACCGCCCCGATGAGGACATCTCGCGCCAGTCGATCGCGCTTGGCGACGAGCAGGACGCCGGCGTCGTGCACCGCGAGCGCGTCGAGTGCCGCGTTCAGCCCCGGCCTCTTCTCGACGGGCGTCGCCCCGGACACCCCGATGTCCTCGTGGACGGCGACCAGGGCCGCGCCGTTCGCCGAGCACCAGGCCCGCAGCGCCTCCTTCTGGGCCTCCGGCCCGAGGGCCTGCTCATCGGTCGAGACGCGCACGTACCCGACCACCTTCCGCGGGTCGGGTAGCGCCTTCCTCCGTCGTGCCGCCATGCGGATGCCTCCTCGCCGGATCCGGATTCGAACGGGTGGCACCCTACCTCGACGGGCGCCCGCGTCAAGGACGACCGGCGGTGGACGGCGGCCGTTCACCCCGCGAGGGGAAGGAGTGACGAGTCCGGCCTCGGACCGTGTCCTTCCGCGCCGTGACGGTGGTCGGCCAGGAGAGCCGCTCGATCGCCGCCCGGCATCCGGCGGCACTCCGCTCTCACCAGCCCGAGGGCGGTCGCGGCAGGAACGTGTCGCGGAAGGGGTTGCCCCGGAGCTTGATCCCGTCGAACATGTGGTCTTTCACCCACACCGCGTGGCCCGGGTGGTCGGCATCTTCCGGATGCTCCCACCCGCCGTAGGGGCTGCGGTCCGTCGAGAGCCCCGCGTAACTGAGCCTCGGCCGCACCGTGCGGAAGGCCAGCGCGAGGGCCAGCGCGTCGCCGTAGTCGGGCGACCTCCCGATCCGGTTCCGGAGGTCCTCCTTCGGCTCGAGGATCCGCCGGCCGTCGGGGCGGAAGGAGTACTTCACCGTGGTGAGGTCGGCCCGCAACTCCTCGCGGATCCCGGGCGCGAGATCGGCGAGACCGGCCTCCTTGCGGATCCACTCCTGGACGGCCACCCAGAGCTCGGTACGGCGGTTCACGCAGGACTCTTCGTCGCGCTCCGGGCTCTCCCCGAAGTTCACCCCGCGCACGCCCCAGCCGTTGCCGCGGAGGACGTCGACCACCCCGCCGCCCACGCCGGTGTCGTCGATCGCGATCCGCTCTGCCTGGTTCTTCCCGATGCCGAACCGCGGGGCGAGTTCCATGACCCGCCCGGCGGTGAACACGACGTCCTGCTTCCCGTAGGCCTCGGCATGGAGGATCCGCCCGCCGCGGACGACGACGATCGCCGTGCGGTCCCCGCCGTAGCGCGCCACATCGACTCCCATCGTGGCGATTGCAGCCCGATCGTCCTCCGCCCGCCGGCGGCAGGCATCGAGGAACTCCCCGACGCCGATCAGGGTGTCCACCGCCGAGGTCGGGAAGATCCCCCGCACCTTGAACTGGTACTCGGGGTTGCTCTCGTAGTCCGGCCCGCACTTCCGCTGCATCTCGGCGAGCCAGTCGAGACTCGGGAACCAGGGGTAGAGCTGCCTCCCGGCGCGGATGTTGGGGGTGTCGTAGGCATCGATCCGGATCGAGTGCCAGTCGTCCGAGTGGAAGGCCCGGGCGAACTCCCCCGAGGGGTCCGAGGGGTTTCCGATGGCGAGCCACCGCACGTGGCCGCTGGTCATGAGGCCGTAGGCCGCGTCCCAGATCGGCTTCTCCACGGCGGCGGCTTCGTCGAAGATGAGGAGGAGATGCTCGGAGTGGAACCCGGTGAACCGGGTGGCGTGCTCCTGGGCCCGGTCGGCGGAGGTGGAGAATCCGATCATGTAGGAGCGCGGGTCCTCCTCGAGCTTCCAGGAGGTGGTGCCCACGATCCCCGGCAGCACGACGGGGGCGGCGGCCTTCATGGACCGGATGTTCGCCCACAGGAGCGACTCGGTCTGCCGTCCGCCGGGGGCGGTGGTCACCACCACCGAGGGCCAGAAGCTCTGGAAGAACCAGATGGCCGCCGCCGCGGCGACGAAGGTCTTCCCCGAATCGTGACAGCTGGCCACGCACACCTTGCGGTGGTCGCGGATCGCCTCGAGGATCTCCACCTGCTTCTCCCAGAGGGAGTCGATGCCGAGCCAGGTGCGGACGAAGTCCGCGGGGTCCCGCCGGCAGCGGTCCATCTCGGCGCGGAGGCGGGCGAGGTCGGCGGTCATGGTCAGGCGCTCCTTTCGAGGGGCAGCGGCGACGGGCGAAGGCGGATCGCCTCGCCTTCGGCGTATCCGCCGGTAGAAGTGGGGTTCCCGGGTGCCATTTCGCGTCCGGGGGCGGGGTCGGTACCGGAAGCCTCACCGGCGCCCGCCGACGCGAAACAGACCCCCGCACCGGCCTTCCTATCGGGGTTCGCGCGAAGGGAAGCGGCAACCCGCGCCATCGCGGCGCGCTTCTTCTTAAGCACCTCGGGGGAGTACCGCTTCCTGAAACGGCACCGGCACCACTGGCGGGCGACGTGCCCGAGGGCCTCGGGGGCGAAGCTGAAGATCGCCTCTTCGTCGCCCTCGTCCTCCAGGCGGAGGAGCGGATCCCGCTTCGCCCGGTGCTTCAGCGCCGACGAGGTCTTCGGCCATGCGCCGTACGTCGCCCCCGGCGGCCGCTCGTCGCCGGCAGAGAGGCGCTTCCCGTCCGGGCCGAAGACCGGCCGCTCGAAGAGCAGGAGCCAGGCGAACCGGCCGTCCGACCACTCGACGATCCGGCCGCGCTTCCCCTCGATCACGAGCTCGTCCCCCGGATACCGTCGGACCCGGAGGCCGGCGGCCTCGGCGCGCTGCTCGAACTCTGTCTTCTCGATCACTTCTCCACCACCTTTCTGGCCCGGCCGTCAAGCACCGGTCGGTCCTTGACACGCCGGGATACGAACAAGCGGAAGGCTAGCGGCAATCCGGATCCGTGGCATCCGGAAGGAGGGCCGGAGGCCCCGCGGCTGGTCACGGGACGCGCCACGTTGCGCCCTGTCGCGGCCGGCGCGGCGGCCGGGACCACGGACGCCAGGCGCGACGTCCGCGCCGTCACTCCGAAACCTCCGGCGTCAGGGCGCGCCAGTCGCAGCCCTCCCCCTTCACGAACTCCGCCCACCGCCTCCGGATTACGTCGCAGTAGAGCGCGTCGATCTCCATGAGGAAGGCGCGGCGGCCGGTCATCTCGGCGCCGATCAGCGTCGATCCCGACCCGCCGAAGAGGTCGAGGACGTTCTCCCCGGGGCGCGACGAATACTGCATGGCCCGCGTCGAGAGCTCCACCACCTTCTCGGTGAGGTGGATCATTTTCTGCGGGCTCACCTTCCTGATGTGCCAGATGTCCTGCGCGTTCGCCGGCCCGAAGAACTGATGCGCCGCTCCTTCCCTCCAGCCGTAGAACGCGAGCTCGAAACAGCCCATCATGTCCTTCCTCGTCAGGACGGGGTGCTCCTTGTCCCACACGATCGCCTGGCTGAAGTACAGCCCGGCTTCCCGGAGCGGCGCGGGGTAGTTGCCGAGGTTCGCGTACCCACCCCAGATGTAGAAGGCGCGCCCGGGCAACAGGGCTCGCGCCAGGTTGCCGAACCAGGCGCGCAGGAGGGCGTCGAAGGCCTCCTCCGAGACGAAGTCGTTCGTCAGTGGCCGGTCCTTGGCGCGCAGTTTGGCGTGGGTCGCCTTCGCTTTCTCCGGGTGCCGGGCGAGGTCGAGCGCCTGGTGATGGCTCGTTCCGGTGAACGAGCTGAGGCCGGCCGCGATCGCGTTGTTGCTGCGCGGCTCCACGCGCACGTTGTACGGGCAGTCCGCATTCACCAGGTGGATCGGGTTCCCGGCGAGGAGTCGGTCGACGTCCTCGACGCTCCCGCTGTCCCCGCACATGAGCCGATGCCGCCCGAGGCAGTACACCTTCCCGCGCTCGCTCACGGCGGCATCGGGGGGCTCGGGGATCGCGTCGGGATCGGTCATCCCCTGCGTCTCCTCGAACGCCCCCTGCCACAGCTCCTCGAGGCGCAGGTCCTCGAAGAGGTCCGGGAGATCGGTCCGGATCTCCTCGAGGATCGCGTCGAGGTCGGGGGTGAACTCGCCGGCGATCGCCGGGCTGTTGAGGGCCACGTTCAAGGCCTTCTCCTCGGAGTCGGGGAGGTCGACGACGATCACGTCCGTCTCCTCGATGCCCTGGGCCACGAGGATCTTCAGGCGCTGGTGGCCGCCGACGACCCTCTCGGAACGGCGGTTCCAGATGATCGGCTGCACGAGGCCGAAGCGCGTGATGGAGGCGGAGAGCCCCTTCAGCGCCTCCTCGCTGATCGCGCGGGGGTTGTAGTCGGCGGGCTTCAGGTCGGCGATCTTCATCTTCCGGCTCTCGGGGTTTCGACGGATGGCCACGATCACTCCTCCTCGGGCGGGTCGGGCGCCGCGATCCGCGGCGGCGGCGCCGGCGCCCCTTCCGGCTGACGGCGGCGCAGGGCGAGGAGCGCGTCGGCGACGGACATCGGTGCCGCACTGTGCTCCACGCGGTACTTGAGGCTGAAGAGGTCGGGCAGGTCCCGCTCGAGCAGCCACGCGGCGGCGCGCCAGTCCACCTTGGCCGCCTTCATCACGATGGCCAGCCGGGCGGTGATGCCCTCTTCCCGGGCGCGCGTGAGCTTCTGCGCGAACTGCGCGTACTCGGAGTCGGGCTGATCGCGCGCCTTCTCCTCCCACTGGTAGAGGGTGCGCTCGCCGATCCCCGCCGCGGCGCAGGCGACCTTGTTCGGCGCGCCGCAGCGAATGGCGTTCAGGATCCGCTCCTCGGTCTCGGGCGTCAGTTTCGACGGCCGGCCGACACGCCGCTCTGCGGGCGTCTCCGGTTCGCGGGCTCTCTCGTTCTCGTCCACCATCGATCCTCACCTCCGGTTCCCGCCGCCGGGGGCAGGCCGATCGGCCGGCTCCCGGTCAGCAAGTCCTCGTCACCGGGGGAAGGGGCCTGTTCTGCAGATTCCGGGGACACGGATTCGCTCTGCCGGCAAGCGGAGGGCAGAGCGGGGACGACGGCGACGAGGTGTCGCTACGCTCCCTCGACGATCCGGCAGTGGTCGCCGCCGGGGCAGGCGAGGGCGTAGAACGCGTCGCGGGAGAGGTGTCCACAGCGCGGGCAGGGCGCCGTCTCGCGAACAACGTGTTCGTCGGGGACGACATCGTCACCGTCGGGCGTCCGCGGCCGCGGCGTCCTCGGAGCCGCCGGTCCGGAGGGGCACTTCATGGGCGGGAGGGGTGGCAACGTCCGTCGGGGCGATCCCGCGTTCCCGTCGCTGGCGAGGACTCGGTTCGCCGGCGTCCTTCGCCTTGAGAGAGGGGGCGGCGGAGCGTCCAGCGGAGCCGCCGCCCCTCTCTCTCCGAAGGAGAGAGCTATAGGACAACTTTGGGGGTCCGGCTCTATAGGACAGGTTTGGGGGTCCGGTCGGACACCCAGAATGGGGGGTCCGGCTCTATCGCCCAGCTTTGGGGGTCCGGGGAGCAGGCGTTTCCGCGCCGTCGGCGGCGCCTCTCTATCGGACAGCTTCGGGGGTCCGGAAGGTGAGCACGGATTCGCTCCGGGACCCCAGACCTGGGGCATAGAGGAGGGGCCTCTATCGGACATCACTGGGCGTCCGGGATCGTGACGAAGATCGCCTTTCGGACGAGGTTGCCGGCGGAGAGCGTCTTCGTGTGCTTCCGGACGATCCCCGCGGCGTGGCAGGCATCGATGCCGCGGGCCGCGGTCTTGCGGCTCGTGCCGCTGAACTCCGCCACCTCGGCGACGGTGACGTGCTGGCCGGGCTGTCGCACGAGGGCGGCGAGGGCCGGGGCGACGCGCGTCCCGGACGAGTCGAGCTTCGCCCATCGCCCGGACGTGAACCACCACCGGGGGAGGACGACATCCTGCTCCGCAGCCCGGTCGAGGCGCTCCCGACTCCGCTGCCGGCTCCTGCCGGCGGTCCGCTCCCGCCGCTGCTCTTCGGCCCGCTGCGCAACGGACGGGATGAGCCCGCGGCGTTCGGCGAGGATCGCCGCCTCCACCGACTCCTGGTAGGCGACGCGGTCCTTGACGATGTCCACGTCGGCCGTGGCGAGGGCGAGGAGCTCCGGGTCCGGGAGCCGGGACAGCTCGGTGGCGGTGCGGGGCACTTTCTCCGTGGGGTTCATCGCGCCCTCCCCGTGAACTGGCCGAAGGGTTTCCGAAACACGAGGGACGTCTCCCCGGTCTGCCCGGCAACCTTGTCCTTCGCCACGATGAGCCGGACGCACACCGTGGAGTTCTGTCGGCAGTAGTCGTCGAGCGATCGGTCCTCGGCGTCCGGGCGGTCCGGATCCTCGGCCTCGACCTTCACGATCATGTCGGCCTTGAACTCGAACTCCGTGCTGTCGCGGATCTCCCCGGCGCGGGACATGTGGCACGTCGCGAGAATGATGAGCCGGTGGTCCATCTGCAGGCGTTTGAACGTGGCCGCGACCCGGTCCATCCGCTCGACGCTGGAGTCGGCGTCCACGGCGACGCTGTGGGCGGTGTCGAGGAGCACGAGGCGGTGCCGGGCCTGCTCGTGCTGCCGGACCCACGCGGTGACGAGTCGTTCGAGCCGGGCCAGGTGCGGCTCGGAGGTGAAGGAGATCCAGGGGTCCAGTTCCTTGCCGTAGAAGGCGTACGCCTCCTCCACCAGGCGGGCCTTCTCTTCGGCCGATCGCCCGGGCTCGTCGGTGAAGACGCCCGTGCCGATCTCCTTCGAATCCACCTGGGCGAGCCGGGCCACCATGACCGCCACCTGGCGCTCGACGGAGTCCTCGAGGGAGATGACGAGGCCGGGGACCTGGCACGCCGCGGCGGCCGCCACGATCTGGTTGGCCCAGGTCGTCTTCCCCCGGCCCCAGCGCCCGGTCACCGGCGTGAAACCGGGGCGGAGGCCGCCGCCGATGTTGCGATCGAGGTCCGGGATGCCCGTCGGGAGGGCCGGCGGCATGAACCCGGAGATCCTCGGGCCCACCACCGCCGCGCCGCGGAGGAGCTGTCCCGTCTCCCCTCTCAGCCGCTCGCGGATCCTCACGATCCGGTCTTCGTGATCACGCAGGAGGTCGACGGCGGGCCAGCCGTTGGCGCTCGCTTCGACGAGGGCCAGGCCTTCGTTCCGCAGGTCGCGCTTCACGGCGAGGTCGGTGACGATGCGGGCGTAGTGCCCGATGTTCGCGGCGGTCGGGACTGCCTGGGCGAGGGCGTAGAGGGCGTCCGCCCCGCCGGCCTGCTCGAGTTCGCCGGCCCGTTCGAGCTCCTCTCGGAGGACGACGATGTCGATCGGATCGGAGCGCGCCGCGAGGCGACGGATGGCCGCCCACATGGTCCGGTGTCCGGTGGAGTAGAAGGCCTCGGACTCGATGTCCCGGACGACCTCGGGGAGAGTCCCCGCCTCGATGAGCACGCCGCCGATGACGGCGCGTTCGGCATCGGGGTCGAAGGGGGGCGGCTGCTCCTGGCTGTTCATCGAGGCTCACCGTCCAGCGATCGCCGTGCACCTCCGCGCACCTTCCGCAGGAACTCCTCGATCGCCGGGTGCGGCTCGGCGCGCGCCGCCGACGAACGGGGCGTCGCGCCGTCCGCCTCGCCCTCGGCGATGCGGCGGAGAGCGCGCTGGCGGAGCGCGTCGAAGGCGTTCACCAGGCGCCACACCACGGCATCGTCGATCCGGCATACCGCCACGATGCCCCCGAGGACGAGCGCCGTCTCCTCGAAGATCTCCGTCACGAACTCGCACTGCGTCTCTCGTTCCATGTCCGACCTCCATCTGCGCTGCATTCGCGGTAAGGACGAGACGACCTCGCCCGCCTGAGAGAGAAAGGGCCTCGGGACGGGCGGGCGGGGACAACTGCGCCGAGGCGGTCACCGTCCTCGTCGCCACTCGGCGATCGCGGCCAGGGCGCGCTGCCTCCTCTTCTTCAGCATCTGGTAGCTGACGCCGCGCTCCTCGGCGCAGTCCGCGATCCCCTTGCCGTAGACGCAGGTCGCGACGAGCAGGTAGAAGTCGAGCAACCCGATGACTCGGGCGTCGAGGGCCTGCTGGTACTCCGCGATCCTCCGCTGCTGGGCCTCCCGGAGTTCCATCGCGTCGAAGTTGACGCCCGGGCCGGAGTCCTCCCGCGCCTCCAGCACCTCCGGATCCGCGGGCGGGGCGAGGGCCTTCTCCTCCCAGCGCGCCTCGTAGGCTCGGTACGCCTCGTGGAAGGTGTCGCCCATGATCTTGCCGGCGATCCGCTCCGGACGCCGCCGCACGTCGAGGCGCTTCACGACCGTGAGGAAGGCCGTGACGATCGTCTGCCACCGCTCGTTGGAGTCGTCGGGATCCCAACGCCACTTCTTCCCGAAGAGGTTCAGGAGGCCGGGCCAGAAAGAGAGGAGCAGGACGCTCGCCCACAGGGGGTGATGGTCCTCCTCGCGCGCGGTGACGATGGCCCGCAGCACCGCGTCCTTCTCCTCGTCCCCGACGGTGCCGTCGTACATGAAGACCGCCACTTCGCTCCACGATCCGAACCGTGCCATCCGCGGAGCGCGCCGCTGAGACTTCCTCAGCAGCGCGCATCCGCTCTCCGTTTCCAGTTGTTGCCTGAGGTACTCACGCTCGCGCTCCCGAAGGGAGGAGACGTCCATCGACGCCCGCCTTCTCGGCCGGGCGTGGGACGCTCACAAGGGCCGGTGCTGGGCGTCGATGCGCTCTCGTTTGGATGTGTGGGCAGACCGATCGGCTACGCCTTCGGGTTGTTTGTTCCTCGGTCTCTGGTCAACCGCAGAACGGTCAGGGCTCGGCAGCGAGGCCTGTAGCAGACGATGGATGCCTGGAACTCCCCTGTGACGGTGGTTTGGAGGTCGCCTCGGCGGATGCACAGGCCACCGTCACGTATTCTCGCGAGGAGGATCCCGCATTCGTGACAGCGGACGTCTGTCTCGTGGCGGTGCTCCGGTACCCTCGCTCCCATGGTTCTGCCTCCTGCTGGGCGCCGCCTCTCGGCGGCGCGGTTCAGCAGAGGCGCGAGACAAGAGCTGTCCTGATTGGGACAAGACGTGTCCCAAATTGTCCTGCGGCAGGAGGGACTTGAGGAGCGGGTCAGCCTGAGGCTACTTCGTCACCCAGTACACCGGCGGGTCAGGGTCATACTTGCAGAAGAGCCCCGTGGAAAGGTGTTTCCTGAGATGCCTTGACAAGGAAGGGTGCCGCTTCCCGAGGTGCAGGATCGTGCGGTTCACGGCTCTCGTGACGGACTGTCGGGCGCGCTCATCATCGTCCGCGCCGGGGCGCAGCTTGCCGCGGATGTCCACGCCGGCTCGAAGCAGACGCTTGATCTGAGCAGCCTCCTGTTCGATCTCGAGCGTCCGCACCGGGTCTCCTCCGGCCGCGCGGGCGGCGGCGCCGTCCTCTTCCAGCCGGTCGAGCCGCACTCGGTAGTCCAGCTTGGCAGCGTAGTCGAACAAGGTCCCGCCAGAGCCCGCCGGTGATTTCCTGACCGCGAACCCGCCTTCCTCAGGGTCCCCTACCCCTTCCGGGAGAAGGGTGGGATCCAGTTCTCCGTTCAGGAGGGCTTCGGCGATGAGCATGTCCATCACGTGCATCCGACGGCCGGGGTTGTCCAACAGGAGTGCGACGTAGCGGGGCCCAACACCATCCTTCAGCGTCGTCTCCTCGTTTGCGAACCAGATGCTCCAGTGGTCGTCGCTCCTCCGGAATGTCGGAACGCGGATGGTTGCCTGGAGGTGGCGATAGCGTTCAGGCACGGCCAGGGCGAGGATGCATGTGTCGGGCAGCGTGCCAGCCTGGAATTCGGCTGCCTCCTGGCGGAGGCCATCGGCAAGGACCGCCGCCACGTCCTCGCCGTGCCGGGCAAAGAGGAGATGCACCCGGCGTGCGGCCTCACCGGGGGGGAGTCCCACGTGCCGCACGGCGCGTGTCGCCTCCGGGTAGGCCGTGAGGAACTGGAGTTCGTCCATCTCGCGGACATCCAGGGCCCGGCGGACAAACGACTCCGCCATCGTCCGCTCCTCGCCGACCGCTCGTGCGCCGGTTAGGAGCGGGATCTTGTACATCTCGGGAGGATCCTGATCTTCGGTCAATCCCGCAGCCAGAGTCGCAAACCGACGATCGAGGCACTGGGAGCACCGACCGCAGTGCGTGTAGAGTCTCGTCGACTCTACAACGTGGCTGCAGCTCACGCTGGCACGCACGAGCTCCGCGCAGCCGACGTCTTTGACCCTCCTCACGACATCGGTCTTTGTCAGCCAAAGGAACGGGTTCTCCACGCCGAAGGGCCGATCGAGGATCAGGCTGAAAAGCCTGGCGAACCCGGCGAGCGTCTGCGGATGGGTGGTTCGCGTCGCCCGCCCGCCCAAGACCTGCGGGGCAATGGGCAGATTCAGACTCGTCACGCCGTTCTCGTAAAAGCGGATCCGATCAAGCCTCAGCAGATGTGCGGTGGCGGCGGCAAGCGATGCATAGAGGAAAGAGCGCGTGCGTTGGGTGTACTCACGGCCAACCTCCTCTGTCTTGGTCGCCCGGACCTGGATGCAGCGGACGCGCTGACCGCACTTCGCTCCGAGATCTCTGACGAGACGCTCCACGGCCGGCACCCGCTTTGTCGCGGCCCGGTGGGTTACCAGGACCACTCTTCGTTCTTCTTCGATCGCGGCCTGGGCGGCGCCACCCAATGAGTCCAGCCCTCCGGAGAACAGCGCGACCTCATCGGCGTCGAAATCCGGCGCGACGGTCTCGAAGTACCGCTGGACGGGCTGCTCCTGCTGGAGTCGCGTGAACGAGAGGTCGTAATCGTCATCCGACAGGAATGAGAGGACCTCGGTGAGGGCCTCCTTCACATCCACACGCGACCACACCTCAGGCAGCCGCACGGGCACGCGGAAGGTTAAGTGCCGCCGCCAACGCTCTCCGGTGTCGTGGGCGCCGCCGCGCCCCACGGCCTGGTCAGCCGCGAAAACGTAGGCGGCGAGTTCGAGGAGATCAGCAAGCACGTCCGGCACGTTCGCGGTCATCGCGTGGCAGATGTCGCTGATCCGGAGGAGGACGTTCCGGGCCGGCCCGGCGACGTTGAGCGTGACGATCCCCTTCCCGGTCATCCCCGGAGGGCCAAGACCGCCGCAGAGGATTTCATGCCGCCCGCTCATCGCTGCGGCCTCCCGCCCCTGTTGATTTCGGAGCGGATCTTCTTCAGCGCAACGGCGGTGAATCTCCTCGTGGCCTCCGGCGTGAGCGTCTGTTCCCAGTTGGCCTTCGAGAACCATCCGCCCGCGAAGTCCTCGACGATCCGCGATGCCTGGCGGCTGTGGAGTTCCAGAGCCTCGCGGAACCTGCCGTCGAAGCCGCAATGCTCCTGGATGTTGGCGAAGCGCCGATTCCCGCCGACATGGTTTGAGAGTTCGCGACTGAGGAAGAACGTGAGATAACGTCGAGTGAGGTTTGCGAAGAACCTGCAGGCGAAGTCGCCGAACTGGCTCGTCGTGGACAAGGCCGCAAGCTCGCGACGAGTATCCTCGGGCGAGGCACCGAACAAGGTCCGGGTCCGGGGTCCCAGGGCGGCGGTCAGCGTCTCCGCCGCCGCCATCTGCGCCAGCTCCGTGAAGTCGCTTCGCTCGCCGATCCGCCACATGTGCGCATCGACTGCGTCGGTGAAAGCGCCGACCAACTCGACAAGGCCAGGTGGTCCGGAAACCTCGAGGCCGAGCTCGGCAAGACGGTGGTGATAGTCCGGTTCCCGGGCAGCCAGGGGTAGCTGTGTGAGCAACCAGACCACATGGGCGACGCCCGCATCGTCCGCAGCCTGGCGGAATCCGCGATCGGCCGCCGCAAGGGAGGCGGCGGCGATCTGTGCGGGGTCGCCTTTACCCTGCACGAGTTCGACAACCTGGTCCCACCTGCGGGTCCTCGGCAGTTCCCCCAGTCGCGTGTGTCCCATGTCTGGCCATCGCTCCCGCAACTGCCCGCACCCAAGGCCCTGGCCACTTCTCCAGCCGACAGCTCCAGGATGAACTCGGCCTGCCGGGTGACGTCAGATCTCACTCTCCAAGAGCCCATGCGAGCGGAACCGGCGTCCCTGCGGCCCCTATTGTAGCCCAAAGGTACGACGGCAATCTCCTGCGCCGTGTCCCCGCTTTCTGGCCACTGAGCCCTTTCCACTCTTGAGCGCAGGACCAACGGGTGCTGGCGGCGCTCGGAGAACACGATGGCCGGACTCTTGGATGAGCTCTTCGATCGGGGAAATCCGCCGCTGATCTTGCTGACCGGGGACATCGCCCGGATCTTCGAGTTGCCGAGCGAAAGAGCCGGTCGTGAGTTCGTGGCCCGCCATGGCGTTCCCCACTGCCGCCTCGGTGGCCGGATCTACGTCCGCCTCGCCGCGCTCCTCGTCTTCCTCGAGGCCCACGAGAAGCAGGTTCGCACCGAAGAGGAGGTCCGCGAGGAGGTGGCCGAGGATCTCCTCGGCCTCGCCCCCACCCTTCGCCAGAAGCAGGCCCGCCGGAGAATCGCCCGGCGCCGTCCGGAGAACCCTTGAGGTGTCGCAAACCATGATGGCTCAGTCGTTCAGGCGATGTTCGCAGGGCCGCCCCGCGGCGAATAGGCGCCGCGCCGGCCGGCCCGCGGAAGGAGCCTGAGGATGGCCGAGAAGAGCACCCGGAGGTACTTCACGACGGTGACCCGGCGGGAGGGGCGCGCTGGCTGGTACGTGCGCTTCTCCTACGGCGGTCGGCGCATCTGGCGGCTTGGCGGAATGACCCGGAAGGCGGCCGAGACGTACGCCGCCGAGGTCACCCGGCGGGTCAAGTCCGGGCTCCCGCCTGAGGACGCGCCCCCGCCCCGGAGCGACATCACGTTCGACAAGTTCCTGGCGATTCACCTCAAGAACCTCGAAGGCGAGCATCAGGCGTCCACGTTCAAGAACGAGCGGTCCCGCCTCCAGAGCATCGCCCTCCCCGCCTTCGCGGGCCGCGTGCTCGCCGACATCACGCGCGCCGACATCGAGGAGTACCTCACCGGCCTCGTCTCGCGAGGCGCCACCCCCGCCACCCGGAACCGCTACGTCGCGCACCTCTCCGTCCTCTTCGAGCGGGCGAAGACCTTCGGCCATATCGAGGTGAATCCCGTCCGCGGCCTCAAGCGGCTGAAGGAGCAGGAAAGGCCGGTGCCGGCGATGCCCCTCGAGGAGCAGGACGCGCTCATCGCCGCCTGCCCCGAGCGGATCCGGACGCTGATGCTCGCGGCGCTCGACACCGGCTGCCGGATGGGCGAGCTGCTGCACCTCGAATGGCAGGACACGGATCTCGTGCAGGGCGCGATCACGGTCCGGAGGTCGAAGAACGCGACGGCGCGGATGGTGCGCCTCACGCGCCGCCTCCGCACCGCGCTCGAGACGCTGCGCGCCGTGCGCATCGTGCCGCTCGAAGGCCCGGATCGCGTGTTCGCCCGCATCCCGGCCAACTGGACGGGCTACGAGGCGAAACTCTTCAAGCGGGCCGCCGCGCAGATCGGCCACCCGAACCTGAGGCCCCATGATCTCCGTAAGCGTCCGGCGAACTGCATCCACGGGGTGCGTGGGTATTCCTTCTGAGCAG
>JADHED010001090.1_pt1 | contig 25222 bp, 25 predicted proteins | sample 8952041 | NCBI WGS metagenome assembly JADHED01 (sample SAMN16124423, study PRJNA663239) | bioreactor sludge metagenome | isolation source: sludge (control) | place: India:Bengaluru | collected 2018-09-08
TAACAAACCCATTGGACAAATTAAATATGCACTAATTTAATTCCGCCAACGGGTAGGGGCTTATATACTGATATATTCTTCTGCCGGCAAAATGTGCTGTTCCTTTGCATCAGTTTTAAGAACAAACACAAAACGACACATGATAAAACGACTACTATTGATATCTACAGTCTGCTTCTCGTTCACTGCGCAGGCTGTTAATTTGGACCGTGAAATGGTTGATACAATTTCCATTTCTGGAACAACAAAAAGTGAGCAGTGGCTTCATCGATTGGAGCCAACATATCTGAGAAACGTAACTCTTGCATCTGGATTCCGTGACAATTGGTTTGTTACTATTGGTGGTGGTGTGTCGGCTTTTGCCGGCAGTCCACTTGGATGCGAGGATTTATTTGGACGCATCAAACCAGCCTTGAATGTACAGATCGGCAAATGGTTTACGCCTGCCATCGGTGCCCGTGTATCTTTTCAGGGATTCGATTTCAAGAACTCTGAATTACAGAGCGCAGGTTATAAGTTGGCACACGCAGACTTGATGTTTGATGTTGCCAGTTACTTCAATAAGGCAAGAGATGAACCACGCTGGGGAGTTGTTCCCTACGTTGGCTTAGGGCTTATCCACAACGAGGATAATGGGAACAGTCCTTTCTGCTTTTCTTACGGCTTAATGGGACGATATCGTCTTACTCAGAGATTTCACCTGACCATGGAACTTGGTGGCACCACCACATTTAAAGATTTTGACGGTCACGGCGCTTCCCAGCAGTTCGGTGATAATTTGATGGGCATTACAGCAGGTCTTTCAGTGACCCTTGGTAGGAATGGTTGGAAAAAGGTTGTGGATGCCAAGCCTTATATGAAGCAGAATGATTGGTTGATGGTCTACTCGCATTCTATGGATGCCCGCCATAGGCAGGATGCAAAGGCACTGGCTGAGATGCGTAAGGTTCTGGAGATTGAGGGGCTGTTGGATTATTACGGTGATAAGTTGAAAGGTCTCTCTATGGGTGATGGGGAATCACAGACACCTCATATTTACCCAAAGAATGACTACAGTGGGCTCAATTCGTTGATGGCTCGTCTTAGAAATGGTAAGTGGAAGAAAGACCGTACTGACGGACGTTCTGCTAATCATGTCGGGGACAATGATTCAAAGAGGGCAATGGCAGGTGATAGCGTTGTTGATCCGACTGAACCTTCCGATGAGAAGATGTGGAATGATTATCTGCTCGTAATGGGTAGAAGTCGTGAGTGTCTTGGATCTCCAATCTACTTCTTTTTCAAGATTGACACCAACATCTTGATTGACCATAGACAACTTATCAATCTCGATGAGATTGCTCGTGTTGCTAAAAAATACGATTTGCGCATCCGTGTGACTGGTGCTGCCGATAGTGCTACAGGTACTGACTCACGAAATGAATTGCTGAGTTTGAACCGTGCAAAACACATTCGAGAGCAGTTAATCAAAAGAGGTTTGAATGAAAAGTATATCGCTCAGGTTTCTGTAGGTGGAGTTAGCGAATTTTTACCAATTGAAGGAAACAGAAATACTAAGGTGGAACTATTCTTTGAACCTAACGAGTAACACATTTTTTTTATTTTTTTGAGTGGAGGCTTATCTGTGAAGGTAGGCTTTTGCTTTTTATATAGCATAAAAAAGAGAGCATAGCTGCTCTCTTTTTTGTTTTTAATCAGCTGTAGAGTGTGATAACTCTTTTACATCTACCTGAAGTACTTTTGTAATCTTTATAAGTGTATCTAATCCAAGTTGAGCTGAATTTGTACACCATTTCGAAACCGCAGCTTGATCCTTACCCAATTGTTCAGCAAGCCCTTATTGGTCTTCTTCTTTTCTGCAATAATTATCTTTAATCTGTTTATATCTTTACTCATTTCTACATAAGTATTGCATATTAGACTAATATACTGCATTAATTCATAAACACCAAACAGTCAATCTGTATTTTAGATATTTTTAAATTGCAAAGCATTGTTTAATAATAAAACACAAGATCAAGGCATAAAATCCAGCTAGAACATCATCTAGCATTACACCCCAACCTCCTTTAACATGCGTATCAACCCAACGGCAACCCAACGGTTTGAAAATATCTATTAAGCGAAAAAATGCGAAACCTAATAATGCTATTATCCAAGTATATTTACCACATGGAGCTATTAAAAGAGGAATCCATGTACCAACGTATTCATCAATAACCACAGCTCGTGGATCTTCTCCCCAATATTTCTCCATTACATTAGATGTCCAGACTCCAATGAACGTAGTTAGAATTATTGCTGCGATAGTAACAATTGTAAGGATATTTGGTTCTAAATATAAATACCCGATATACCACATTACTAAACCAACGAAAGCCCCAGCAGTACCTGGAGCTTTGGGGAAGAAACCACTTCCAAAACCTGTGGATATAATAACATGGAGCCATGGGGCTTCCCCCAATTGGCGATTATTGTTATTGCTCATATTATAAGATTAATAAAAGAAGTGCATCCCTATCTCTTAAAGATATAGAAATGTACTTCAATATGACTTTTATTTATTGCTAGAACCTGAAATTACATGCCATAATTCGCGAATCCATAAGACAATAGAAGAACCAATTACAATTGTTATAAAATCTATTGTACCCGAAATATTAATTACGTCAAAACAGCCATTTGCCATCTGGCCGATACTAGCAAATATACCATCTTTGAAAATCATTGGTTGAACATTGAAGAAGTCATATAGACCTTCTACAATAATGATCTGGCCAATTGCGATAACGGCAACAATGGTAAGGAATCCAGTACTCAATTTAGTTTTGAATATGCTCTTTTCTGTTTCAAATGAGCGAGCATTGAACATATACCAGAAATGAGTCCAAACGAATATTGAGAATACCAATGTTTGTTCGTAAGGCGTGATATCGTTTGAAGCACCCAAAGATAGATTCAAGAAATCTTTCATACATATAATGTCTGCATGTTCAAACGTCAGAACCAAAGCAAGTAGCATAAAGAAGAAGGCCATACCTACACCAATTATGTTGAAATACATTGGCTTATTAAGGATAAATGCCTTTCTGTCTCTTGGCTTATCATTCATCACATTTTCAGATGGTGGAAGAGATGCTAATGCCATTGCACCAAAGGTGTCCATGATTAAGTTTACCCAAAGCATTTGAGTTACAGTCAAAGGTGATTCTGTTCCAATAAAAGCTCCTACAAGAACAATGAAGCATGCAGATACGTTAACTGTTAACTGGAATAACAAGAAACGCTGTATATTCTGATACAATGAACGTCCCCACATTACAGCTCTGCCAATACTGCTAAATGAGTTATCAATAATGGTTATATCAGAAGCCTCTTTTGCAACGGAAGTACCATCACCCATAGAAAGACCTACATGTGCAGCATTCAAAGCTGGTGCATCATTCGTGCCATCACCCGTTACAGCAACAACCTGATTCTTAGCTTGGAGACTTTCAACAAGTCTCTTCTTATCCATAGGACGGGCGCGAGCAATAATCTTCAAATCCATAACTCTTTCTGATAGTTCTTTGTCAGAAAGAGCTGCAAATTCAGGACCTGTGATAATGTTACGTTCTGTATCTGTTTCCTTCCACAAACCAATCTGGCGACCAATTTCTTTTGCAGTTCCTAGAGTATCTCCTGTAACAATCTTAACCGATATTCCTGCATCCATACATTCTTTTACTGCTGGTGGAACATCCTCACGAACAGGATCACTAATAGCAACAATACCTAAGAATGTTAGATTCTCTGCAATAACTTTACCATCAGCTGTAGACTTGTCACATTCATTTAAAATCTGGTAGGCAAATCCCAAAGTACGCATCGCTTGTTCTTGATAAGCCAAAAGTTGTTTGTCAATCTCTGCTTTTGAAATATTGCCACAAGAATTTTTGCACATACCAAATACAATTTCAGGAGCACCTTTAACAAATAAAATTCGTTTTCCAGACAATGATGATTTAACGATAGTAGCCATGTACTTACGTTCTGTAGAGAATGGGACTTCGTCTATACGTTCAGCATTTTCTTTTAGTTCTCGATAGTCAATGCCTTGTGAATGTAACCAAAGTAGGAGTGCTCCTTCTGTTGGATTACCAATTACACTAGGCGTATTTGTTGAGAAGTCCAAAGAAGCTGTTGAATTAACAGCAATACCTTCAGAAATCAAGGCACTGATTTCATCGTCTGCAAGTTTCTGATTATTCAGATCATAGAATTTTGATTCATAAACTTGCATCTTGTTTTGAGTCAATGTACCGGTTTTGTCTGTACAAATCACAGTTGTTGCACCCATAGTCTCACAAGCGTGCATCTTGCGAACAAGATTGTTTGTTTTAAGCATGCTACGCATACTATAAGCTAAGCTTAATGTTACTGCCATTGGCAATCCTTCAGGTACAGCAACAACGATAAGAGTAACGGCAATCATCAATGTATTCATTGTAAAAGCTAGTAGTCCTGCAAGTTCCTGACCAGGCATTAAGAAGTTATGGAAGCCAACGACCATACCAACGAAAATTGCAAAGAATGCAACTATAGTTCCAATACATGCCATTTTGGACCAGTCCTCAAATTTCTTTATAACAAGATAAAAGAAAAGAGCGGTTGGTATAATCAAAGTAAATGACAATGGACTCCAACTAAAATAGTGGCATAAACGGCCGATAATAATTAAAGCTGCAAAGCCATAGCTTAGGTTGGTAATCAAATCACTTAGGCCATCAAGCTGTTCATTCAATGGAGTCTTAACAGAATCATCTATCTGAGCTTCTTCAAATACCTTTCCGTTTTCAGTTTTATCACCAACATCAAGAACTCTGAAAATACCATGACCTTCCATAACCTTAGTGCCACGAAGAACGTGATTAGAAGGATATGTAGCCTGTTTATCAAATTCTTCTGCATTAATAGTTTTGCCACACACTGGTTCTCCTGTCAATGATGATTCATCCATATGAAGGGTTACCGCCTCCAAAAGTTCTCCATCGGCAGGGACTTCATCGCCAGTGTTTAAAATTACAATATCGCCAACAACAACATCCTTTTTCGTAATTTCAACAACATTGTTATTACGAATCACTTTTACAGGCTCGTCGTCATTTACCTGATTCAAAATTGAAAAGGCTTTGTTTGCTTTAAGTTCAAAATAGAAAGCTAAGCCTGTGGCTAATAGAATCGCAACAAAGATACCAATTGGTTCAAAGAATACCGCCTCGCTTTCATGTAGATTCCAATATTCGTAACACGATATTCCGATAGAGAGTACTCCGGCTACCATTAAAATACGAATAAGAGGATCTTCAAATTTTTCTATGAATTGTTTCCATAGAGGTTCTTTCTTTGGAGGCGTTAGAATATTTACTCCATGTTTTTTACGGCTTTCGAGCACTTCTGCTTCGGTTAAGCCATTGAAATGATGTTTCTGTTCCATTTTTTTATATTATGTTTTTGAATTCCTTTTTTCGATAATTATTATAGCCATCTTGCAACACCACCATGATGAGAACAAGTTCCTCGTCTATTTCGACTATAACTATAAGTCCCATCTCTGCAGATAGCAGTCGCTCCATTAGATGAATTACTATAAGTTGGAGATTGAACTCTATACCCATCTACATTTGTATAATATCTATTTTGTGACTGTCTACGGGAATACTGGTTTCTATAATTAGAATGTTTGGAAAATGTCTTTGACAAGAACTTAGATGACACATAGCCTATATGACCATTGTAAGACACCGCAATCCATTTGCAATCACAATCCTCATCTATGGTTACTGGAGTCCCTTGGGGTATTATTGTTATTGCGCTATATTTTGTACTTGGACCTGTTCTAAGGTTAAGATTATGTGTTGTATAGCGATAGCCAGCAAATAAATTTGTGACCATCAACAGTAACATTTGTATAATAAGAATATATCTTTTCATTTTTATCAATGTATTCTATTTAACCAATCATTTATTGTTTTTTGTCCCTGTTCGGAATATGACGTAGTATGTTTTTTTCATTGTAATCTCTTAGAAGATTTCACTTGCGTTACTTTGTTGTGTACTAAAATTACCATTTTGTTGTGGAATCAGTTCGTAACTTAATGATTGATAATTGAGTGAAACTGGAGAATCCTTTGAATAAGACTCATTGGCAACAAATCCACCTGCTAGACCGCTTGACATGGTCTTGTTTGGGTTCCAACCCTTGCCTCCATAAAAGAATACCTGATATGAACCATTTGCCAGATTAAAAGTGTATGAGCCTCCTGCTTGAATATATGCATTGGCAACGATACTACCTTCTGACTTTAGAATAACAACAACGTCTGTTTTTGAATTAGATGAAGTGGAGACGCTTATTTGTGATTCATTTCCGGTAACATCATATTCATTGGAATATGGTTGAGAACCAGTACTTAATGAATTATCTATATATTGACTCTCGATGGAATTTTCCGTTGATGTTGAATTGGATGAGTATGCGCTCTCATAAGTTCTTGTCTCTGGATTCTTTTTTGAATCGCACGATGTTATTATTGTAGTTAGTCCAAATACTAAGATTGGTAGAAGAATCTTTTTCATATCAGTAATCTATTTAAAAACTAATACCCAAATGAATTTCTCTTTGGAACATAAGTTTTGTTCCCATTACTATTGATATAGTATTGACCGCCTCTGGATCCTGTATGAATTGTCTGACCTGAGCCATAATTGTATGATTGTGATGAGTAGTCTCTTGCAACAGTACCATTGGAACCTGTGAATGGGTTTGAATTTCCACGTGTAGAATAGTTGTCATGGTTGGTTTCATTGGAATTAGTCTTCATGTGACCGATTACGTATGTTCCATTACTTCTCGTATAGCCTTGTTGGTAACGAGAACTGGAATTTATGTTTGAAGACTGAGAATAAGATGAACGACTAGTACGATTAGTAGTAGAAATCCAAGATTGGGCATTTGCTGAAGCAAAACCAATTACCATTAAGGCTGCTGATAAAATAAACTTTTTCATTGTTATTTGTTTTTTATTTGTTTTCATGCTGTAAAGATACTGTGGCTGGCATGAAGAATGTCTATTTCCAAACGTTTTGCGTGGAATACACTTTTCAATGCCAAAATATCTTGCAACGTTGCAACCTTCCATATTACAGCTGTTCTATTTTTCTATATAACTCAGAATCAAATAGATGAACCATAGATTCTGCTTGAACATCATATATATATAATAAATTTTCCTCTAAGTTTACAGTTAGATTTCCAAATTCATTCTTATCAATTAAGTAATCAGACAAGTTGTAAAGTAGCCCATCAAGTTCTTTTAAACTTCTCTTCAAACAGCTTACTATAGGTCTCCTGATTTCTGCTTGACTTAAATCAGGTGCAACATCACCACCAAAGCTACCATAAATCATCTGATATTTTTTTTGAATAACCAGTAGTTTTTGGTTGTAGGATGCCAACTGTTTGCCAGATTTGGGTAGATTGAAATTAATGCCCCCATCTTTTGTCTCAATTAGCAAAAGAACATATAAAGCTTTTTCTCGGCGATGAAGTTTATCAAGTTTTCTATCAATATCAGGGAAATAGATTTCCTCTTTATATGGGTGTATAAGTATATTGCTTCGAATACTTTTTCGTACCAAAAAGATATCCAACAGCTTTTTATAAAACCCATGGTACATGAATTGATGACTTTTTTCCTCGGCTGTGGATATAGAGATACAGTCTGAACTTTGCATAGATGAAAATTCATCAACTAACTTTTGTATAGTACCTAGAATATTTTCATCAATTTCAATCCTTAAATAGTTGGCATAGATTTCATCATTTACATAACTATGACCAATTTTTATAAGAATAGACGGATCCGTCTCCCTAAGCACGGTTATCCCCAATTTATTGCAGAGTATGTCTTTGCAAAAAGAACTTGTATTCATGGAACGCAACCCTTCTATCACGTTGGCCTTACCTTCATCTGAAAGCGCAGGCGATAGAAATGATATAATCTGTTTAATTAAGTCGATATCTGTGTCCTTATAGTGTTGAACAATTGTTGGTATATAAATAAAATTAAAACCTGCAATCTGAGCCTCCCTATAGATGGAGCGATAGTTGTTGACAATAGATTCATTTACTTTTTTATTGTATTGAGATTCAATATACAATACAGAAGATGAAGCAATATTAAACGATGATTTGAGAACAGAAACCAATTGGGAACATTCGTTCAACCCGGATTCCACAATCACAGCACGTAGAGCTATAATGAGTAATGCTTCGGAGCGAGCACAGAAGCCATCGCTGACTGTCATCTCAACGCAGTCAGAATATAAACCTCTTTTTAAATCTAAATCTGATTCTGAGATTATTTTTAATGCTTCGGCCAATGTTACTTTTATACTTTCTATTTCTTCTTCTTTCGAAATATTGTATTTGTTTTTTAATTCTGCATACTGATTCATTTCACCGGCATCAATAATAGCATCAGCTTTTATTAAATCAGTGAGTATTCTGACAATGGCAACTTTCTCTTCTCGCTTCATATCTACTTCAAGTTCGCCATTACATTATAGGTAAACCAGCTATTGATTCCCTCTAGGAACATCGGTTTGTCACTTGCCCCATCTTTTTGCAATCCGATACCATTTGAGTAAGATTCAATACTGAGAACTTTTGAATATGGTATCTTTAGACTCTTTTCAGGAGAAGCAAAATATAGATTTTTATCCGTTAGACAAACACTACCCGTACCGATTCTTTGCATAATTGTAGTCTCAACAGGATGTCCCTTAAAACCACCAGTACGATAATAAACACCCTTCATAACACGGAAACTCATACCATGAGTCCGTCCAACATACTCACGTTGTACTTTTTGTTGGTGAAGGGTAATGTTGCGAAATAGCCATATCAAATTCTCTCCCTTTCCTAAAAGAAAAGGGAAATCACCTAAAATTTTGATATTTGGTGTTGGAACTTTGCCCTGCAAAATATCCTGCAACACCTTTGATTGAACTACCTTTTCCAAAGATTGGTTGGCATTCAGTACTGCTTGTGGTAGACCGGTGAACTGCATGAATCTTGCAACAGTTTGATTTTCTTTTGTTTCAATGATACCATCATTCAAATAATTATCAATGGCCTCATCAAATACACTACAATATACTTGCTGCAAGGCATTATTATCTATATATGAACTTTGGATGATGGCATTGATTTCTCTCTCTTTAAGATAAAAATCCTCTTTAGCTATAAAGCAATTTCCAACAATTTGCCTTATCGAAGCCAATCCTTGACTGAATTTTTTCTCGCATTCTTCATGTTTGCTATGAAAAAAGCCTGCGTCTTGCCCACAATATTTACACTTTCCCATATCTAATTTCTTAATTTTGATTGATAATTGACCCCTTGCTTCAAATAGGTCATTAATAATATCACACCTACAAATGTTATTGGCAAAGCAATGAACAGTCCTAAAGCTGAATCACAGAAGGTATCATATATTCCATGGAGAGTTGCCGGAACTGCTATTGCCAAGAAATACAATGATAGACGGTATTTAGGATAGAGGTTTGCAAAAGCTATGAAATAGCCTGCTATACCGCACCAGACAGCATGAAGGAAAGGAAGACTTGTAAGCCTTGCGATATTCATGAAGAAAGCTGATGTATAATCCAACTGCACATTTACGGTAGTTTGATATTGTACACCTTCATATACTCCAAATGCAATTCCTGACATCAAACCATAATATACAAATGTTTGAGGTATTAATGGTTCTTGTGCTCTCTTTGCGATAACATATATAGGTAAAGCTTTACCTAATTCTTCTGATAGGCCAACACCAAGTATATAACCTACCAATGATAGTGGGAACCCAACATTAATTAAATGATAAAATGGGTTCAGAGATGGTATTCCAAATAGATTCCAAAAGAGAAAGACAAAAGCCTGCGTTAAAAAGAAAACTAAGAATGTTGTTTTTATTGTTACCTGTGGGGTCTTAAAATAAGAATAAAAAAACAATCCCCAAATGACTGAAAAATAAAGAGCAACTAGATAGAAAACAAAAATTCCTCCTATAGGCATGAAGCTCAAAACAGATGGAAACAATCCAATTATACCCAATACTAATAATCTCTTGTCCGAAATCCACTGTTTATTGATAAACGTGTCTTTGGGGATGATCAATTCAGATCCAATCTTTTTTAATTGGCTAAATAAATCACCTCCATGAACAACTTTCGGTTTTAGTCCATAACGATTAAGTAACTTTTTGACGGTCAACACCTCTGTTGAGTTGACTTCCATTGCCTTGTCACACAACAAAACTTGTCCGTTGTTTACATACGACAACAAACTTTGTTCATCATAAGGACCATATTTCTGATTGTTTCGAATTATATATATCATTGATGAAAACGTATTGAACTTAATAACTCATCTATATGAGAATCATTACCACCATCATAGCACGATAGTATGCATACTTTGCCGGTTTCTACATCTGTCAAGAAAATGAATCGCCAATAGAGTTCTCCTTCTTTCAGCGAATATTTCGTAACCTTATAGTAATATGAATGACTATTAACACTCCGTTTTTCGTTTATTACAATTTGTGACTGATACTTTGAGGCTCCTTCATCCTGCCAATTCGTCCAATACCCATTGAAATTTGCCAAAGAATAGTCTGTTTCATAATCACTACATAATGTGACTGACCCAATGTTCTCAGATTCCAATTCAAAAATTGTAAGCTTCGGATCAGTAAGTTCTTTCTTTTCGCAAGTAAAGTCCTGAGGACAAGTAAAAATAACTTTGCCATCAGTATATTCATTGTCACCAAGAACGGCGGTTTGGATAAATGTTTGCGTTTGTTCTTCAGCTTTAGTTATGACATCTCCAATTCCTGTAGCAAGGAATAGAACAGGTACAACAATCAATGCTGTGACAATGTAATAGTCTTTCGATGTTTTCTTTCTAAAGTCTTTTGGAAGAATTTCTTCAACCTGGTTTGAGATTGATAAATAACTAAACCATATAGTGGACCATATCAATGATCGGATAATCTGTTTTAAGCTACCGATACCTGTTGCTTCGAATTCACCTCCAAACAAAACAAACAAGCTGGATAGAAAAATAGCGATAGTATATGTCTTTCCTAGGAATACAGAATCAGGCTTTCTATTGCAGAAACAATATAAAACATAACAAGCTAAAGCAAATAGCATCAAACCAAAAACCACATCTGTCAATGCCAAAATATAACTTCCAGCATATTCATTTACATTAAATGTTAATAATGGAATTGCAGCACTCACTAAGCCACCCAAAACCATTGAGAATAAAAAGAATGAAAGCCAACCGTGAATTTTGGTATTATTCTTTAAATATTCTGATGTAATCAGTGTATTGTCTTCATTTCTGTTTGAATCATTTTCTTGAATTGTGTAATCGACTTGGACAGATTTGTTATCACAATGTTTTACCAAATCTATTTTGTATGAACCACTTGACTGGTTATCGTTTGTACCAGTCTCCACGCCATCAACTGTTCTTTCTGTGTTCTCTGTTGTCTTTTCAAGACTGATTCTTTTGGAATACATATCACAAGTCAGCCCATTAAAAACAACATTCAGGGAACAATTAAATGTCCCCTGCTTATTACAATTATCGCATTGATCCTTAATCATAACAGTCCAAATGAAAGTTTACTTGATAAGTTTCTTATAATGAATTCTTAATACTTGTTTTGCATTGTCGATTTCTATTCTACCCAATCTTGAAAGTACGGTTTGTCCTAGAAGTAAAGGAGCGACTTGATTCTTAACAACCGATGCCTTTACATTTGTAAGGTTAAGACCCCCGAATTCAACATTCGTCAAATTTATAACCGTTCCTTCCATAACATCTCCACTAGCGGTTGAAAAATTCTGTTTTCCAACCACATCAGTAGCTTTTAAAAATTCATTCTTCATCATAAAAGTTGCCTCTACATTTGATAGAGATACATCATAGGCACCAGTATCAAAGATAAAGTGAAGAGGTAATCCGTTTATTTTGCATTTAACTTTGCATACACCATTTTCTTTGGTGAATGGTATTTCTGAAATAGTTTCTTCATATTTACTGGATTCATCATCTACATCAACTTCACTTTCATGTAATGACTTATATTTATCAACCATTTCTTTGAACTGTGGCAGATCTTTAATAAAATCCAGGTCATCGTCATTCATAAGATGTGCGAATCGTCTATATCCTTTTTCTAACGATTTTTCTAGGTATGATAACGACTGTTCCTTTTGACCCATTCGACAATAGAGACATGCAGCATCATAATAGTTTCCACCATCTTTTGGATTCTTTTCAATAATTCTGTTCATATATGATTTAGCTTTATCCAGTTCTCCTAAAGCAAAGAATGCATATTGAGCACAAGAATTATCTTCTGGTACAGTATCTAATTCAATAACCTTATAGTAGTCTTTTTCTGCTAATTCATGCTTGCCTAATTTCTCATACATATCTCCTCTGCCGAGATATGCATACGCATAGTCAGGTTTCAACATAATCACGGTTGAATAATCCTCGATTGCCCCCTCTGTGTCATTCGTATTGTCTTTCATAAAACCTCTACGATAATATCCACCAAAATACTCAGGATCATTGTTGATAAATTGGTCATAAAGAGCTATTGCTTCTTTGGAACGTGAAGCCTCATACAATAAATCAGCTTTCTCCTGAATATAAGTATAATCAGTTGAATCGAGTTTTATAGCCTGATCAATGTTTGATAAAGCAGCTTCAAAATCGCCCATATTTTCATAACAATTTGATATTCTGTAATAAGTGATAGGCGAAGCATCCATCAAAGCAGATTGTTTAAAGTAATCTATAGCCTTTCTATATTTTTGTTTTCTCTCATGTATAACTCCCAAACTATATTTCCAATAATCATTATTTGGATCCTTTATTTCTTGAATCTCTAATTTCTTTTTGATGATATTAAAGGCGGAATCCGCAATTGATTGCATGCAATAAAAAGCTCTATTGTCGCCGTCAATGCTGAGGGCTTTGAGTACGTCATCTGATGCTTCGCTATACATTTTTAGACCAAAATAGCTGTCAGCTCTAAATGAGTATCCGGAAGAATATTCGGGTGCCAATTTTACAACATAGCTAAAAGATTCTAACGATTCTTTATACAGTTCTTGAATTTGTAAGTTACGACCTAATCCCATATATGCAACTACATTGCCTGGATCAATTGAAATCATCTTATGATAGTCTTTGTTGGCTAATTCATAATTTCTATCCTCGTAAAATTGTTGGGCACGAGTCTGATAATTATCATAATTATCAGGATTCTCTTTTATGGCTAGATTTAAGTCTTCTAATGCTTTATCTCTTTGACCTAATCTATTATAGATTTCTGCTCTAGCTAATAAAGCAAAACTACGATATTCCTTATCTTTCTTTGGAATATATTTAACTGCTTTTATTGCATTTGAAAGAGCAGAACCATAATCCTCTTTTCGAATATCCACCGATGCTATCCAAACCAAGGCATAACCATTATCCGGATGCTCTGCTAACTCCTTTTTCAAATAACTAAGTCCTTCTTCAGTATTGTTGTTTTGAATTGCTTCAACACCACGATTATAGTTGTAGGATTCCGGACGCTTTTCATTCTGTGCAAATGCACAGAATGAAAACATTAGAAATATTGATAATTGTAAAACTCTTTTCATTTATATAAATATGTGCTAATTGATTAAAAATTTAATTTGAATTTCTGTCAACGCCCTCCAATTAATTATTTACTAATTGAACTATAATCAAACGATCTCCATCTTTCTTTCCCAAAAGGATTTTTTTGCCTTCTGTCAGCTCTACATATTGACCTATTTCTATTTTTTTATCGGTGTCTTTATCCCACAAATCCGGTAGTCGTCTATTGATGAGAATCCAATGATTATTATAAAAATGGAAATCACCTACAGGTTTCTTTTCATCATCTGTAAGTTTCTCATTTGGGAAAATAAAACGATTAACGTGCCACATATACAATGTTTGCTTATCATAGACCATCAGTCTGTAATTTTCAGGACGGAATGTTCCAGGTTTTGGAGAATAATAAAGATTGAGGACTGGCAATTGGCCATGATATTCCTTTCCACAGAATGGACACCTTGGCTTTGTTGAGTTGTCAAAAACAAACCAATGAGCTTCACAATTAGGATTCTGGCATGGTTGCATCAAGTCCGTCGTTTTAACTAATGCTGTTACCCAATCATCCGCAGTAGGACGTTTGGATGGATCATGTAGGCCATCAATAAATGCTTTGTCAAACAATTCTTTTAAATAAGGGCCACAAATTGTATATGGCAATTTAGTTACATCTCCTTGCGGTAATTCACTAGGAGCTAACTGATCAACTTTTGGCCTATTACTTTTATCAGTGGGGTGTTCTATGAACAAAGCTTTAGAACCCATAGAAAGTTCTTCGTCCTTGGCCGCATCCATATCATTCACTTTTCCACCTCGTAATGGATGGCGATATAATAAATACATATATATCAATACAGCCAATGCATGTCTGTCAGTTTGAATGTTAGGAAGTTTCTTATTGGGATCTCCAATTTTTAAACTTCTAGTTTCCAACACTTCAGGTGCTATAAAATCAGGTGTTCCCACTACATCTGGAGGAAACAATCCTGGGACAACAAGACCGTCACAATCAATAATATTTGCTTTCCCACTCTTTGGGTCTACTAACACATTTTTGTAAGATAGGTCTGAATGGGCAAGGCCAGCAGCATGCAATCTTTTAACTGCACGAGCTATCTGAATACACATGTGAAAGTGTGAAAGCCATGTCCCTTTAAATTCTGTTTCTACAAATTTGTTTCTTAATTTAGCAGAAGCGAACCATTTTCCTTGTTTCTCTTTTCCTTTAAACCGGCCGCCTTCAAAGAAGAAATGCTTATCATAAGTTGGACAGACAATACCCAACTTACTATTCCATTCAACTAGTTTAGTAGGCCAACAGAATAAATTTTTCCAATATTCGCCACCTTCTTGGTTGAATATTCTATCTTTATATATACCAGTTATCTTTTGTAACCGTTCTTTTGCAATCGCATCTTGAGGAGTACGGAAAAAACCGACCACATAAGATTTGTCAGGGCTAAAGTACACATCCTTCATTGCACCAGAGCCGATAACATCATCGATGAACTCAACAGATGAACCATCTGTTGCTGTAAGCTTTATCGTCTGTGCCATAATTAGTAAAGTATTGCAATCGTTCTATCATCATGATTTCCAGGAGACCAGAAGTCCAACCACTTCAGCAATTGGTTTTTGGATTCTTCATTGTCATCAGACAAGTCAACTCCCCCAATTTCGTCCTCTGGGAATCCTGTTTTAATTTTGTTCCAGAACTCTTTCCATTTCTCAAAATCATTCAGATTGTTGGCTGTTTCAAACATAGGGTCGGATACGCCATCAGTCATCAACATAAGTGAGGTGAAATCATCCTCAATAGAGAATCTTAATCTTTCAAACACAGCTGTACCATCCTTAAATATTTCAGGCATAGTCAGGAAACGAGTTTGGCCAGAATATTCTCCTTCATCTGGAATGCCCAATAATTTTGCAATACCTTTCTCTTCATTGTAAAGGCACATTGCTCCATCACCGACCCAATATGAAGCAATAAACCACCCAAAATCAAATTTCTTACAGATTGCGAACATAAGAGTGGTAGCAAAATCTTTTGGTTTTGAGCCTTCATTAGCTTTCGAGGCATCATTAATAGCCTTATGAGCTTTAAATGCAGCATTGCCAATTATTTCATAAATAACATTACCCATTTGTTTACGTGCAGCTTCTTCATCCTCTGCATTCTTATAGGCACGGATTTTTTCTTCGAAAGCTGTACTATCTTTAAGTTTTTCCAAGCAATGACCGACAACTGTTTCACAGGCTATTTCAGAACCTTTTCGAGAAAATTTAGCGGAACCGGCACCATCTGCAACTGCTATGATATACCAATCAGATTCATCACAGTATATCAATTTGAAGTGATCATCACGAGCTTTACCTTCTTGCGCATGAGAACGGCCACGTTGACTGGCCGCAACGATATCTTTTCTTGGCCCTGTTTCCTCTTTTTCTTCTACTTTGACGTATTCGCACACAGAGTCTGGCTTATAGAACGTAATATTTTTATCAGTTTCTATATTTTTCCACAATGAACGGGGATCTGGATTAAATGCAATTGGCAATTCAATTGATAATGGTTCCTCACCATCCACCATGCCTTCAAACTTATATGACAATTTTAGTTTAAAATCACCTGCTTGAGATGGTTTCCCTGATATAGTGCATACATTGTCTTCTGTTATGTCGCTTTTAAGATTCAAAGAATCACATCCATCTATCCAAAAATCTGTCACAACTTCTTTTGGTAAAGAAAAACTAGCAGAGTAATCTTTGCGTACAGTACCGTTAGATAATTTAATATTCAGATTTTTTATCTGATTTTCGATGATTATTCTTTTGTTCATGCGGTTATCTTTATATTTGTTCCAGACCTCATTTATTAGCCACTTTTGGAAGTCATCTCCCTGAGCTAGTGATGCTTGAATACCACATTGCTCTAGTAAATTTGTAATTAAGCTCATAATTAACCTCTGCCTCTGTTTACATCTGTTCCACCTTCACCAATGGCTGATAATTCTCCTTCAAGACCACACCATGGACATTTATTATGAGAATTCTCACCAACGCAAAAAACATTTCCGCATTCACATACTACAAGTCCTAGTTGATTACCACAGCAGGGACAAGTTGGAACGCCAACTAGAGACTCCGTATTTATATTACGATTTGTTGAACCTTCAGATGAGAATGATTTGTAGGTCTCATTATCAACAGGGTATGCTCCAACAAGCTTAAAATCTGTTGTATTAATATTAATATCTTCCAGTCCTTTAATATCTAGTGGCTTGATTCTTTTTGCATATTTGATAAGATAATTATTGCCTGTTGTTTGGCATTTACCAAGTAAAACGACAAAATTTTCATCAATCTTACAAGGCTTTCTGGTATCAACCTTTTCAAGATTGATGCCAGTTGTTGGTGCTAGCTGAACATCGTCATTTGAGTAATCTGTAACTGAGACACTTGTGGCCTTTATAGAAGCTGTTACCCATTTAAAGAATTTAGTAAAAGATTCCGCATCGGTTTCTTTCAGACGAAGTACATTGTCAGAAATTTGACCGAGCATTTGCGTATTAACATTATCTCCAATTGAGATTGCAATCAGATTACATCCTTTTCGATAGTTCGCATTCCACCGATTAAAGGCTGCGCTATAATCATCTGTTGGATTGCCATCTGTAAATAGGAATATGATAGGCTTCCAATCACCTTTTGCCTCCATCGTTGTTTTTTGGATGGATTTGTCAATGTCATCCATTAGAAAATTCATGGCAGAACCCAATTCGGTGCCACCTCCAATAGGAAATGTTGGTGGATAGAACTTATAAAGTTCTGTCAAAGGAGTCATGCTTTTCGTTTTTCCTGCAAATGCAATTACAGAAACAAACGCAGTTTCCAATGCGTAGGGATCAACTCGAAGTTCCTGAATGATTGTTCTCATCCCATTTTGAACTTGTTCTATAGGCTCACCTACCATAGACTCTGAAACGTCTACCAAAAAATATATAGGTAATCTTCTCATATGTATTAATAGTTAATTATTTCTTATAATTGGAACGCTTGAAAGGAATACTTTTCCAGGACCGGTAATTCGTGTCATCAAGAATCCTTCTCCAGAAACTAAATTTCTTACGATATTTGTATTTCGTTGAACTGATATTCGAGAATCATCAATGTCATAAAGAGCTTTGATATGATCTTCATCGACAATAATTTCTTCGCCAACAGCCAAATCTCTTTCTATAAGTGAATCTATACAATCAAAAAAGACGGTAGAATCACCCGTAATCTTTTGATAAGTAAATCCTGCACCTGTTAGAAGCTTGTTAATAGAAAAATTCATATCTATTTGCACCCGATTGTTTGAAGCAACATAATCTCCTCGTCTTAATATCAAAGAATGGCCAGAGGTAATTTTGATATACTTTAAACTACCGGTTCTGCCTGATACAACCATTTTCTTTGGAGCATTGGATATGTTTTGGTACTTGAGTAAAAAGAGTGATTCTCCTGATAACTTACTGCTGATGACATTCATCAAACCATTACCGGACATGAGTACCTCTTGATTTATGCCTGTATCCATATAAATCAACGAGCCTCTTTCTGCATAAAAGCACTCATCTTGGTTCAAAGTCGCCTCCAATGCTTGGAAAACACTGCCTATTAACTTGCAATTCATAATCTGCTAAATTACTACATTAACTTCTTCTGGTGGAGGAGGCAATATTAATTCCTCTGTTGCTCCCATAGACTTATTTCCTTCTCCAATGATACCACTTACCCATTCAAAGAATTTCATAAGAGAAGCACTATCAAGAGTATCTATTTGATATACTTTATCAGTTAGTAATTTTAGCTCATCCGTCTTGGCTTTTGGTCCAGCTGCACAACAAACGATGGTGGCAAAATGACTATTTTTAACTTTAGGAATAACATTGTTATATGCTTGAATATCTGATGGTTTTCCATCAGTCATAAGAAACAACAAAGGCATCCAATCACCTTTTTGTTCACTTGTCCCTTTATTGACTTCTTTGTCCACCTTATCACAAAGCATTTCCAAAGCTGCCCCCATATGGGTAGGTCCACTTTCAGGTGTCGTAATTTCAGGCATCTGCAAATCATCAATCGGTGTCAAAGGCATCAATTGGTTGACATCCTTATCATAGGTAATAATACTTATACTGACTGTTTCCAGTGCGTATGGGTCATTTCGCAATGCACTTAACATTGACTCGATACCAACCTTTACAGATTCAATAGGTTCTCCTTTCATTGAGCCAGAGGTATCTATTAATAGATAAACAGGTAATTTACGTGCCATATATATAAATTGTCGTCTTAATTATTATTTGAACGCAATACTTTAATTTCATTTGGAAGGGGTGGAAGAGTATCAATAGTCATATCATATTCTCCAGAATTTTCAATCTTCAGGCTTGCAGTACTGATTGAGCTGGATATCCACTTAAAATATGACTTTATACTTGCTGAATCTATTGATGAAATCTGAATCACATCATTTGTGATTTTCTTCAAGACATCAATATGAGATTTTTCACCTGCGGCGCAAGCTACGACAACGGCGAAAGGTATTTTCTTAAATTCAGCAACAGGTTTTGCTATTGGGCCACTGTATCCTCCGTCAGAAAGGATAAACAATAGCGGTTCCCAATCTCCTTTAGCAGTTGGAGTATTTTTATGTACTTCTTCTGAGACTTTTTCAGTTAACATCATGAGAGCTTCTCCCAATGCTGAACGTCCTTTTGCTACAATCTCAGGAAAATGGAATTTATATACTTCTGTAAGTGGAACAATTTGTTCTGCTTTAGCGTTATAGGTGATAATGCTTAAACAGACTGTTTCCAAAGCATAAGGGTCTTGATTTAGAGATTCAATAAGAGACATAATGCCAACCTTTACCGCTTCTATCGGTTCTCCCCGCATAGAAGTGGATGTATCTATCAATATGTAAACAGGTAAGCGTCTCATATATTACGAACTTTAAAACAAGTTTTCAGAATTTTAGATGATTTTTGTGAATAGCCCTGGGGTAATATTATCCCAAGACTATCACAAATATTATTATATCATAGCTGCCAAATTAGCAGGGAAACTTTTAGCTTCAGCTTTCAATTTTTCCAGCAGAGTTTTTTCTGTTCCGTCAACTTGACCATCAGCACCAATCTTTTCTACTAGCCATGCAGCTTCATCTTTATCAATCTCACCTGGTGAAACTTCATCTTTCAGCAAGAAGTCCGCAATGGCTTGAACGAAAAATGCATCCCAAGATGCGTCATTCGCTTTTCCGGTTACTGCATCATTCAATTCAAATAAGAAATCAGCTTCTTCTTTGTCAATGATTCCATCTGCATAGAGAACTTCTTTCAATTTTGCAACTTCTTCGGCATCAATAACACCATCGGCAAGAAGTTCTGCCTTAAATTCTTGTAAATTCATAATCTTATTAGTTTAAAGTTTTACTATTATTAGACAACGATATTGACTTCTGGAGGAGGTGGTGGAAGCTCACTCATACTACCAACATCTGCACCTGTATCTTCAACTTTCATACTTCCTGCGCTTACTGATGCAGAAACCCATTTGAAGAATGACTTGATTGTTGCGCTATCGGTTGTGTCGAGCTGTACAACACATTCAGTAATCTGTTTCAATACGTTTGTATCTGCACCTTGACCAGCAGCACACGCAACAACCATACCGAACTTTCTCTTTTTGAATTCAGCCAAACCTTTTGTGATATCGTCTGTTGGCACACCATCAGTCATAATGAATACCAATGGTTTCCAGTCACCCTTAGTTTCGGCTGTAGTTTTAGTTACTTCCTGATCAACCTTAGTTGAAAGCAACGCCAATGCATCACCTAACGCTGTACATCCATTAGCCTCAATATTTGGCTGCTGGAAAGCTGACAGTTCTGTCAATGGTGTCACTTGTTTTGCTGAGCTGTCGAAAGTAATGATACTCAAGTACGCCGTTTCCAATGCATATGGATCTTGACGTAATGTTGAGACCAAAACTTGCACACCATTCTTAACTGCCTCAATAGGTTCCCCATACATAGAGCCGGAACAGTCAAGGAGTAGATAAACAGGTAATCTTCTCATAATAATTTCTTTTCTATTGTTAATAATATTACAAATATCTTTGTTTTACTGTTTTGAGCGTACTCTCAAAATCACGATCCTTTGTTGGTTCACCTATGGCATTGAATTTCCATTCTCCATTACGTTTGTAGAATACACCCATTACCATTGATACATTACTGGCAAAAGTAGGGTCATTAGCTACGTCATAAGTAGCAAACACTTCCTTAACAACTGTAGGAGTTCCTTCATATATACGAATTGACGCAAAAGGAATGGTCTTGAAATCCTGCTGTTGGAAGCTGTTCAGTACAAATGCTATCTTCTCTGTTTTTGGATTCAACTTGGTTAAATCAACAGTAATTACTTCATTATCCAAGCCATCATCGCCATCTGTATCACCGGTTCTATCATCACCACTGTGTTTTATAGCACCATCATTGGACTTCAAATGTCTAAACCATACACGATCGATGATATTACCTTCGGCATCAAATTCGGCGCAACTTGCATCCAAATCAACAGCTTCTGTACGTGTCATACCAAACCATCCTTTTTTGACAATGGCACCCCAATTAACGCCAACACAAACTGTAGTCAGTTTCGAACCATTATTTTTTTCAAGGTTGATTCTTTGTCCCTTTTCTAGTTTTATTGCCATAGCTTTATTTATTATAGTCTTTTACTACTCGAATAATGGTATTCACAATAGATTTATCTTCGAAAGCATCACCAATTGCTGCAAATTTCCATTCTCCATTTTTTCTGTACAACTTTCCCATAATCAAAGCTCGCATTCCATTACAGTTTGACTTTGTTGCCACATCATAATTAGCAAATACTTCATTCACCTTACTTGCCGTACCTTCATACATACGTATGGATGCGTAAGGTATTTCAGAAAAGTCACCTTGAAAATCATTGTTATTGTATATATTCAAAAAGAATACAATCTCATTGATTTTAGGGCTTACTTTAGTTAGATTAACTGTAATAATTTCATTGTCTAAGCCGTCATCTCCATTTTGATCACCTTCAGTATCATCACCTGTGTGATGTAAAGCCCTATCCAAAGAATCTAGTTTGCCATCAGGTAATCCAAGATTGTGTTTACTAAATTGATACAATGGTGAATATATATGATCGCAGATTTGACCTTCTGCGTCAAACATCAAACAACTTAAATCCAAGTCGACGTCAACAGTGACATTTACATTTCTATATTCTGTCTTTCTTCCAAAGCCAAGAAATCCCTCATTGACAACAACTTCGCGGCGTTCTGTCTTAGTTATGGCACCCCAATTACATCCTACACAGAAATTCGTAAGTTTTGAACCATTTGTTTTTTCAAGGTTGATTCTCTGACCTTTTTCAAGTCTGATTGCCATCGTATTATTCTTTTTTATTGATACTTGTTTACAAACTCTTGGAGACCATCCTTGAAGCCAACGCCAATAGCTTCGAATTTCCACTGACCGTTTTTCTTATAAAGACGGCCAAATTCAACTGCGGTTTCAATACTAAAATCCTCCTCAAGCTCATATTTCATAATTTCCTCGCTTTTGTCACAGATTCTAATAAAAGAATTATGTACTTGTCCGAAGTTTTGCTTACGTTCATCAGCCTTATGAATAGTGATGACAAAGCATATTTCTGTTGCTTGAGGATTAATCTTAGATAAGTCTATAAGAATCTTTTCATCATCTCCCTCTCCTTCACCTGTTAGATTATCTCCTGTATGTTCTACAGATCCATCTGGAGATTTTAAATTGTTATAGAAAACAAAATAATCATCGGAAAGAAGTTTCTTGTTTTCACCCAAGACGAATGCAGAAGCATCCAAGTCGAAATCTACTCCGGTGTTTGACTGGTTAGTATCCCATCCCAATCCAATTGAGAACTGCTGTAGTTCTACATTGACTCTCTGACCTTTTTCTAAGTTTATCATATTTATAATTTTTATTGATTTAACACTGCAAATGTACAAATGTACCTATCACCAAGTCGATTATTAAAACGTTTTAGAGCATTGGTCATAATAGTAGCAGATTTAAGTTGCAACATTGCAATAGGTTTTTATTTGCTTCCCGGAGAATAAGTGAATCCCCATCCATAGGTCTTGTCACAATCAGAGTGATTATCATGAAACGTGACCAATTTCTTCACTTCTATTGAATTGTCAGTTCCAAAATCTATTGAGGCTATAGCACAAAAGCGTTTGTTACTATTCTGTTGCCCCATCTGAACGATGACATCTTCATTGCCAGGGACAGAAACTTTCACTACTGCATTTGTATCTGCCCATTTAGCAACACCTTCAAATATAAAAGTATAAATTGTTATACGTTTGATATTCGAGATTCCACTAGGATTGATAAGAATGGTTTCGCCAGATTCAGCAGAGCTACCTCTGTCATCTCCCTTATGCCATATCCATGGTGATTGAGTATAACATCCTTGACGAGTTTGATGATTGCGATCACCACCGCGCCCATGTGAAAATTGGAGACCATCAATTAGCATTTTCTTTCCTTCTCTGAGCTCATAAAAACATCCCAAATCAAGGTCGATATCTCCACCTCCAAATACTCGTTTCATTAAGCCACCCTTACTCCAGTCAAGATTAATCTTTATCTCGCCTGTTAAAGGTATTCCTTTTTCAAGGTTTATGCGGTGTTTATCACCACTCTTATCAAGAATTATTGCCATAACTATTGAAATTTAGCGACAAGTTCTTCCAATCCACCTCTGTGCCCAATCCCTAATGCTTGAATTTTCCATTCACCATTTCTACGGTATAATCTACAGAACTCTACGGAAGCGCATGTTGAGAAGTCTTCACTTAAATCATATATATATTCACCTTCACCATCAGCTTGACCAGGTTTGTATAATCTAACATAAGCCCTTTCTACTTGCCCGAAATTTTGTTTTCTGGCTTCATAGTCATAAATACTAACGCAAATGACAATTTCTTGAACAGCGGGATTCATTTTTGACAAGTTAATATCCATTGTCTCATCATCGCCATCTTCTGAGGTACTGCCATCTTCGTCATCAAGAGAACCGATAACGGAAATATCTGGATCTACAGGGCGAGATTCATGTCTCATTTGTTCATTACCGTCTTTGGTACTTGGCCAATTAGAAGATGGAACGATAACTTTCAAATTTGATGGAAGTACTCTCTTGTCTGAATTATAGAAAACCAGATAGTCATCACTAATTAGTTTTTTATCAGCTCCAAGCATGAATGCAGCTACATCTAAATCAAAGTCTTCATCTGACATTGAATTCTCCATGACATCCCAACCCAAACCGACGTTGAATAGATTCATGTTTAGGACAACATTTTGTCCCTTAATCAAATTGATAGCCATTTTTAACCTACATATTTGTCGACGAAATATTGTAAACCGCCTTTGTAGCCAATACCCATAGCTTCGAATTTCCATTCTGAGCCATTCTTGTAGAGACGACCAAACTCAACAGCGGTTTCGATACTGAAATCTTCATCAAGATCATAGCGAGCGATATCGGTATTGGAATTAGCATCATAGATGCGGATATATGAATTATGAACTTGACCAAAATTCTGTTTACGAGCTGTAGCATCATGAATGGTAACAGTGAAAATGATTTCTTGAATACGAGAATCTACCTTTGCCAAGTCAACAGTCAACGTCTCATCATCACCACCATCACTATTGCCACCTGTCAAGTCATCACCTGATGATTCAACGGCTTTGTCTGGAGAAACTTGATTATTGTAGAAAACAAAGAATTCATCTTGTGGCAACTTCTTATTGCAACCCAACATAAACGCAGAAGCATCCAAGTCAAAACCATAACCTGTACTCTCGTTTGGATCCCATCCTAATCCAACACCGACTTTTGACAAGCCTATTTCTATGCGCTGGCCTTTTTGAAGATTAATCATCTTTATGTTATTTAATTTATTAAACTATAATTTACTTAATATCAATTAGGCTCGTCTCCTCAAAGGAGACATACCACAGCATCAAAATTACTAAAAAAACACTAAGAAATGACATATACCTGCCATAAATCTGAATGGACATGTTCAAAAACATGTGTTTTATTGCTTTTTGTTTTGTATAAGTGTTATTTTTTCTATGTAAAGCTATTTATTTCAAGTCTATTACATCAAATGTCACTTCTCCTTTGAGGAGATTATGCTTTTGCTAAACATGCTTTTAATCACGAAAAAGAGCGAAATCATTGCTGAAATCGCTCCGTTTAGATTCACTCTATACTCTTTGTAATTAACCCGTTGGCGGAATTAATTCACTAAAAAATGTCAGGAAATAAGTTGTGCATA
>JADHED010001085.1_pt1 | contig 25180 bp, 16 predicted proteins | sample 8952041 | NCBI WGS metagenome assembly JADHED01 (sample SAMN16124423, study PRJNA663239) | bioreactor sludge metagenome | isolation source: sludge (control) | place: India:Bengaluru | collected 2018-09-08
GCCGTGACGCCGTGGGGCGGCGGCCGCAGGCGCCGGTCGGGCAGCGGCTCGGCCGGCGGCCACGCTGCCGGGCGATACAACTCGCGACCGCTGTCGGCGGCGACCAGTTGGAGTTCCAGCGCCTCCACGGCCCACGCCCGCAGCGCCGGCGACACCATGTCGCGCACCAGCACCACGTGCCCGATGCGCGCCCGCTGGACGAACTGCCGCGCCAGCAGGCGCGCCTGCACGTCCTCGTCGGGCGAGAGCGCCGCGCCTTCCGACAGCCGCACCAGCGCCCGCATGGTCGGGATCTCCATCGTCCGCCGCCGCCGGGCCTCCGTCACCCGCGAGAGGTAGCCGCCGACGATGGGCTTGCCGTGCATCACCTGGTAGAACTGCGTGCGCGTGCGGAAATTGCCGAGCGAGCCCAGCCCGTCACGCACGCCGGCCGGCAACTCCAGCACGCGAACCCGCGGGTCGGGGTCGCTGGCGATCAGCTGGTAGATGGAGGGCGCGGTGGCCGCGTGCAGGTCGCGTGGCGCCGGCGAGAGTTCGGCGGCCAGCAGCACGGTGGCGACGGCGGCCGCCAGCACGCCCCGCCGCTGGGTGAGCAGGGCGCGCAGCGCGAAGGCCAGCAGCAGGCACAGCCCGAGGGTGGCGAGCACCGCGAAGCGGGACGGTGAACGTGCCCATCCGAGCACCGGCACGAAGCGGAGCACGCTCCACGGTCCGGGAATGCCCGTCGTCACGCCCGCCACGGTGAGGAACGGCCCCAGCGCGAGGAGCACCGAGATGAGAGTGAGCCACGCCCACAGGCCGGACCCGTCCCACCAGCGCCCGGCGCGCAGGCGCATCGCGCCGACGACCACGAGCGCCACCAGCGAGAACGACCCGACGTGCTCGGGAAACGCGTCGAGCCGCCACGCCCACAGCAGCGGCTGCACCAGGTCGCCCCACAGCGCGTGGGTGGGATTCGGCAGCACCAACGCCACCGCGTCGAGGCCCGGCGGGCTGCTGCGCCAGAAGATGCGGGCTTCCACCCAGCGTCCCTCCAGCCACCGCCGGGCCATCACGGCCAGCAGCGGCGCGAGCAGCACGGCAGAGGCGCACGCCGTCAGGGCCACGATGCCGAGCGCCTGGAGGGGCCGGCACGAGTCGGCGCAGCGCACGCGCGGCACGACACGGTGCGCCAGCACGATCACGAGACAGCCCATCGCCACCGTCATCGCCGTGTAGGGCGTCTTCGCGTGGACGACGAGGCCGCCCAGGGACACGCTGCCGCCACCGGTCGCGAGGATGGCGAGGCCAGCCGCGCCGGCCACGCCCGCCGCCCACAGCAGGCGCACGTCCACGCGCGACCAGGGCCCGGCCGGGGCGAGCCGCAGCGCGTGGTGGCCCAGCAGGATGGCGAGCAGCACGAGGCAGTAGATGGCGTAGTAGACGTCCGAGTAGGCGGCCCACGCGAGGCACGCCCCCGCCGCCGAGGCCCACCACGGCCAGCGGGGCGAGTGGAACGCGCGCAGCAGGCAGTACGCGAACAGCGGCAGCGGGGCGGCGGCAACGAGGCTGTAGTGGGCCGTGCTCTTCGCCGTCAGCACCGGCGAGCAGGCGAAGGCGAGGCCCGCCACCCACGCCGCCCGGGCGTCGCCGGTGACGTGGCGAGCCAGCACGAACACGCCCCACGCGGCCAGCACGAGCTGGACCAGCAGCACGAGGTTGAACGTGGCGATGGGGCCGAACACGCCCATCAGCGGCAACGCGATCAGATCCGACGCCACCGTGTAGTTGTGCAGCGCCAGGTCGGCGCCGCCGGTGAGCGCGAAGATGGCGTCGGTGACGAACGGGCCGGTGGCGCTGCGCCACTCCCGCGCGAACGCCCAGAGGTTCCAGACGTACACGCCGGTGTCCCCGCTCGGCGGCCCCGGCAGGTGCGTGCCGAGGTGCGCGGCCAGCGGCCACGTGGACACGAGGACGGCGACGACGTAGAGGGCGACGACGACGAGATGTCGAATCACGCAGGGAGCCCGGGGGCCGCGGGAGCGTACCACCTTTCCTGTGACAGGTGTGTGACGAACGGCTTTCGCTTGTTGATCGCCCTGTCACAGGCTGGTACCATCGACGACCGTGGCCCCGCACCGCACGCTGCCCGTTTTCGCCGGCGACAAGGACCGCGCGCTCGGCGACGCGATCACGCGGCTTGCCCCGCGCGCGCCCGCCGACCGGCCCGAGGACGCCGGCGCCGTGGATGCCGACGTGCACGTCACCGCCGTGCGCCGCCTGCCGGCCGAGCCGGCCGTCCACGCGCCCTTCCCGGCGGGCCTGCACCCGGGCGTCACCTCGGCCCTGCAGCGGCGCGGCGTGGAGCAGCTCTATTCCCACCAGGCCGAGGCGATCGACCACGTGCTCGCCGGCCGGCACGTCGTGGTCGTCACGCCCACGGCCTCGGGCAAGACGCTCTGCTACAACGCACCGGTCCTCAGCGCGATCCTCAGCGACCCGGCGTCGCGCGCGCTGTACCTGTTCCCGACGAAGGCGCTCGCGCAGGACCAGCTCGCGGAACTGCACTCGCTCTCGGAGGCGGCGAGCGACGGGGACGGACCGGCGATCGGGGTGTTCACCTACGACGGCGACACGCCGCAGGACGCGCGGCGCGCCATCCGGTCGCGCGCCCACGTCGTGCTCACGAACCCCGACATGATCCACGCGGGCATCCTGCCGCACCACCCGCGCTGGGCGAAGCTCTTCGAGAACCTCCGGTTCGTGGTCATCGACGAGCTGCACAGCTACCGCGGCGTGTTCGGCAGCCACCTCGCGAACGTGCTGCGGCGGCTGCAGCGCGTGTGCCGCCACTACGGGTCGGACCCGCAGTTCATCTGCTCGTCGGCCACCATCGCCAACCCGCGTGAGCTCGCCGAGCGGCTCACGGGCCGGCCCTTCGCGCTGGTGGATCGCAACGGGGCTCCGCGCGGCGAGAAGTTCTTCCTGTTCGTGAACCCGCCCATCGTGAACCGCCAGCTCGGCATCCGCCGGTCGTACCTCGCGGAAGCGCGGCGGGTGGCGCTGGAGTTCCTGAAGCGTTCGCTGCAGGTGATCGTCTTCGCGCAGAGCCGGCTGGCGACGGAGCTGCTCACCACGTACCTGAAGGACGACTTCCGCGGGGCCCCGGGCGCCCCCGAGGTGATCCGCGGCTACCGCGGCGGCTACCTGCCGCTGCGGCGCCGCGAGATCGAGCGCGGGCTGCGCGACGGCAGCGTGCGGGGCGTCGTCTCGACCAGCGCGCTCGAACTGGGCATCGACATCGGGGCGCTCGACGTGTCGGTGATGGCCGGCTACCCGGGCACGGTGGCGGCCACCTGGCAGCGGGCCGGCCGCGCGGGCCGTCGCACGACGCGATCCGCGGCGGTGCTGGTGGCCTCGAGCGCGCCGCTCGACCAGTTCGTGGTGCGTCACCCGTCCTACTTCTTCGACGCCTCGCCCGAGCACGGGCTGATCAACCCCGACAACCTCCACATCCTCGCCGACCACCTCAAGTGCGCGGCCTTCGAGCTGCCGTTCACCGACGAGGAGGAGTTCGGCGGCGAGCCGCTGCAGGCGATGCTCTCGGTGTTCGAGGAGAGCCGGCTGGTCCACCACGCCGACGGCCAGTGGCACTGGACGAGCGACTCGTACCCCGCGGACGCCGTCAGCCTGCGCGCCGTCACCTCCGACAACGTCGTCGTCGTGGACGAGACGCACGGCGCGCGCATCATCGGCGAGGTGGACTACACCAGCGCGCCCTCCACGCTGCACGAGAAGGCCATCTACATCGTCGAAGGTCAGCTCTACCAGGTGGAGCGGCTCGACTTCGACAACCGCAAGGCCTACGTGCGCGAGGTGGACTGCGACTACTACACCGACGCGATCGTCTACACGAACGTCACGATCCTCGACGAGTTCGCGCGCGGCGCGAGCGACGACGCCTCGATCGCCGTGGACGAGGCGCGCGACGTCGAGGGCCTGATCGAGGCCGCGGCGCGCGGCGCGCTCGCGGCGCCCGTGCCGCCGTCGGCCGAGGACGCCACGCGCAGCCACGGCGAGGTGCACGTGGTGTCGCGCGTGGTGGGCTTCAAGAAGATCAAGTTCTACACGAACGAGAACGTCGGCGCCGGCGACCTGTCCCTGCCCGAGCAGCCGATGCACACCACCGCCTACTGGGTGACGATGCCGCGGGCGGTGGTGGGGCAGCTGCCGGGCACCAACGAGGACCGCCGCGACGGCATCGCGGGCCTCGCCTACGCCATGCGCAACGTCGCGCAGCTGCTGCTGATGTGCGACCGGCAGGACCTCGGCCTGTCGATCGACACCGACGGCCTCGGCCCGGGCGCGCGCGAGGGCGGGGCGGCCACCGACCCGCGCATCTTCCTCTACGACAACTACCCGGGCGGCATCGGCTTCAGCCAGCCGCTGTTCACGCTGCACGACCGGCTGCTCGCCGACACCCGCCGGCTCATCGCCGACTGCGGATGCGAGATCGGGTGCCCGTCGTGCGTGGGGCCGATCGGCGACGTCGGGCCGCGGGCCAAGGAGCTCGCGCTCGCGCTGGCGACGCGGCTCGGGGCGGCCGCGGAGGGGCCATGAGCTCGCTCGACCGGCTGCGCGACATCCTGCGATCGGGCCGGCCCGGCGCCCCGGCCGCCACGCCGGCGCCGCGGGAACTGACCTACGAGCCCGTGGACGCCGACGGCGCGCCGGTGCGCGGCCTGGTGGAGACGCCGGCGCTCGAGGGCGTGAGCCACCTCGACACGCCGTACGGCCAGGCGTGCGTCCTCGAGCGTCGCGTGGATGCGTCGGCGTGGCACGGCGCGGTGCGCGTGGAGGCGCACGCGGGCTTCGACCCCGAGGCCCTGCAGGTGCTCAGCGGGCGGCCGCTCGCCCTGGCCGGCCGGGCCAGTGACGCCGGCCCGGTGTTCCTCGACCTCGAGACGACGGGGCTCAGCGGCGGCGCCGGCACCGTCGCCTTCCTCGTCGGCCTCGGGGCCTTCGACGCCGACGGGGCCTTCCGCACGCGGCAGTTCTTCCTCGGCGGCTTCGCCGGCGAGCGCGCGATGCTGCACGCGGTGGCGCAGGCGGTGGAGGGACGGCCCCTGGTGGTCACCTACAACGGCGGGTCGTTCGACCTGCCGGTGATGGAGACGCGCTGGCTGTTCCACCGGCTGGCGCCCGCGCTCGAGGGGCGACCGCACCTCGACATGCTGCCGCCGGCGCGGCGCCTGTGGCGCGACACGATGTCGGGCGGGGAGCGCAGTTGCCGCCTCGTGGCGCTCGAGGAGGCGCTGCTCGGCTTCCGGCGCGTGGGCGACGTGCCGGGGTTCGAGATTCCCGGCCGCTACTTCGAGTTCCTGCGCACCGGCCACGCCGGGGTGCTCGAACCCGTCTTCGAGCACAACCGCCTCGACCTGCTGTCGCTGGCCGTGCTGACGGCGCGCGCCCAGCGCCTCGTGCGCGAGGGGCCGGCGGCCACGGCCGATGCGCGCGAGTGCCTCGCGCTCGGCCGGCTCTACGAGCGGGCGGGCCGGCCCGAGGCGGCCGAGGACGCCTACCGCGCCGCCGTCGGCCACGCCGTGACCGACCGTGCCTCGGCCGAGCACGCCTGGTACGCGCTGGCCCGGCTGCTGCGGCGGCGCCGGCGCCACGGCGACGCGGCCCAGGCGTGGCGGGACCTGCTGCGTCACACCGACCGCCGCGGCGCGCGGGGACGGGAGGCCGTCGAGGCCCTCGCGGTGCACCACGAGCACCGCGAGCGCGACCTGGTGCTCGCCCGGGCGCTCGCGCAGCGCGCGCTGGCGGCCGAGCGCGACGAGGCGAAGCGGACGGCCTTGCGGCACCGCCTGGTGCGGCTGGACCGCAAGCTCGCCGCCGTGCGCGACGCGCGCGCGGACCTGCCGGCGGTGAGCTCGCCGCTGCCGTGGCACGGCGGGGAGGCGTAGGGGGCGGGCCGACGGGACTCGCGATCCGACGTGAGGGCCGGCGTCAGCCAGACTTCGGCCGGCCCCGGCGTTCGAAGCGGGGAGGGCGCCCTACTGCGCCAGTTGCCGGTAGGCGACGTGGATCTGGTGGAACGCGCTGCCGAGCGCCGCGCGCGTGGCGGCCGAGGCCGTGGCGTGGTGATCCGGGTGGAACTGCCGGGCCAGGTGCCGGTAGGCCCGCTTCAGCTCGTCGGCCGTGAAGTCGTCCGGCAGGTCGGCTCCCCACTGCCGGAGCCGCTCCAGGGCCTCGCGCCCGGACTTGGACAGAACCAGGCGGGGACGCGGCGGCATCGCCGGCCCACGGCCGGCCATCGGCGGGGGCAGGGGGCGCGCGGTGCCCTCGAAGCCGGCCCGCGACCCTGTCTCCGCGTACCCACGGACGTGCCCGGCCGGCGCGTGGCTGGGCCAGCCCACCCCGCCGGCCATGGCCACGCGAAGCCCGGGGTCGGGCCTCGCGTCCACCGCCCACGGCGCCTGCGGGGCCGCCGCCAGCTGGGCTGCGATCTTCGCGTCCAGGATCTGCTCGAAGGCGGGGCACGCAACGTCCACGGCCCACCAATCGGCGGCCCGGCACGCGGCATGAACGCGTCGGCTGAGGACCGGGGTCTCCACGTGCAGCGTCGTTGGGCAGCCGGCCCCCGCAATCGGTGTCGGCCGGGCCTCCGGGGGCTCGCGCCCGCCCCGAGGACGCTCGCCCAACGCGGGCAAGCCCGAGCCAGGGCTTCGAACGCCCGGCGACCCGCGAAGTGAGTCGTTCCGGCCTCAAGCCCCGAGGCCCGAGCCCCAAGCCCCACGCCCTGCTGGCCTTCCTGTCGCGTGGCGCGCGCGGTCCGCGGGGGCCCGCGGCCCCATGCTATCGTGTCGCGCCATGCCGGTTGCCGCGCCCGTGGGGCCTGCCGCGTGATTTCCCTGCCCGATCTCGGCCAGTTCCCTGCCGGCGCCGGCCTCGTCGCCCTCGAGCGCACCTCGGACGGCCGCTTCGCGCGCGGCCACGACGGCGTGCGCGACGTGGTGGCCACCGGCGATCGCAAGGTGGAGTTCGTCGGCTTCGCCTCCCACACGCTGGCGCACGTGCGGTCGGCGCTCGGCTATCCCGCGTACTACCCGGTCGTGCCGGTCGCCGTCGAGCGCCCCGTGCGGGCCGTCCTCATGGACCTGGACGGCACCAGCATCCACAGCGAGCACTTCTGGATCTGGATGATCGAGCTGGCGACGGCCAGCCTGCTGGGCAACCCGCGGTTCTCGCTCGAAGAGGCGGACCTGCCGTTCGTGGCGGGCCACAGCGTGTCGGAGCACCTGCAGCACTGCGTCAGCAAGTACTGTCCCGACCGCACGGTGGAGGAGGCGCGGCGTTTCTACTTCGAGCACACGCACCGCGAGATGCAGGCGATCCTCGACGGCGGCGGACGTGCCGACGCCTTCGTCCCCGCGCCGGGCCTGCGCGAGTTCCTGCTCGAGGTGAAGGGCCGAGGCGTGCAGATCGCCGTCGTCACCTCGGGGCTGCACGAGAAGGCGTGGCCCGAACTGGTGGCGGCGTTCCGGGGCATGGGGCTGGGCGACCCGCGGGACTTCTACGACGCGATCATCACGGCGGGATTCCCGCTGCGGCCGGGGCACGCGGGCACGCTGGGCGAGCTCTCGCCCAAGCCGCACCCGTGGCTCTACGCCGAGGCCATGCGGGTGGGGCTGGGGGTGCCGTTCGACCGGCGGCGCGCGGTGGTCGGGCTGGAGGACAGCGGCGCGGGGATCTGCGCCGTCCGGCTGGCAGGCATCGCGCCCATTGGCGTGGCGGGCGGCAACATCGAGGCCAGCGGCACACGCCCGCTGTGCCAGCACTTCGTGGGCCGGCTGGAGGACGTGCTGCCGCTGATCCTGTGAAGAAGAGGGACCGGGCCGGCCTGGTGGCGGGCCCGGACGTCCCGGGCGGGCGGACGGGCTACTGCGCGGGCAACTCGGGCGCCGGCTTCCTGGCGGCCGCCTTGCGCGCGGCCACCGTCTGGGCGCCGAACTTCTTCGTGAAGCGCTCCACGCGACCCTCGGTGTCGATCAGCTTCTGGCGCCCCGTGAAGAACGGGTGGCACGCCGAGCAGATGTCCAGGTGCAGGTCGGGCTTGGTCGAACGCGTCTTGAACGTGTTGCCGCAGGCGCAGCGCACCTCGACGTCGAAGTACTTCGGATGGATTCCCTGCTTCACGACTGGCTCCTTGCGCCTTGGCGCAAACCGTAATCCTAGCCCAGGCCGGCCGCCGTGGTCAAAGCCGGTCGCGGCGCGGGGCGGGATCCGGGGGCGTCACGCGATGACGGTGTCCCGGTCCCAGCGGTGCGCCCGCAGGGCCTGGAGCAGGTCGAGCGGCAACGGGTCGCCGTCGCTCACCGCGAGGTTGCGCTCCACGTGGATCGCGCGGCGCATGCCCGGGATGGTGGTGGACACCGCCGCGTGGTGCAGGACGAAGCGCAGGGCCAGCTCGGGCAGCGACCTCCCCGGAGGCAGCAGCGCCTTCAGCCGGTCCACGCGCGCCACCACCTGGGGGAGCCGTTCGCGCGAGAAGTAGATGTTGCGCCAGTCGCCCTCGGGCCAGCGGGTGTCCACCGTGAGCGTGCCCGCGAGGCTGCCCTCGTCGAAGGGCACGCGCGCGATCACCGCCACGTCGTGCCGCTGGCACGCCGGGAACAACTCGTCCTCCGGGGCCTGGTCGAACACGTTGTAGACCACCTGGACGGCGTCCACCAGCCCGGTGTCGATGGCCTTCAGCACGTTGGCTGGCTGCCAGCGGTTGACGCTGATGCCGAAGCCGCGGATCAGCCCCTCGCGCTTGAGGTCCTCGATCGCGCGCTTCCAGCGGTCGTCGTCGGCCCAGGCGTCGCTCCACACGTGGAACTGCTGCAGGTCGAGGCAGTCGACGCCGAGGTGGCGCAGGCTCGTCTCGGTGCTCGCGCGGATGTGGTCGGGCGGGAACACGTCCATGAGCGCGTCGGTGGCGCTGCCGGGCCACTTGCCGTTCTTCGGGGGCACCTTGGTGGCGACGTAGAGGCGCCGCGCCCGGTGGTGCGCCATGGCGCGGGCCAGCAGGCGCTCGCTGTGCCCGTTGCCGTAGGCGAGGGCGGTGTCGAAGAAGTTGCACCCGAGCGACATGGACCGGTCGAGCGCGCGCAGCGACATCTCGTCGTCGCTGCCGCTCCAGCCCCCCATGCCCCACAGGCCGTGGCCCACTTCCGACACGCGCCAGCCCAGCCGCCCGAATCTCCGGAACTGCATGGGGCGAGACTATACGCCAGGCTCGTGGCTTGGGGCCTGCGGCGTGTGTGGCCGGCGCCCTGCGGCTTGCGGCCTGCGCCTTGCGGCCGGACTTGATGGGTTTGTGGCTTGCGGCCTGCGGCTTGCGGCTTGCGGCCTGGCGTCCCCCTTCGCAGCTGTCCGCACTTGCCGGGCGCTGGCGACCGGAACGAGCGCCCAGCGTTCCGCGAAGCGAGTGGACGAGGACGCAGGGCGCAGGGCGCAAGGCCCAAGGCGCGGACTTGATGGGCTTGTGGCTTGCGGCCTGCGGCTTGGGGCCGGACTTGATGGGTTTGTGGCTTGCGGCCTGGCGTCCCCCTTCGCAGATGCTGTCCGCCCATGCCGGGTGCTGGCGACCGGAACGAGCGCCCAGTGTTCCGCGAAGCGAATGGACGAGGACGAGGACGCAGGGCGCAGGGCGCAGGGCGCGGACTTGATGGGCTTGTGGCTTGCGGCTTGCGGCTTGCGGCCTGGCGTCCCCCTTCGCAGCTGTCCGCACTTGCCGGGCGCTGGCGACCGGAACGAGCGCCCAGCGTTCCGCGAAGCGAGTGGACGAGGACGCAGGGCGCAGGGCGCAAGGCCCAAGGCGCGGACTTGATGGGCTTGTGGCTTGCGGCCTGCGGCTTGGGGCCAGGCCCAAGGCGCGGACTTGATGGGCTTGTGGCTTGCGGCCTGCGGCTTGGGGCCTGGCGTCCCCCTTCGCAGATGCTGTCCGCACTTGCCGGGCGCTGGCGACCGGAACGAGCGCCCAGTGTTCCGCGAAGCGAGTGGACGAGGACGCAGGGCGCAGGGCCCAGGGCTCAAGGCGCAGGGCGCAAGGCGCAGGACGCAGGGCCCAGGGCGCAGGGCTCAAGGCGCAGGGCGCAAGGCGCAAGGCGCAGGGCGCAGGGCGCTCAGGCCCCGAGCGGCACCTGCTGCGTGAGGCAGTGGATGGCGCCGAAGCCCCAGATCACCTCCGTGCAGTCGATGCCGATCACCTCGCGGTCGGGCACGAGCATCTGGAGGGTCTCGAGCGCGCGACGGTCGTTCCGCCGATCGCGGTAGGTCGGCACCAACAGGGCGCCGTTGACGAAGAGGAAGTTCATGTAGGTGGCCGGCAGCCGCAGGCCCGCGTGCATCACCGGCCTGGGCATCGGCAGGTCTACCACCGTGAACGGCCGGCCATCCTGGTCACGCAGGCGGTCGAGCCGGCGCCTGTTCTCGCGGAGCACCGCGTAGTTCTCGTCGCGCGGGTCCTCTTCCACTCCCATGACGACGATGCGCGGATCGACGAAGCGGGCGAGATCGTCGATGTGGCCGTCGGTGTCGTCGCCCGCGATGCCCCCGTCGAGCCAGGCGACGTGGCGCTGGCCGTAGTAGTCGCACAGGTAGCGCTCGACATCGCGCTGCCGCAGGCCGGGGTTGCGGTTGCGGTTCAGCAGGCACGAGCGCGTGGTCAGGACGGTGCCGGCGCCATTGAACTCCACCGCGCCGCCCTCCATGACGATCCCGGGCTGGAACACCGGCAGCCCCAGTGTCCGCGCGACGGCCGTGGGCACCGCGTCGTCGGCGTCCCAGGGCGGGTACTTGCCGCCCCAGGCGTTGAAGCCCCAGTCGACGATGGCGGCCTGCGTCCGCCCGCGGCGGCGGCGCAGCACGAACGCGGGGCCGTGATCGCGGCACCACGACTCGTTGGTGGCGATGTGGTGGTAGTGGATGCGGCGCGAGCGCACGCCGTGGGCGGCCAGCGTGTCGCGGACGATGCGCGCGTAGTTGCCGTTGGGGACGTTGACGTGCACCTCCTCGCGGCGCGCGATCTCGCCGATGATGCGGGCGAGGGCCGGCGCAAGCGTGTGGTACCTGTCCGGGAAGGAGATGCCCTCGGGGCGCGGCCACGACAGCCACGTGCCGCGGTGGGGCGCCCACTCGGGAGGAAAGCTGTAGCCGAGCGCCGCGGGCGTGTCCGTGAGGATGCGAAACGCCATCGGCTACCGGTCCACGAAGCGGCGCGTCAGGTCGCCGTAGGCGTCGATCCGGCGGTCGCGCAGGAACGGCCAGTGGGTGCGGCTGAACTCGACGCGCGCCAGGTCGCAGTCCGCCACCAGGACGTGTTCCCGATCCACGGGCGCCCGCTCGACGATTTGCCCGTCGGGCGACGCGACGAACGACTGCCCCCAGAACTCGAGCCCGTCCTCCGACACCGGCCGGCCGTCGGCCCCGCGCACGCGCTCGTGGCCGATCCGGTTGGCGGCGCACACGTAGCAGCCGTTGGCCACTGCGTGGCTGCGCTGGATGAGTTCCCACGACTCGTGCTGGGCCTGGCCGTACTCCGCCTTCTCGCCGGGGTGCCATCCGATGGCCGTCGGGTAGAAGAGGATCTCGGCCCCCGCCATCGCGGTGAGCCGCGCGCCCTCGGGGAACCACTGGTCCCAGCACACCAGCACGCCGATCGTCGCGTGGCGCGTCTTCCACGCGCGGAAGCCCGTGTCGCCGGGCGTGAAGTAGAACTTCTCGTAGAACAAAGGGTCGTCTGGGATGTGCATCTTGCGATACACGCCCAGGAGGCTGCCGTCGGCGTCGATGACGGCCGCGGTGTTGTGGTAGAGCCCTGCGGCGCGCCGCTCGAACAGCGACGCCACGACGACGATGCCGTGCTTCTTCGCCAGCTTGCCGAAGGCGTCGGTCGAGGGGCCGGGAATCGATTCCGCGAGCGCGAAGAAGCGGTGGTCTTCCACCTGGCAGAAGTACTGCGACGCGAAGAGCTCCTGCGTGCAGACGACCTGCGCGCCCTGCGCGGCGGCCCGTTCGACGAGCTTCAGCTGCCTGGCGCGGTTCTGCTTCGGGTCCTCGCCGCAGGCCATCTGCGTGAGGCCGACGCGGACGAGGCGGGACGAGCGGCGGGCGCGGGTGGTGGTCATGGGGTCGGGCCGTCAGGGAGCGTAACACGGCGGCAGGCGGCCGCCGGGCGTTCGACTCATCACGATGGGTCACGCATGCTCACGACATGGTGCGACGGCTGCAAGTCCTGCTCGACGAGGCCGAGCTGCGCGAGGTGCAGCGGGCGGCCAGGTCCCGCCGCATGACCGTCGCCGAGTGGGTGCGGCAGGCGCTGCGCGCGGAGCGCCACCGGCAGCCCGTCGGCGACGCGAGCCGCAAGTCGGTGGCGCGCGGCTACCCCCGGCTGTCTACCCGTGACGCGCTCCACGTCGCCGTGATGACGGCCGAAGGGGTGGAGCGCATCCTCTCGTTCGATGCTGGCTTCGACACCGTGGCCGGGATCCAGCGGCTGTCGGCCTGAGGTGTCGACGGTCGCGGCCTGACCGGCGCAGCGGGCAAGGCACCTACCGACGAGCGCGTGGGGCCTCCCGGTGGTTTCACCGCGCCAGTTCGCCGACGGCGGCGATCACGCGCTCCACCTCGTCGCCGGTGGTGTAGGCGGCGCAGCCGAGGCGCACGAGCCCGTCGTGCGCGTGGCCGAGCCGGCGGACCACAGTGGTGGCGTAGAAGTCGCCGTTGGACACGAACAGGCCCCGGTCGGCGCAGTGACGCGCGACCACCTCCGAGGCGTGCGCCGCCATGGCGAAGGACAGCGTCGAGGTCCGCGGCCGCGTGGGCGGCGGGCCGTACACGGTGACGCCCCGCACGGTCCGCAGGCCGTCCCAGAGCCGCGACACCTGGGCCAGCCCGCGGGCGTGCAGGGCGCCGAAGGTGCCCGCGAGCGCGGCCCGCCGCGACGTGGCGCCAGGGCTGAGCGACGCCAGCCAGTCCACCGCGGCCCCCGCGCCGACGATCGCCTCGTGGCTCAGCGTGCCGGTCTCGAGGCGGTCGGGGGCCTGGTCGGGCGCGGGCTCGAGCTTCGGGGCGTCGAGCGCGTCGAGCAGGGCGCGACGGCCCCACAGCACGCCGAGGTGCGGGCCGTAGAACTTGTAGGGCGAGCACGCGAGGAAGTCGCACCCCATCGCCTGGACGTCGACCAGTTCGTGGGCGGCGAAGTGCACCGCGTCCACGAAGCACAGCGCGCCGGCGTCGTGCGCGAGGCGCGAGGCGGCGGCCACGTCGTTGATCGTGCCGAGGGCGTTGGAGGCCGCGCCGATCGCGAGCAGCTTCGTGCGCGGCGAGAACGCGGCGGCGAGCCCGTCCCACTGCAGCTCGCCCGAGGCCGGGTCCATCGGCACGGTGCGGACGACGATGCCGCGGTCACGGGTGAGGGCGCGCCAGGTGTCGGAGTTCGCGTGGTGATCCAGCTCGGTGACGATGACCTCGTCGCCGGCGGCCCACCCGCGGGCCAGCGCCCGCCCGAGGTGCAACGTCAGCGTCGTCATGTTCTGGCCGAAGACCACTTCGCGGGGCGACGCGTTGAAGAAGTCGGCGTAGGCCTCGCGCGCGCGCTCGATGGCCGCGTCGGTCTCCTGGCTCGTCGGGTAGGCCCAGTGGGTGTTCGCGTTGTGGTGCAGCAGGTAGTCGGCCGTGGCCTCGGCCACCTGCCGCGGCACCTGCGTGCCGCCCGGGCCGTCGAAGTAGGCCACCGGGTGGCCGTGGTGCGTGCGCGTCAGGGCCGGGAAGTGGGCGCGGATGGCGTCCACGGCGGCGCACTGGCCAGGGGCGGGCGAGAGGGTGTCGGTCATCGGGGCGTCCTCGCGGGCGGTGCGAGCCGATCCTACACCGGCCCCCGCGCGGGGGCGGCGCCGCGCCGGGGTCTGGTAGTCTGTGTCCACCATCGTGACGACCACCACCTGTCCTCACTGCCACAAGAGCTTCGATGCCGGGCCGCTCTACTGCCCGTTCTGCTTCATGAAGATCCCGGCCGTGATGCGCCCGCCGGCGCCAGCGCCGCCTCCGCGTCCGGCGCACGAGCGACACGAGCGCCACGAGCCCGCGGTCAGGCGCGTCCGCGAGCACGAACCGCGCAAAGCGCGTGAGCCGAAGGCGAAGGTGGCGGCGCCGGCCGGCCAGTGTCCCGCCTGCTCGCACCCGATCACCGCGAAGGACGAGTGGTGCAAGTGGTGCCACTGGCCCGTGAACCGTAAGCCGTAGGACCCGCCTCCGCATCCCGGTCCCCCTCCGCCGTCTGCCCCATCGTCGCCGCCTGACCCTACCGGCGGTCGCGCGTTTCGGCCAGAATGGCAGCGCCATGCGCACCGCCACCCTCTTCCTGCTCGTGTCCTTCCTCGCCGCGGCCCTGACCATTCCGGCCTCGGCCCAGCCCACCAGTGCGGTCACCGATCGCCCGCACCACCTGATGCCCGTGCCCTCGTCGGTCCAGCGGGCCGAGGGGCGACTGGCGATCACCCGCGAGGGCACCGTCGCCATCACGGGCGCCGCCGCCGCCGACCGGCGGCTGCGCGCCGCGGCCGAGCGCGCGATCGTCCGCCTCGAGCGGCGGACGGGCATCGAGTTCGTCACGCGCGGCCCGGTGGCCGAGCCGGCCGGGGCGTGGCTGGTCGTCGACGTGGCCGCGCCGGGCGGCGCGTTGCCCGCGCTCGGCGACGACGAGTCGTACTCGCTGACGGTGACGCCGACGCAGGCGCGGTTGTCGGCGCCGCTCGTCGTCGGCGCGCTGCGCGGCCTCGAGACCGTCCTCCAGTGGGTCGACGGGACGGGCGGCGCCTGGGGGCTCGACGCCGTGCGCATCGACGACCGGCCGCGGTTCCCGTGGCGCGGGCTCATGCTCGACGTCGCCCGCCACTGGATGCCGCTCGACGTGGTGAAGCGCCAGCTCGACGGCATGGCCGCCGTGAAGCTCAACGTGCTGCACCTGCACCTCACCGAGGACCAGGGCTTCCGCATCGAGACGACGCGCTTTCCGAAGCTGCACCAACTGGGCAGCGACGGCCTCTACTTCACGCAGGCGCAGATCCGCGAGATCGTGGCGTACGCGGCCGACCGTGGCATCCGCGTGGTGCCCGAGTTCGACATGCCGGGCCACGTGACGGCCTGGCTCGTGGGTCATCCCGAGCTGGGGAGCGCGCCCGGGCCCTACACGATCGAGCGCAACTGGGGCATCTTCGACCCGGCGTTCGATCCCACCCGCGAGGCGCTCTACCCCTTCCTCGACCGCTTCTTCGGCGAGATGGTGACGCTGTTCCCCGACGCCTACCTGCACATCGGTGGCGACGAGAACAACGGCAAGCACTGGAACGCGAACCCCGCCATCACCGCGTTCATGAAGCAGCGGGGCTTCGCGGACGCGCACGCCCTGCAGGCGTACTTCAACCAGCGCGTGCAGAAGATCCTGCAGAAGCACGGCAAGAAGATGGTGGGCTGGGACGAGGTGCTGCATCCCGACCTGCCGAAGGACATCGTCATCCACTCGTGGCGCGGGCAGAAGTCGCTGTTCGAGGCGGCGCGGCAGGGCTACAGCGGCATCCTCTCGAACGGCTGGTACATCGACCTCATGCAGCCGACCGCGCAGCACTACCTGGTGGATCCGCTGCCGGCCGACAGCGGGCTGAGCGAAGCCGAGGCCGCGCGGGTGCTCGGCGGCGAGGCCACGATGTGGGCCGAGTTCGTCGACCCGCACACGGTGGACTCGCGCATCTGGCCGCGCACGGCCGCCATCGCCGAGCGGCTGTGGTCCCCGCGCGAGGTGCGCGACGTGGGTGACATGCACCGGCGCCTCGAGGCGGTGAGCGTGCAACTCGAGGAGCACGGCCTGTCCCACGAGGCCCACACCGCGCGCATGGCGCGTCGCATCGCCGGCGCGCGCGACACCGGCGCGCTCGAGACGCTGCTCGGGACCGTCGGGCCGGTGAAGGTGTACCGGCGCGGGCAGGAGTTCAACAAGGCCTACGGGCGGCGGCCGACGCAGATGACGCCGCTCACGCGGCTGGTGGACGCGGCGATCGCCGACCCGGCCGCCACGCGCGCCTTCACCGCGCGGGTGGAGCGGTTGCTGGGCGACCCGCCGGCCTACGATCGCGATCGCGACGCCCTGCGGCGCACCTTCGACGAGTGGCGCGAGGCCGCGCGCGCGCTCGACCGGCAGGCCGACACGCGGCCGTTGCTGCACGAGGCCCGGTCGCTCGTCGCCGACCTCGGGGCGCTCGCCGACATCGGGCGGGAGGCCCTGTCGCGGCTGGGCTCGGGAGGCGGCGCCGGCGCGGCCGCCTGGCGCGAGGCTTCGCTGGCGCGCCTGAAGGAGGCCGCCACCCCGCGCGTCGAGCTGGAGTTCGGCGTGATCGAACCGCTGCAGAAGCTCGTGGAGGCGGCGGCGAGATAGCCACGCGCGCGTCTGGCGCGAGGACCGCGAGAAGGCATCACGGGATGTCGGCCGGGGTCTTCAGACCCCGGCGTCGGCTACGCGGTCACGACCGTCTTCATCCACCCGGCGGTGTTGTGGAAGTTGGCCACGACGCTGCCGGGCGGGTTGATGTCGTCGCAGGCGCGGCGCTCGTCCTCCGACAGGCGCATGCCGAGCACGGGCAGCACGTCCGTGAGCTGCTCGATCGTCCGTGGGCCGACGATCGGCGAGGTGACGCCGGGCTGGTCCTTGCACCAGAGCAGGGCGAGCTGGCCGGGCGTCTTGCCATGCTCGCGCGCGAGGGCCGCGAACCGCCGGCCCGCCTCCACGCCCCGCGCCGTGACGCGGCGCGCGTAGATGCTGCCAGGCAGCCGGCCCGCCCGCGAGTCGGCCGGCAGATCCGTCTCGGAGGGATAGCGGCCGGCGAGCACGCCCTGCGCCAGCGGCGCCCACGGCAGGATCGCCAGCCGGTGTCGCTCGGCGAGCGGGATCAGCTCGTTCTCGATCCGGCGATCGAGCAGGTTGTAGGGCGGCTGTTCGCTGACGTACCGGGCCAGGCCCATCCGTTCGCTGACGGCGAGCGCCTCCATCACCATCCACGCCGGGTGCGTCGAGCAGCCGACGTACCGCACCTTGCCGGCCCGCACGAGGTCGGTGAGCGCGCCCAGCGTCTCGTCCACGGGCACGTCCGGATCGGGCCGGTGCACCTGGTAGAGGTCGATGTAGTCGGTCTGCAGCCGTCGGAGCGAGGCGTCGCACGCGCGCAGGACGTGGAGGCGCGAGTTGCCCCGGTCGTTGGGGCCCTCGCCGGTGGGGAAGTGCACCTTGGTGGCCAGCACCACGCGATCGCGCCGTCCGGCGAGCGCGCGCCCCACGACCTCCTCGCTGCGGCCCTCGTTGTAGACGTCGGCGGTGTCGACCAGGTTGATGCCCGCGTCGAGCGCCGCATCCAGGATCCGGCGCGAGGCGGCCTCGTCGGTGGCCGCGCCGAAGTTCATCGTGCCGAGGCAGAGCGGGGAGACGCGGACGCCCGTGCGCCCGAGCGGGCGGTAGTCCATGGGGCGGAGTCTAGCAAAGGCGCGGGGATGGGGGCGTATACTCGATCCGTCGGCAGCGAAGGGAGGGCCCCATGAGCACCCTGCAGCGCCGGACGCTCGTCACCCTCGGCTGGCAGCAGTGGGCGATCCTGGTGGTCGTGCTCGCCGCCCTGCTGCTGCTCTCCGGGGTTCTCTACTGACGGGCGCGTGAGGGGCGACCGTCTCCGGCCGCCCCTCGCGACACCTCAGATGCGCGGGCCGGCCGCGATCACCTCCGGCGGGCAGCCGTCCTCGAACTTCTTGAAGTTCTCGATGAAGCGGGCCGCCAGCATCCTGTACTTCTGCGCGTAGTGTTCGCGGTCGGGCCAGCTCTCCGCGGGGTTCAGCACGGAGGGCGGCACCTCGCCGCACGTCTTCGGCACCCGGAAGCCGAACACCGGGTCCGTGTAGTACTCCACGTCGAGCAGCGCGCCCGACAGCGCCGCGTCGAGCAGCGCGCGGGTGTGCTTGATGCTGATGCGCTTGCCGACGCCGTAGGGCCCGCCGATCCACCCGGTGTTGACCAGCCAGCAGTTGGCGCCGTAGCGCTCGATCTTGCGCTTGAGCAGCTCGGCGTACTTGTACGGGTGGTGCACCATGAAGGGCCCGCCGAAGCAGGCGCTGAAGGTCATCTGCGGCTCGCGGCCGAGGCCGGCCTCCGTGCCGGCGAGCTTCGACGTGTAGCCCGAGATGAACTGGTAGAGCGCCTGGTTGGGCTCGAGCCGCGCGATGGGCGGCATCACGCCCGAGGCGTCGCAGGTGAGCAGGATGACGTTCTTCGGGTGCCCGGCGCGCTTCTCGGGGACCGCGTTGGCGATGTACTCGAGCGGGTACGACGCCCGGGTGTTCTCGGTGAGCGTGTCCGCGTCGAGGTCGATCATCCGCGTGACCGGGTCGTAGACCACGTTCTCGAGGATGGTGCCGAACATGTGCGTGGTGGCGTGGATCTGCGGCTCGGCCTGCGGCGACAGGTTGATCACCTTCGCGTAGCAGCCGCCCTCGAAGTTGAACACGCCGTTGTCGCTCCACCCGTGCTCGTCGTCGCCGACGAGGCCGCGCTTCGGATCGGCCGACAGCGTCGTCTTGCCCGTGCCCGAGAGGCCGAAGAACAGCGCCACGTCGCCGCCGGGGCCGACGTTGGCCGAGCAGTGCATCGGCATCACGCCCTGCAGCGGCATGAGGTAGTTCATCACCGTGAACACCGACTTCTTGATCTCGCCGGCGTAGGCGGTGTTGCCGATGATGGCCACGCGCTGGTCGAAGTTCAGCACGATGAACGTGTTGCTGGCCGTCGCGTCCACCTGCGGGATGCCCTTGAAGCCCGGCGCGCAGATGACGGTGAACTCCGGCACGTCACGGCGCAGCTCCTCGTTGGTGTGCGGGTGGATGAACATGTTCCGCACGAAGAGGCTGTGCCAGGCGTGCTCGGTGACGATGCGGACCGGCAGCCGGAACTCGGGGTCGGCGCCGACGTAGCAGTCCTGCACGAAGAGGTCGCGGCCCTGGAGGTAGCCGGCGAGCCGGCCGTAGAGCTCGTCGAACTTCGCCGGCGCGAACGGGCGGTTGTACTGGCCCCACCACACGTGCGCCTCGCTCGAGGGCTCGCGCACGATGAACTTGTCGTTGGCCGACCGGCCGGTGTGCTGGCCGGTGTGCGCCACCACCGGGCCCTGGCGCGTGATGCGCGCCTCGCCGCGGAAGACGATCTCCTCGTAGAGCGCCTCGGGGGGCAGGTTCCAGTACACCGTGCCCAGGTTGCTCAGCCCGTGGTTGTCGAGGCCGTAGTCGGCCTTCAGCGCGGCGGCCTGCCCCGAGGCCGGCGTCTTGATCGCGAGCAGGTTCGTCATACCCAGTCCCTCACGCACTTCTTGTCGCCGATGTAGATCTCGTTGGCCGAGTTCGGGTCGAGCGCCCACTTCATGCGCGCCAGCCCCTCGGTGACGTCCTTCATCGTCCCCGAGTAGCTGAGCCGCAGGTGGCCCTCCATGCCGAACTCCTTGCCCGGGACCGTGACCACCAGCGCCTTCTTGAGCAGGAAGTCGGCGAGCTTCACCGAGTCGTTGCCGTAGGCGCGGAAGTCGGGCAGGCAGTAGAAGGTGCCCTCGGGCTTCTGGAGCCGCACGCCGGTGAACGACTGCAGCTCGTTCACGATGACGTCGCGGTGGTTCTGAATCTGCAGTCGCAGCGCCTCCACCACGCTCTGCACGCCGTTGAGCGCGCCCTCCGCGCCCGCCTGCAGCAGCAGCGAGACGCACGAGGTGGTCTGCGCCTGCACGTTGTTCATGATGCCGACGATCTCGCGCGGCGCCACCGCCCAGCCGATGCGGTAGCCGGTCATGCCGTAGACCTTCGCGATGCCGTTGACCACGATGATCTTGCTGCTCTCGACGTCGCGCTCCGTGTACTTGTAGGCCGAAATGATGCGGCGCCCGTCGAAGATCAGCTTGTGGTAGATGTCGTCCATCAGCACCCAGATGCCGCGGCGCTCGCAGAAGTCCACGATCTCGGCGATGAACTGCTCGGAGTACATCACGCCGGACGGGTTGTTGGGGCTGTTGACGATGATGGCCTTCGTCGAGGGGCTCACCGCCTTCTCGATGTCCGCCAGCCGCGGGTGGAACGTGCCGTCCTCCGGCTTGACGACCACCGGCACCCCGTAGCACATGCGGATCATCTCGGGGTAGCTCACCCAGTAGGGCGCGAGGCAGATCACCTCGTCCTGCGGGTTGAGCAGCGTGAACAGCACGTTGAAGATCGACTGCTTCGCGCCCGACGAGACGATGACGTTCTCGGGGGCGACCAGCTTGTCGTAGTTCTCCTCGGTGTACCGGATGATGGCCTTCTTCAGCGAGGGCAGGCCATCGGTGGGCGAGTACTTCACGTCGCCCTGGACGAGCTTCGACGACGTGGCGAGCGTGGCGGCGAGCGGGGCCTTGTTCTTGGGCTCGCCGATGCCGAGGTGGATCACCGGCTCGCCCCGCTCGCGCAACAGGCGCGCTTCCTCGTTGAGGCGGAGCGTGGGCGACTCCGCGATGGAACGGGCCAACTGGCTCAGGCTCATGATGACTCCCTGATGACGGGACGGGACGAACGGCAGGCTGCCGCCGCCGGGGCCGGCGGGCGCCCCGGGGCGGCGGGCCCGGGAGATTCTACACCCCCGCCCGGCCGAGCGATGCGTGCCGCGGATACGTGTCGATTCCATCCCGGCATGGCGCGCGGGCTCCCCCGGGGGCGGGCGCAGGGCGGTGCGGAGGCCGGCCTTTGCGGCGGCCTGATGCGCCGGGTGCTCGTGCAGGGCCGGCCCGGGCGCGGGGAGGGGCGGGCAGGCCCGGCCCCTACTTGCGTGGGCGGGGCGGTCGTGTTATTCCACCGGCGATCCGCGAAAGCCCGGTCAGGCTGGCGCGGCGCCCCCCGGCCGCCCCGCGGGGGGGTTTCCAGACGGGCCGGCAAAACAAACCCACCCAACCCCACGGAGATCATGACGGTCCGGCAAATCATCGCCAGCAAGCCCCAGGTCTATGCCGTGCGCCCCGGCGACACGGTGTTCGACGCCCTGCGCCTGATGGCCGAGCACAACATCGGCGCCGTCCTGGTGCTCGACGGCGCGGCCATCCTGGGCATCATGTCCGAGCGCGACTACGCCAGGAAGGTCATCCTCCACGGCCGGTCGAGCCACGACCTGCGCGTGGCCGACATCATGACCCCCGAGGTGGTGTGCGCCGACCCGGGCTGGAGCGCGCACGACTGCATGCGCATGATGACCGAGCACCGGGTCCGCCACCTCCCGGTCGTCGACGAGGGCCGCCTCGTCGGCGTGGTGTCGATCGGTGACGTGGTGCGGGCCGTCGTGGAGGAGCAGGCCGACCGGATCTCGACGCTCGAGCACTACATCTCGAGCGCGGGGTAGCCGGGCTCCGCTTGTCTTCAGGCCCGCGGCGACATCCCGAGAGGCAAATCGTTTCTGATGTAGCCCGGGGTCTTCAGACCCCGGCGCGCCTCCTGACGTGGCCCGGGGTCTTCAGACCCCGGGGTGCCTCCTACGGCAGCGCCACCGCCGTCGCGTTCGTCCCGCCCGTCCAGAACAGCGGGTCGGCGGCGAACCAGTACATCGCGCGCTCCACCGCGATGGGCGCCGCCGGGTCCAGCGACTCCACGATCGCCCCGAAGCCCTCGCCCGCCTGCAGGCCGAACGCTGCCCAGCCGAACGGGTCGTCGGCGTTCGGCTCCAGGCTCACGAACACGTTGAACCGGCTCGTCGCCTTCACGGTGAACGTGCGGACGATGGGCGCGCGCCCGCCCTGCCGCAAGAGCGTCACCCGCACGGGGACGTCGGCGGCGTTCGGGTTGGCCAGCAGGACGTAGGTGAAGAAGTTCCGCGCGCCGCCCACGCGCCCCTCCGCCAGGCCCCACCGCAGGGCCGTCCGCGTGACGCCGAAGCTGTTGTGCGCCTCGTACCAGTTCGGGTAGGCGCCGCCCCAGTACATCGCGCGCTCGGAGATCACCGGCACGTCCGAGGTCACCGTCGTCGACACGGCCGTGGCCCGGAGCAGCGACGGGTCGCCCGACACCAGCGTGAGCTGGCCGATCGTCACGAAGAAGTCGAGTAGCTCGACGTTGAGCGTGAAGCGCCCCTCCGCGGGCACCGTGCCGCGCGCCACCACCGTCTGGCCGCTGTCGAGCAGGAAGGTGAAGGTCACCTGCGCGGGCGCCGTGCCCGGGTTGCCGACGAGGATGTACTCGTCGAAGAGCGGCCCCGTCGCGCCCTCCGCGTGGAACCACGACGTGGCCGGCTCGGCCACGCCGGCCGACTCGTGCCCGCCCTCGAACAGGCGCTTGCCCGGCAGCGGGTTGGCGAAGCCGGGGAAGTACATCGCCCGCTCCGCGATCACCGGGAGGTCGCTGTCCACGACGATGGCGAAGGAACTGTTGGCCAGCTCGGCGATCTCGTACGTCCAGACGTTCTTGCGCGAGTTCGCCTCCACCTGCGTGGGAACCACGTGCGGCGGCAGCCCGCCCTCGCGCAGGAAGGTCACCGTCACGTTCGCCGGCTGGTCGTTGGCGTTGGCCAGCAGCACGAACGTGTCGAAGAAGCCCTGCGAGCCCTCCGCGAAGTACCAGCGCGTGCGCGGGCCGTCCACCGCCGTCCCCCCGTGCCCGCCGTAGCTCGTCCCGTCCCAGAACATCGTTCGCTCCACGACGAGCGGCGCGCCGCTCGGCGAGGTGACGACGGTGGACACGTCGGTGGAGGCCAGTTCCGGGATCGCGTCCACGGAGATGACGCGTTGTGCCTTCGCGGCGAGGGTGAAGCTCTGCGAGACCGGGGCAAGCTGGCCGCCGGGCCGGAGGAACGTCACCTCGACGGGCACGGCCTCGTCGTTGGGGTTCGCGATCGCGATGTCGAGGTCGAAGATGAACCCGGTGGCGCCTTCCGACAGGTAGTAGCGGCGCGGGGCCGGGGCCTGGGTGAGCGTCACCGTGGCGCCGCCGACGCTCACCGTGCCCTGGCGCACCACGTGGCCGGGGTTCGGCGCGACCGTCACCTGCACGCTGCCCGGCCCGCTGCCCGAGGCGACCGAGGTGAACGTCGCCCACGGCACCGAGGAGGTGGCCAGCCAGCCGCACGCGGGTGGCAGGCCCGCCGGACCGATGGCGACCGAGGCCGTGACGCCCTCGGCGGGCGCCGCGATCGACGCGGGCGACGCGGTCACGTTGCACGCCGCCGTTGTCTGCACCGTGGTCGCGGCGGAAGCGCTGAGCGGCACCCCGAAGGCGCCGGTACCGGCCAGCGCGGTGACCTGGGCGCCGGTATCCACGGCGGACGGCGCGCGGACGGTCCACTGCACCTGCCGGGAGGCCCCGGCGGCGATGGCAGGCAGCGCCTGCGCCGAGGGGGCGGACGTGGTGTCGAGCGTGTAGCCCGCGGGCAACGCGAGCGCCACCGTGGCGGCCACCACCGGGACGCCAGGGATGCCGGCGGGGTTCGACACCGTCGCGGTGACGGGGAACGTGCCGCCCGCGGCGACCTGCGTCGGGGCGCTGAGCGCGACGGCGAGCTGCGGCGGGGACGCGGCGACGAACCCGCCGCTGTGCGCGAGCGCGAACGTCGTGGACTGGCCGGCCGTGAAGGTGTCGTTGCCCTCGACCACGAGCACGGCGGGTTCGGTGGCGGCCGAGGTGACCTGCTCGACGTTGTCCACGGTGGAGGTCGACGAGGCGCGCAGCGTCGCCGTGGCCGCGGACAGGTCGTAACCATAGAGCCGCAGGTCGAGGTTCTTCAGCGGCGGCGTCGCGCCGAAGGTGACGGGGCGATTCCACGCGAGGGTGGCCTTGGTGGAGGCGGCCGCAGTCGCGCGGAGGAAGAACCGGCGGGCGCCGGTCGCGTCGATTGCGCCGAGGCTGACGCCGCGGCGTTGCTCGTACGCCTTCGCGCCGTCCACGTAGCCCCAGCCCCACGCCGGGTCCCAGCCATCGGGCGCCGTCTGGACGGGGTGGAACTGGTTGCGGTCTTCCGCGGAGTTGATCAGCAGTGCCCGCACGGCGAGCGCCTTGCTCAACTCGTCGACGGTGCCGTCCCCGAGGTCGGGCAGGTCGAAGAGCAGGGCGGCCAGCCCCGAGACGACCGGGGCGGCGAGCGAGGTGCCGCAGGGCACCTCAGGTTCCAGGAGACACGTCGGGCCCACCGTTCCACCCAAGTAGCCAGCGGTGGTGATCCATTGCCCGGGAGCCACGAGGTCGGGCTTCTTGCGAGCCGCCACACCAGGGACAGGGCCGCGCGCACTGAAGGGCAGTACGGTGTCGTCGGCACGGCTCTCGGTGAAGTTCCTGTCCGCGGCGCCCACGGCGAGCACGTTGAAGCCGATCGACGGAACCTCAACCACAAGGTTGTTGCCGGCGGCGACACTCACCAGCTTGCCCTGGGCAGCCACAGCATCGAAGAACCATGCGAGCGGTTCGGTGTCGTAAGGATCGACGACAGGGGTATTGGGCAGGGTCTGGCCGTAACTGAAATTCACGACCTCAGGGGCCTGGGCCCCGAGCAACAGCGCGTCCCCGGTGCCGCTGATCACGTCGGAGTCGAACGGGCCGCCGTGGGTCGCTGCCTTGACATTGACGAGCGTGCCCACGCCGCTCACGAGGCCGCGGAGCGCCGGAAATCCCGTCCATCCCTGGCTGGCAATCACACCGGCCACCGGCGTGCCGTGGCCCACGAAGTCGTCCGGACTCGTTGGGTCCTCCGGACCGTCGCCACAGTTGTTGGTCGGTGAGCAGGCACTGCTCAGAGAAATCACGGTCGTCACGCGCCCGGCATCGACCAAGCCGGAGAAGCCCGGATGGGCGAGGAACACCCCCGTGTCCACCACCGCCACGTCCACCGTCCCGCCCGTGACGCCCGCGTTGGTGAACGCCGACAGGCCCAGCGTGGCGGGGAGGGTACTGAGCAGCGGCCGGCGCTGCCGGTCCTCGTGGATCGAGACGACGTCCGGGTGGCGGCGCAGGCGCTCGACGAGGCCAGCGGGCAGCGTGGCGGCAAGCCCGGGCAGCAAGCGGAAGCGGTGCGTGACGCGGCCGCCGCGGGCCTCGATGAAGGCGGCCACGCGATCGCGCACCGTGCCGTGGGCGCGCT
>JADHED010001093.1_pt1 | contig 25163 bp, 23 predicted proteins | sample 8952041 | NCBI WGS metagenome assembly JADHED01 (sample SAMN16124423, study PRJNA663239) | bioreactor sludge metagenome | isolation source: sludge (control) | place: India:Bengaluru | collected 2018-09-08
GGCCGCGGCGCCACAAGCAGCGGCCCCGCAACCCGCGGCTCCGCAGGCTGCGCCGCCGCAGGCCGCCGCGCCGGTGTCGCCCCCGCCCGCGCCGACTCCGGCGGCCCCGCCGCCTGTGCAAGCGCCCGTCCAGGCCGCCACTCCGACGCCCCGCCCGCCGCAGGCGGATCACGGCCGTCCGCTGGGCCATGGCCAGACCCGCACCTACCAGCCGTCGCCCGACCGGCGCGACGACCGGCCGTCAACCACCACCTACCGCCCCGAGCGTCCGGCGGCGGGCGCTCGCTTCGAAGGCGCGACCTTCAATCAGCGCGCGCCCCGCCAGGACGACCGCGGCCCGCGCCCGCCGCGCCGGGACGACGATCGCGGCCCGCGCCGTGACGACCGTCCGCAGGGCGGCGCCCCGCGGCCCGAGGGTGGCACGGTGCGCTATTCCGCGCTGGCGCCGCGTCCGGCGCCCGGTGGCCCCCGTGGCCCCGGCGGCCCCCGTGGCCCGGGCGGCCCGCGCATCGGTCCGGCCGCCCCGCCGGCCACCCCCGAGATCCAGCGCGCCGCCCGCCAGGCGCCGCGCCCCGGCGGCGCGGTCATGGATCGCCGTCCCGAGGACGACGACCGTCGCCGTGACGCCGGCCCCGGCAAGGCGATCAGCCGCGTCAAGGGCGCGCCGAACCGCCGCGAAGGCCGTCTGACCATCCAGGCCGTGGCCGGGGACGCCGAGGGCGCCGAGCGGATGCGCTCGCTCGCCTCGGTGCGCCGCGCCCGCGAGCGTGAGCGCGAGAAGCGCAAGGGCGGCGCGGTCGAACAGGCCCGCGTCAGCCGCGAAGTCGTCATCCCGGACGTGATCACGGTGGGCGAGCTCGCCAACCGCATGGCCACGCGCGGCGTCGAGATCATCAAGTTCCTGATGCGTCAGGGCGTGATGCTCAAGATCAACGACGTGATCGACAACGACACCGCCGAGCTGGTGGCCACCGAATTCGGCCATACGGTGAAGCGCGTTTCGGAAGCTGACGTCGAAGAAGGCTTCATCGGCGCCGAGGACGTGGACGATCACCTGGCGCCGCGGCCTCCGGTGGTCACCGTCATGGGTCACGTCGACCACGGTAAGACCTCGCTGCTCGACGCGCTGCGGTCCACCGACGTGGTGGCGGGCGAGCACGGCGGCATCACCCAGCACATCGGCGCCTACCAGGTTCGCCTGGACAGCGGCCAGAAGGTCACCTTCCTCGACACGCCCGGCCACGCCGCCTTCTCCGCCATGCGGATGCGCGGCGCCAACGTGACCGACATTGTGGTCCTGGTGGTGGCGGCCGACGACGGCGTCATGCCGCAGACGATCGAGGCCATCCAGCACGCCAAGGCGGCCGGCGCCCCGATCATCGTGGCCATCAACAAGATGGACAAGCCCGACGCCAATCCGACGCGGGTGATCAACGAGCTGCTCCAGCACGAGATCGTGGTCGAGAGCCTGGGTGGCGACACCATGGCGGTCGAGGTGTCCGCGACCCAGAAGATGGGCCTGGACAACCTGATCGAGGCCATCCTGCTGCAGGCCGAGGTCCTCGACCTGAAGGCCAATCCCGACCGCACCGCCGATGGCCTGGTCATCGAGGCCAAGCTCGACCGCGGGCGGGGCGCCGTCTCGACCGTGCTGGTCAAGCGCGGCACCCTGCGGCGCGGCGACATCGTCGTGGCCGGCGCCAATTTCGGCCGGGTGCGCGCCCTGCTCAACGAGCGCGGCGAACAGCTCGACGAAGCCGGCCCTTCGGTGCCGGTGGAGATCCTCGGCCTCGACGGCACGCCCGACCCGGGCGAACCGTTCGCCGTCGTGGAGAACGAAGCCCGCGCCCGCGAGCTGACCGAGTACCGCATCCGGGTGAAGCGCGAGAAGACCGGGGCTCCGGTCCAGGGCGCCAGCCTCGCCGACATGATGGCCCGGCTCGCCGACAAGAAGGTCTCCGAGCTGCCGGTCATCATCAAGGCCGACGTTCAGGGTTCGGCCGAGGCGATCGTCGGCTCGCTGGAGAAGCTGGCGCACGAGGAGGTCCGCGCGCGGATCATCCTGTCCGGCGCCGGCGCGATCAGCGAGAGCGACGTCATGCTGGCCAAGGGCGCCGGCTCGCCGATCCTCGGCTTCAACGTCCGCGCCTCCAAGCAGGCGCAGGCGCTGGCCGAGCGCGAGGGCGTCGAGATCCGCTACTACGCGATCATCTACGACCTGATCGACGACATCAAAGGCGTGCTCTCGGGCATGCTGGCGCCGATCCAGCGCGAAACCTTCCTGGGCAACGCCGAGGTCCTCCAGGCCTTCGACATCACCAAGGTGGGCCGCGTCGCCGGTTGCCGCGTCACCGAAGGGGTCGTCCGCAAGGGCGCCCGCGTCCGGATCGTGCGCGACAACGTGGTCATCCTGGAGCTGGGCGTCCTCCAGACGCTCAAGCGCTTCAAGGACGAGGTCAACGAGGTGCCGGTCGGCCAGGAATGCGGCATGGCCTTCGCCGGCTTCCAGGACATCAAGCCGGGCGACACCATCGAGTGCTTCAACCTCGAAGAGGTCAAGCGGTCGCTCTAAGGAGCGATCGCCCCCGACCCTCTCCGAGGAGCGGGCCCGCGGTCAGGTCTTGAGGAATGCAATGAGCTCGCGACGGACCCCCTCGGGCTCGTCGTGCGGCAGCCAGTGGCTGGCGTCCGGGAAGTGCACGATCCGGGCGTCGGCGCACAGCGCCGCGCTGGCCTCGGCGAGCGCGGGCTCGGCGAATGCGTCCTGATCGCCCCAGAGGACCAGGGTCGGAACCGGGATCGATCCGGCTGCCGGGACTGGCAGCGCCTGGGCGAACAGCGCCCGATACCAGTTCAGCGTCGCGGTGATCGCCCCGGCTGACGCCAGGCGCGATGGTAGGCCGCCATCTCTCCGGGGCCGAAGGCCGCCTGACGCGGGCTGCCCTTGAACGCATCCGCGAGGCCCTTGTAGCCGCCAGCGCGCACCATCAGCTCGGGCAGCCAGGGAGTGCGCAGCATCTGGACGTAGCGGCTCTTGCGGCGCTGCGCCGGGTCGGTGGTCATGGCTTGCAGCCACACGGCCGGGTGCGGCGCGTTGAGGATCGCCAGCCGGTTCAGCCGCGCCGGGTCCAGGGTGGCCATCCACCAAGCCACCGAGGCGCCCCAGTCATGGCCGACCACGGCGAACCTCTCGTGTCCCAGGGCCGTGGCCAGGGCAAAGATGTCGGCGGCCAGTTCGTCCAGCCGATAGGCGGCGACCCCCTTGGGCTTCGACGAGAGATTGTAGCCGCGCTGGTCCGGCGCCACGACGTGGAAGCCCGCCGCGGCCAGCGGCGCGATGTGCTCGCGCCACTCGAACCAGAACTCGGGAAAGCCGTGCAGGAGCACGACCAGCGGTCCGTCGGGCGGCCCCGCCTCGGCGAGGTGCAGGTCGACCCCGCCAAGCGACACTGTCCGGTGGCTGACTGTCTGCGCGCCCGTCACGACCCCTCCCGCAAGAGCGAGGCATCTAGAGCGCGATTTGCGGGGCCGATCACGCCGCCCGCGACAAGATTTCGCCCAAGCCGGCCCGTGGCGCGACCAGCGGCGTTCGCCTCTCCCGTCCCTAGAGCGAGAGCGTCACGACGGCGCGCTTGAACGCGTCCATCTCTTCCGCCGAACCGATGGTGATGCGCGAGCGGGTCGGCCAGACGGGCCAGCTGCGGCCGATGTCGACCCCCTGGGCGGCCATGGCCTTCCGGACCTCGGCGGCGGGCTTTCTCCAGTCGACCATGAAGAAGTTGGCCTGCGGCGGGACGTAGGCAAGGCCTCGCTTGTCGAGGAAGGCCAGGGTGTCCGCGCGCACCTTCTGCATCTCCTCGCGCCGCTGGCGTATCAGGTCGCCCGCCAGCAGGCTGGCCGTACCGCACACGACAGATGGCGTTGGCAGCGCGTAGCTGGCCATTCCGCCGTCATAGCGCATGGTCTTCGCCATCAAGGCGGGCTTGGCGATGGTCGCGCCCAGCCGCATCCCGGCCATGCCGAACAGCTTGGAGAAGGTGCGCAGGACGATGATGTCCTTGTCCTGCGCCGCCAGGTATGCGCCGGCGGGCGCCTCGCTGAAGTGGATATAGGCCTCGTCCAGCAGCACGATGGAGCCCGCCGGTTTGTTGGCCAGCAGCCACTCGACGTCCTTCAGTCCGGTCAGGGTGGCCGAGGGATTGTTGGGCGTGCAGACGTAGTAGACCCCGGCGTTGGGATCGGCGGCGAGCATGGCCTTCACGTCGTGCGCGTGGTCGCCGGTCAGGGGCACGCGCTTTACCGGCGCGCCGATGTAACGGGCGACGCTCTCGGCCAGCTCGAATGTGGGGTCGGCGGTCACCAGCCCGCGCGTCGGCGAGCAGTAGGTGACAATGATCCGGGACATCGGGTCGCTGGAGCCGGCCCAGGCCATCACATAGGCGGGCGGCACGTTCTCGACGCTGGCCACCGCCTTCACGAAGTCGTCCCGCTCCGAGCCGGTGTAGCGATTGCCGCCGGCGATGGCCGCCGCGGCGGCGCGGGCGCCCGGCTCGAGCGGTCCGGTCCAGCACTCGTTGGCGCCGATCAGGGCCTTGGCCTTCGGCTTCGGGCTGGCTGCGCCCGTCTGCGCGTAGGCCGCCGGGGCCACCAGGGGGCCGACCGCCGCGCCGGCCGCCAGCAGGCTGAACACCCGCCCGATGGCCCGCCGCGAATAGCCCCGCTGAGCCAGCTCGGCGCTCAGTTCCGTGTCCGGCGTCGGCATCAATACCCCCGTTATTCGATCAGCCGAGTGAACGCCCGGCGGGACCGGGTGGCAAGCCAGCAGCGACCTGCGGCGCGACCTGGGCCGTCGGCGCCTAGCCTGAAGGCACGATCTCGTCGCCCGGCCGTTCATCTGCGGTTCGGGAACGCAGGCGGATCATGGCCGAGCTTGGAAGGGAGACCGCAACGTGCGCCGCATTCTCATCGGACTGATGGCCCTGACCCTCGCGGCCTGCGCGACCGTGGAGAAGCTCGACGCCGCCAGCGACGTCCACGCCCTTCTGATCGCCATCCGCGACAATGACGAGGCGACCTTCGATGCGCTGGTGGACCGCCCGGCCCTCAAGCGCGAGATCGAGGGCCGCCTGCTTGCCGAGGCGCGCAAGGACAGTCGCGTCCCCGCCGCCCTCGCCGCCGTGCTGGCGCCCAGCCTGGCCGAACTGGCCGGAGAAACGATGGTGCAGCCGGCCGTCTTCCGCGGCGTGGCGGAATATTACGGCTACGACCCCCGGACCAAAATCCCGGGACCCGTGGCGATCTCTACCCAACTGCGGCGCCTCCCGGACGACCGCGTCTGCGCGGTGAGCAAGAAGGATGGCCCCTGCCTGCTGGTCTTCACCGAGGCCACGGACGGCCGCTGGAAGCTGTCGGGCTTCGAGGGCGAGCTTTCCATGCTGCGCGTGAAGCGCTGATCCGCATAAGCTCCCCCCACGAGGGGGAGCAGCAGATGAGCTACGACGCGGCGCTGGCCGGCTATGAGGTGTTCGACTTCGAGCACGACGGGCGGACTTTCCCCGTCTACCGCAAGGGCTCGGGACCGGCGGTGGTCATCATGCATGAGATCCCGGGCCTGCATCCGCAGGTGATCCGCTTCGCCGACCGGGTGGCCGAGGCAGGGATGACGGTCTTCTGCCCCAGCCTGTTCGGTACGCCCGGAAAGCCGGCGTCCCGCGGCTACGCCATGACCAGCATGTTGGGGGTGATCTGCGTGCGGCGGGAGTTCTACGTCTGGCGTGGCGACCGCTCGAGCCCCGTGGTCGACTGGCTGAAGGCCCTGTCGCGCAAGGCCCACGCCGAATGCGGCGGCAAGGGCGTGGGCGCGGTGGGCATGTGTTTCACCGGCGGCTTCGCCTTGGCGATGATGACCGATCCCAGTGTGGTCGCCCCGGTGCTCTCGCAGCCCTCGCTGCCCGCAGGCAAAGCGGGTGCGGCGGCGATCGGAATGTCGAGCGAGGAGATCCGCTGCGTGAAGGGCCGGATGGAGGCCGAGGACCTGTCGGTGATCGGCTTGCGCTTCACGTCGGACAAGCTCGTGCCCGATGCGCGGTTCGAGACCTATCGCCGCGAGTTCGGCGACCGCTTCGAGGCGATCGAGCTGGACGACGACGACGCGGGCGAGTCGTTCATGCCCCCGCACTCGGTGTTAACCCTGCACCTCAGGGAGGACGGACCGACCAAGGCCGCCGAACAGCGGGTGATCCGGTTCTTCAAGGAGCGCACCGGCGCCTGAGGCGGCCGGACCGCGACGCTGGCATTGCTGGACTTCCGCGGCCTCTGGCACTAGAAGCCGCCGCTTTCCTGCTCGGGCGTCCGATCCGCCCCCCAGGGTCCGAAGGTTGAAGCTCCCATGAAACGTCCCCAATCCGCTGGCCGCGCGGCTCCGAAGGGCCCGACGCAGCGCCAGCTCCGCGCCGGCGAGCTGGTCCGCCACGCCCTGGTCGAAATCCTCCGCGAGGAGGAGATCAACGATCCCGCGCTGGCGGGCATCCCCGTGACCGTCACCGAGGTGCGGGTGAACCCGGACCTGCGCCACGCCACGGTCTACGTGGAGCCGCTGGGCGGCGAGAACGCCGATGTCGTGGTGAAGGCGCTGAACAAGCACTCGAAGTTCGTCCGCGGCCATCTGGGGCGGATGATCGACATGCGCTTCACGCCCGACCTGCACTTCCGCCACGACGAGACGTTCAACGAAGCCGCGCGGATGGCGCGGCTGTTTGACGATCCCAAAGTGCGCCAGGACCTCACCCCCGATGCGCCGTCCGACTCCTGGAAGGACGAGGACTGATGGGCCGCCGCAGGAAGGGGCTGGCGGTCTCAGGCTGGATCAATCTCGACAAGCCGTACGACCTGACCTCGACACATGCCGTCAGCCGTATCCGCCGGCTGTACGACGCCCAGAAGGCGGGCCACGCCGGCACGCTGGACCCGCTGGCCACGGGCATCCTGCCGATCGCCCTGGGCGAGGCGACCAAGACCGTCCCCTTCCTGGTGGACGCCGACAAGAGCTACCGCTTCACCATCGCCTGGGGGCGGACCACGGCCACCTATGACCGCGAGGGCGAGACCCTGGCGCAGTCCGACGTGCGGCCGACGCTGCCCCAGGTGCAGGCGGTGCTGCCACGCTTCATCGGTGAGATCGACCAGGTCCCGCCGGCCTTCTCGGCCATCAAGGTGGACGGCGAACGCGCCTACGACCTGGCCCGGGCGGGCGAGACGGTGGAGCTGGCGGCGCGCAAGGTGACGATCTTCGACGTCCGTCTGGTGGACGCCGAGGACACCGATCACGTGACCATCGAGATGGACTGCGGGAAGGGCACCTATGTCCGCGCCCTGGTCCGCGACATCGCCGATGCGCTCGGCGCGTGCGGCCACGTGAGCGCCCTGCGGCGTACGCGCGTGGGGCGGTTCACCGAGGAAACGGCGGTCACTCTGGATTATCTTGAGGATTTGGGGCATAAGGCCCGCCAATCGGAGGCCTTGCTTCCGGTCGAGACCGCGCTGGACGACATCCCGGCGTTGGCCGTGACCGATGAAGACGCCTTTAGATTGAAGCAGGGACGATCGATCGTTCTCGTTCCCCGACAGGTGGAAGCGGTGAAGGCCAGGCTCAAGCCGGGCTCGCGCACCGTTTCCGCAATGTCCGGCGGAACGATGGTGGCGCTCTGCGAGATGCGTGCGGGACGGCTCGAACCCTCGCGCGTCTTCAACCTTTGATCAGAGCGGAGAAACCCGATGTCGATCACGGCCGAACGTAAAGCCGAAGTCATCAAGTCCCATGCCCGCGGCGAAGCGGACACGGGCAGCGCCGAAGTCCAGGTGGCGATCATGTCCGAACGGATCGCGAACCTCACCGAGCACTTCAAGACGCACAAGAAGGACAATCACTCGCGCCGGGGCCTGCTGAAGCTGGTCTCCGCTCGCCGGTCGCTCCTCGATCACCTGAAGAAGTCCGACGCGGCTCGCTATCAGGCGCTCATCGAGAAGCTGGGCCTGCGCCGCTAGTTCTTCGAACGGACCCGTTTCCCGCCAGGAAGCCGGGTCCGTTTCATATTTGAGGCCGCTCCTCCGTACAGGCCGGGGGATGGATGCGGCGACCGGGGAGCCCACCCTTAAGAGTGTCCGGGCGACCCACACACGCCGAGGGTTCGAGAGAAATCCTCACCGCCTGTGCCAACTGGAGAGGATTTCGGAAGACCGATCCCCTGTCCGCCCCCGCCGGGAATACGCCCGCGGGACGAGAAAGAAACAGACATGTTCGATATCAAGAGAAAGACCATCGAGTGGGGAGGCAAGACCCTCACGCTCGAGACCGGCCGCATGGCGCGTCAGGCCGACGGCGCCGTCCTGGCCACCTATGGCGAGACCATGGTCCTGGCGACCGCCGTCTACGCCAAGAGCGCCAAGCCGGGTCAGGACTTCTTCCCCCTGACCGTGAACTACCAGGAGAAGTTCTACGCCGCGGGCAAGATTCCCGGCAGCTTCCCCCGCCGTGAGGGCGCGCCCTCGCAGAAGGAAACCCTGACCAGCCGCCTGATCGACCGTCCGATCCGCCCGCTGTTCGTGAAGGGCTTCAAGAACGAAGTGCAGGTCGTCGCCACGGTGCTGGCGCATGACCTGGAAAACGATCCTGACATCGTCGCCATGGTCGCCGCCTCGGCCGCCCTGGTGATCTCGGGCGCTCCCTTCATGGGCCCGATCGCCGCCGCGCGCGTCGGCTATGTGGGCGGTGAGTACGTCCTCAACCCGACGCTCGACGAGCTGAAGGAAAGCAAGATGGACCTCGTCGTGGCCGGCACCGCCGACGCCGTGATGATGGTCGAGTCCGAGATCCAGGAGCTGTCGGAAGCGGAAGTCCTGGGCGGCGTCACGTTCGCCCACAAGGGCATGCAGCCGGTGATCGACGCGATCATCGAGCTGGCCGAGCACTCGGCGAAGGAGCCCTTCGAGTTCACGCCGGACGACACCGACGCCATCAAGGCCGACGTGAAGAAGCTGATCGGCAAGGACCTGGCGGACGCCTACAAGATCACCGGCAAGACCGAGCGGCACGCGGCGCTCAGCGCGGCCAAGGACAAGGCCCTCGGCCACTTCGGCAAGTCGGACGCCAATCCTACGGGTATCCCGGCCGACAAGCTGGGCAGCGTCTTCAAGGAGCTGGAGGCCGACGTCGTCCGCCGCTCGATCCTGGACACCGGCATCCGCATCGACGGCCGCAAGGTCGACCAGGTCCGCCAGATCGTCTCGGAAGTGGGCGTGCTGCCCCGGGCCCACGGCTCGGCGCTGTTCACCCGTGGCGAGACCCAGTCGCTCTGCGTGGCGACCCTGGGCACCGGCGACGACGAGCAACTGATCGACGCCCTCGAAGGCAAGTACTTCGAGAAGTTCATGCTGCACTACAACTTCCCGCCGTTCTCGGTCGGCGAAACGGGCCGCATGGGCGCTCCGGGCCGTCGTGAAGTCGGTCACGGCAAGCTGGCGTGGCGTGCGCTGCGTCCGATGCTGCCGGACTACGCCGACTTCCCCTACACGATCCGCCTCGTCTCGGAGATCTTCGAGTCGAACGGCTCGTCCTCGATGGCCACCGTCTGCGGCGGCTCGCTCGCCCTGATGGACGCCGGCGTGCCGATCAAGAAGCCGGTGTCGGGCATCGCCATGGGCCTGATCCTCGAGAAGGACGGCTTCGCGGTCCTCTCCGACATCCTGGGTGACGAAGACCACCTCGGCGACATGGACTTCAAGGTCGCCGGCACCGCCGACGGCATCACGTCGCTGCAGATGGACATCAAGATCGCCGGGATCACCGAGGAGATCATGAAGAAGGCCCTCGAGCAGGCGAAGGGCGGTCGTGATCACATCCTCGGCGAGATGAACAAGGCCATGGAGGCGCCGCGCGCCGAACTGGGCGAGTTCGCGCCGAAGATCGAGACCATCAAGATCCCGGTCGACAAGATCCGGGAAGTGATCGGCTCCGGCGGCAAGGTGATCCGCGAGATCACCGCCGAGACCGGCGCCAAGGTCGACATCGGCGAAGACGGCACGATCAAGATCGCGGCCGCCGACCAGGCGAAGATCGACGCGGCCCGCGACTGGATCAAGTCGATCGCCTCGGAGCCGGAGATCGGCCAGATCTACACCGGCAAGGTCGTGAAGATCGTCGACTTCGGCGCCTTCGTGAACTTCTTCGGCGCCAAGGACGGCCTGGTCCACGTCTCGCAGATCTCGAACGAGCGCGTGGCGAAGGTCTCGGACGTCCTGACCGAAGGCCAGCAGGTCAAGGTGAAGCTCCTGGGCTTCGACGACCGCGGCAAGACCCGCCTCTCCATGAAGGTCGTCGACCAGGAGACCGGCGAGGACCTGTCGAAGAAGGACGAGCCGGAAGCCGCCGACGCCTAAGCGTCTCGGCCATCGGATGAATAGAGGGGCGGCTGGAGTGATCCAGCCGCCCTTTCTCGTTCAGCGCACCGCTTCAGCGCGCCTTGCGGGCGGCGTAGCGGGCGTCGCGCTTGGCCTTGGCCTCGGCCTTGCTGAGCTGCTTGCGCTCCTTGCGGACGCCGCGCTTCTCGGCCAGGGCCGCCTCCTCGAGCGCCGCCGCGGCCGCCTGGTCGGCGGCGACGCGGTCGGCGGCGGCCTGCTGGGCTTCCGCCTTCTGCGCCGCCCGCGCCTCGCGAACGGCCTTCAATCGCTCGGCCTCCATGGCCGGCCGGTCGGCGAACAGGGGATCGGTAACGGTCGGCCTGGGCTTCAGCTTCGCCAGGAGGCCAGCCTTGGCCTCCGCCGCGGCGGCGAGCCGGTCGGTCAGGCCGGAGCCTTTGAGATCTCTCATGGGATGCTTTTCGGGAAGGCCCGCGGTTGTGCGGGTCCGCGCACCCTACGCCCTTTCCGGGCTCCCGTCCCGGTCGCCGCCCACGACAAAGGGCCCGCCTCGCGGCGAGCCCTTCGCGGCGCCCCTTCGGATCGGGCGGATCAGCCGCGCAGCTTGCGCAGCAGGACGTCGACGTCGCGGGCGATCGTGGCGTCCTCGGCCTTCAGGGACTCGATGCGGCGCACGGCGTGCAGGACGGTGGTGTGGTCGCGACCGCCGAACCGGCGACCGATGTCTGGCAGCGAGCGGGTGGTGATCTGCTTGGCCAGCCACATGGCCACCTGGCGGGGCCGGGCGACCGCGCGCGCCCGGCGCTCGGAGATCAGGTCGGCCTGCTTGAGGGCGTAGTGCTCGGCCACGATCTTCTGGATCATGTCGACGGTCACCTTGCGCTCATTCACGCTCAGGTGCGGCCGCAGGATGCTCTGGGCCTCCTCCAGGCCCAGGCGGGCGATGTCGCCGCCCACGCGGGCCACCAGGGTGTTCAGCGCCCCCTCCAGTTCGCGCACGCTGTCGGTGAAGCGGTCGCTGAGGAACTGCAGCACCTCGGGCCGGGCCGCAGGCACGAAGCCGCCTGCCTGGGCCAGGGTGTTGAGCTTGCGCTCCAGGATGCCCAGCCGCAGGCTGCGGTCGGCCGGTTCGATGCCGCAGACGAGGCCCGCCTGCAGGTGCGAGCGCAGCCGGGGCTCCATCTCGGAGATTTCGGTGGGCGAGCGGTCGGCCGACAGCACCACCCGGCGGCCGTCCTCGACGAGGGCGATCAGGGTGTGGAACAGCTCCTCCTGCGTCTGGGTCTTGCCGGCTACGAAGTGGACGTCGTCGATCAGCAGCAGGTCCGCGTTGCGAAGCTCGTCCTTGAACGCCGCCGTCTGGCGGGTCTGGAGCGCGTTGACGAAGGTCGAGGTGAAGCGCTCGGCCGACAGGTACACCACGCGCTTGCCGGGCGACGAGCGCAGGGCTTCCCAGGCGATGGCGTTCAGGAGGTGCGTCTTGCCGAAGCCGTACGGGCCGTGGAAGACGACCGGATTGAAGTGGCCGTCGGCCCAGGACGCGACGCGGCGGGCCACGGCGAAGGCGAACTCGTTGGCAGGCCCGGACACGAAGCTGTCGAAGGTGTAGCGCTCCTGCAGGCCCTGTTGGCGGCCCTGGCGGGCGGCGACAGGCGCCACGGCCTCTACCTCGATCTCGAAAACGGGCGCGGGGGTCGACGTGGTCACGGGGGCGGCCTTCGGGGCGAGTCCTGGTGAGTTGGCGGGCACGGGCGGGTTGGCGGCCAGAGGCGCGCTCTCGACCTCCATGCGGCTCTTCAGGTCCAGGCGCCGGCCCAGCGGGTCGTTCTGCGCCCAGAGCTCACCGATCCGCCGCCAGGCGTTATGCCGGATCCAGTCGCGCGCGACGCCCGTGGCGGCGACCACGCATACCTCGTCCCCGGACTCGCGCAGGGCCGCCTGGCCCAGCCACGATCCGAACGTCGCGTCGCCCAGCTCGCGCTTCAGGACCTGGCAAGTCTTGCTCCACACGGCCATCGCCGGCGCGCTTGCCATAGCTCCCGCAGCCCCCCCGCTCGTCATCCCTCGAACCCCATCGCAATGCATCGGACAAGCCAGGGCCCCGAACCCCCCGACTAGCACTTTGTTCAACACAAACAGATCCTTATTCGGCGAACGCATGTGCTCCGCCGGCGTCCCGGTTCGACCCGGGATCAAGAGGAAAGAACCTGTAAGACCCCCGACACTAATGGGGGCTGGTGGGCGGTCAACGGTGATTCTTAGACGCGTCGAGCGATATTTCGATTGACTCACAAAGGACCCTTTTAGGTCCAAGGGAAAGCCCGAAATCCCGGTCTGCGAGCTGAGCTTTCGGGGCTCAGGCCGCGCTTTGGAAAGCCCAATTGCCGCACAAAAAAGCAGCGCCCCCGGAGGGGCGCCGCGGGAAAATTCCTAAGGGCGAAGACGGAGAACGGGTTCCCCGAAACCGCGCCGGAAACCGGGGTTCGAGACCCCTGGCCGGATCAGGCGGCCGACATCTTCTTCAGCTGGGCGGCCAGGCGCGAGACCTTCCGCGAGCCGGTGTTCTTGTGGACCACGCCCTTGCCGACGGCGCGCATCAGCTCGGACTGGGCCTTCACGAAGGCCTCCTTGGCCGCGCCAGCGTCGCCGGAGGCCAGAGCCTCCTCGAACTTGCGCAGGAAGGTGCGAACGCGCGACCGGCGGGCGGTGTTCACTTCGGTGCGGCGGGCGATCTTGCGGACCGCTTTCTTGGCGCCGGGCGTATTGGCCATTCGTCTAAGCTCTCGAAACGGATAGCGCGCCCGGTTTGCGCCGGGCGGGCGAAATTGGAGGCGCGGATATACTGAAAGGGCCTCCGGTGGTCAATGGCGAACGACGCCGTCTCAGCGTCCCTTGAAGTCAGGCTTCCGCTTCTCGACGAAGGCGGCCATCCCTTCCTTCTGGTCTTCGAAGGCGAAGAGCGAGTGGAACAGCCTGCGCTCCATCGTCACGCCGGTGGACAGCGTGGTCTCAAAGGCGGCGTTCACCAGCTCCTTGTTCATCGCCACCGCGAGGGGCGACTGGGACGCGATCTTGGCCGCGGCGGCCAGGGCCTCGTCCAGCATCTTGTCGGCCGGGACCACGCGGCTGACGAGCCCGGCGCGCTCGGCCTCGGCGGCGTCCATCATCCGGGCGGTCAGGACCATGTCCATGGCCTTGGCCTTGCCCACGGCGCGCGGCAGGCGCTGGGTGCCGCCGATGCCGGGCATGACGCCGAGGTTGATCTCCGGCTGGCCGAACTTCGCGGTCTCGGCGGCGATGATGAAGTCGCACAGCATGGCCAGCTCGCAGCCGCCGCCGAGGGCGTAGCCGGCCACCGCAGCGATGATCGGCTTGCGGCACTGTTCGATCCGGCGCGCGGCGCCGCCGAAGAAGTCGGCCGAGAACATCTGGGCGTAGGATTTGTCCGACATCTCCTTGATGTCGGCGCCGGCGGCGAAGGCGCGCTCCGAGCCGGTGAGCACCAGGCAGCGGACGGTCTCGTCGGCCTCGGCGGCGTCGAGCGCCCTGGAGAGCTCGCCCAGGAGCTGGCTGTTGAGGGCGTTCAGCGCCTCGGGCCGGTTCAGGCGGATCAGGGTGACGCCCGCGCTGGGGGTCTCGACGATCAGGGTCTCATAGCTCATGGGGCGCTCCGCTCTCTTCCGCGCAGCGACTTACGGCCCCGTGACGGAATAGCCAAGCGCCCGCAGCCGGGCCGGCAGGCCGCCCTCGCCGACCAGGTGGCCGACGCCCACGACCACGACCGTCCGGCCGCGCCCCTTCAGGCGCAGGTCCAGGGCCTCGACCCAGCGGGCGTTGCGATCGGTGACCAGCCGGCGGAAGACGCCGGGCGAGGCCTTGCGCAAGGGCTCCAGCGCCTCCTGGTCCAGGCCGCGCGCGTCTCCGGCCATCCAGGCGCGGACAAGCTTCATGTAGGCGTCAGGGTCGGCGTCGAGCTCGCCCAGGGTCTCGCGCAGTGAAGCGACCTGCTCGGCGAGCGGGGCGCTGTCGAAGATGTCGATCTGCTGGGCGGGGGTCTCGAAGGCCTCGCGGCGGATGGCTTCCGGCGCCGAGCCGCTGACCTGGGCCTCGACCCCGTTCTCGGTGGCCGCGCCAACCCGGCGGTAGGCGGCGCCGGCGAGAGCGACCTCGGCCAGCCAGGGCTCCAGCCGGTCCAGCAGGGACGGTTCGACGCCATAGGCCTTGGCCACCTTCAGCAGCAGCGCGACATCGTCGGGCGGCAGCAGGCGGAACAGGGACTGACCCGCCGGCAGCACGCCGCGTTCGCCCGCCAGGCGCGCCACCTCGGCCTCGGCGGCGGGGCCGCTGGGCAGCTCGAACCACAGGTCCTGGGCCTCGCCAAGGGCGGCGTCGAGCGCCTTTGGCCGCCAGTCCAGCCCCGGCGGCAGCACATGCACCGAGCCGAAGAGCACCACCTCGGAGTCGGCGTCGCGGACCACCCACACCGGCGGCTGGGCGTGGGCGGGCGCGGCGACTGCGGCCGCCAGAAGGGGGCCGAGCAGGGCGGCGAGGAACGGTCTCACGTCTGGCACACCGGGCAGTAGAAGGTGGAGCGGCCGGCCTGGACCTTCCGCGCGATCACGCCCCTGCAGCCGTCGTTGCGGCACGGCTGCCCCTCGCGGTCGTAGGTTCGGAACCGGTGCTGGAAATAACCTAGCGCGCCGTCGGCCTGGGCGAAGTCGCGCAGCGACGAGCCGCCGGCCTCGATCGCCTCGGCCAGGACGTCCTTGATCGCCGGGACCAGCCGCCCCAGCCGCGCCGCCGAGATTCCCCCCGCCGGCCGGAAGGGCGAGATACGGGCGCGGTTCAGCGCCTCGCAGACGTAGATGTTGCCGAGGCCCGCGACGGTGCGCTGGTCGAGGAGCAGGGTCTTGGGCCCCTGGCGGCGGCCGGCGAAGGCGGCCTTGAGGCGCGCGGCGTCGAACGCGTCGGACAGCGGTTCGGGCCCGAGGCCGGCGAACCAGGGATGCATGTCCAGCGTCGCCGTGTTCACCAGCGCCATGTAACCGAACCGGCGGGGGTCGTAATAGGTGACCTTCGGCCCCGCCTCTGTCTCGAAGACGATGTGGGCGTGCTTGGGGTCGGGATCCGGCGCGTAGTGGAAATGGCCGGGCCGGTCCTCGCCCTCGGGCCGGGAAGTCTCGAAGCGGCCGCTCATGCCGAGGTGCATCACCAGGGTGTCCTCGCGGTCGAGGCGCGCCAGCAGGTACTTGGCCCGCCGATCCAGCCGCTCGATCCGGGCGCCGGTCAGCACCTGGACGAAGTTGGGCGGCAGGGGAAAGCGCAGGTCGGGCCGGCGGGCTTCGACCCGGGCCAGCCGCTGGCCCTCCAGCACGGGCGCCATGCCCCGGCGCACAGTCTCGACTTCCGGCAACTCAGGCATCGCGCCTCGCTTGGCACGCCATCGCTGGCGCGCCAAGGGGTTGGAGGCTATGGAGCAGCCATGACGGGACCTTCCGCCACCTTCGGCTTCCGCGACGTGGACGCCGCCGAGAAGCCTTCGCTGGTCCGCGGGGTCTTCGACCGCGTCGCCAGCCGCTACGACCTGATGAACGACCTGATGAGCGCGGGCGTGCACCGGCTCTGGAAGGACGCGGTGGCGGCCAGGCTCAATCCCCAACCGGGCGAGACCATCGTCGACTGCGCCGGCGGCACGGGCGACATGGCCCGACGGTTCGCCAAGATGGCGCGGCGGGTGCAGGAGCGCCGGGGCGGATCCGACGCGAAGATCTTCGTGGTCGACTACAACGCCGAGATGATCGCGGCCGGCATCGAGCGGGGCGGCATGCCGGAGATCTGCTGGTCGGTGGGCGACGCCCAGCGGCTGCCGCTGCCCGACGCCTCGGCAGACGCCTATGTGATCAGCTTCGGCATCCGCAACGTCACCGACATCCCGGCGGCGCTGCGCGAGGCGCGGCGGGTGCTGAAGCCCGGCGGGCGTTTCCTGTGCCTTGAGTTCTCGCGTCCGGTGACCGAGGCGCTGCGCGCGGTCTACGACGCCTATTCCTTCAAGGTGATCCCCGAAATCGGCGCCCGGGTGGCCAATGATCGGGAGTCCTACCAGTACCTGGTGGAGAGCATCCGTCGGTTTCCAGACCAGAGGACCTTCGCCGACATGATCCGCGCGGCAGGCTTCAGCCAGGTGGGCTGGACCAACTATTCCGGCGGCGTGGCGGCGCTGCACACCGGACGGGCGATCTGAGGCGCCGATGGCCTCGCTGGGCGCTTTCCTGCGGCTGATGGGCGCTGGCTGGACGCTGGTCCGCAACGACGCCCTGCTGCCCCGCGAACTGGAAGGCTTCTATTCCTCGGGCGTGCGCACGGCGGCCTCCGCGCTGCGCGTGTTCGCGACCCGCCGTGACGGGCGGCCGGGCGAGCGGTTGGCGCGGTCGCTGGAGCGGCTGGGGCCGGTGGCGATCAAGCTGGGCCAGCTCCTGTCCACGCGCGCGGACATCTTCGGCCGGACCTTCGCCGAGGACCTCTCGCGCCTGAAGGACAAGTTGCCGCCGTTCCCCACGGGTGAGGCGCGGCTGCTGGTCGAGCAGGAACTGGGAAAGCCGGTCGGGGCCATGTTCGCCACCTTCGGCGATCCTGTCGCGGCGGCCTCGCTGGCCCAGGCGCACGATGCGACCCTGCTGGACGGCCAGCGCGTGGCGGTGAAGGTGCTGCGGCCGGGCATCGAGCGGCGGGTCGCCGCCGACTCTGAGGTGCTGAAGCTGGCCGGCCGGCTGATCGAGCGGTGGGCGCCGCCGGCGCGCCGCCTCGAGCCGTTGGCCTTCGCCGAGACCGTGGTGCGGGCCACCGAGCTGGAGCTGGACCTGCGGCTCGAGGCGGCCGGCGCCGACGAACTGTCCGAGGTGATGGCGGCTGACGGCTACATGTCGGCGCCGAAGGTGCTCTGGGAGGGGGTCGGCAAGCGGGTGCTGACGCTGGCGTGGGCCGAGGGCCTGCCGCTGTCAGACGAGGCGGCGCTGGAGCAGCCCGGCCTGGACCGCAAGGCGCTGGCCGACAACCTGACGCGAGCCTTCCTCGCCCAGGCGCTGGACCACGGCGTGTTCCACGCCGATCTGCACGAGGGCAACCTGTTCGCCGCCGCGCCCGACCGGCTGCAGGCGGTGGACTTCGGCATCATCGGCCGCCTCGGCCCGACCGAGCGGCGCTATCTCGCCGAGATCCTCTGGGGCTTCCTGCGCCGCGACTATGTTCAGGTGGCCCAGGTGCACTTCGATGCGGGCTACGTGCCGGCGCACCACAGCGTCGCCGCCTTCGCCCAGGCGCTAAGGGCTGTGGGCGAGCCCGTCTTCGGGCGCGCCGCCAGCACGATCGCCATGAGCCGCGTGCTGACCCAGCTCTTCGAGATCACCGCCCTCTTCGAGATGCGCCTCCGGCCCGAACTGGTGTTGCTGCAGAAGACCATGATGACGGTCGAGGGCGTCGCCCGACGGATCGATCCGGACCACGACATCTGGACCGCGTCCGAGCCGGTGGTCCGACGCTGGATCGCCCGCGAGCTCTCGCCCGCGACGCGGGTGAAGCGGTTCGCAGGCGAGGTCGAGACCGCCGTCCGGAACATCGCCCGCCTGGCCGAGACGCCGCCGCGGCCCGTCGTCGTGGCCGAAGCCGAGCGTGAGGGTGGCGCGCTCCTCTGGTTCGCCCTGGGCGCACTCGCCTCGGGCGCGGCGTTCCTTGTCGGCGCCTGGCTCAGCTAGGTTCCGTCCCCGAGGCGGCGCCCTGCACGCGGTCTGGGACCCTACGCTTCGTCGTCGTCGCGGTTGCGTCGGTTCGCCTGTCGGCGGGCCTCGCGGGACTTCTGTTGTTCCCAATAGGCCATGCCCTCGTCGGGCTTGAACATGGTTCGCGGCGCGCCCGCCTTGCTGGCCACGGCGAAGACGTTGCCCTTGGGATCGTAGAGCAGACGGTCGCCGTTGGCCCGCGTCAGGGTGAGCGTGCCCTTCGGCGGGTGGTCCACGAAGGCGTGGGCCTTCTCCACGAAATCGTCGACGCTGCGGGCGCCGAACGCCTCCCCGTTACGCGTGAAGGCGCGCTGTGCGTTCTCTTCAGCCGAGAAGCGGCGGCTGGCCGACCACATCGGCTTGCCGTCGACCAGCTTCACCGGATCGTCGCGGTGGTCGGTCTGTGCGCGTTCACGCGCCGTCGAGTCCGCCGCTTCGCCGACCGGCGCCGAGTCCTGGGCCATCTGGGTTCCGGCCGCCTGTTTCGGCGCCACTGCCGAAGGGCCGTTGTCGCAGGCGGTGAGCGCCAGGGCCGCCGCGGCAAGCAGCAGCACAATCCTGGTTCCAGCCATCCCCAATCTCCGTCCTATGGTTGAGTTGGAACAAAGATGGAACACATCAGCCCGGGTTTGTCGAGTCCCCTCCGATGACCTAAATCGGAGCCCTCTTCAGGTCGGGGCAGGCGCGTGGCCGATAAGCGGGTTCTCCTCATCGTCGGCGGCGGCATCGCGGCCTACAAGGCGCTGGAGCTGACGCGGCTCCTGCGCAAGGCAGGGGTTGGCGTGCGGCCGATCCTGACGGCGGCGGGCGCGCAGTTCGTCACGCCGCTGAGCCTGTCGGCCCTGGCCGAGGACAAGGTCTACTCCGAACTCTTCAGCCTCACCGACGAGGCCGAGATGGGTCATATCGAGCTGTCGCGCTCGGCCGACCTGGTGGTCGTCGCTCCCGCGACGGCCGACCTGATGGCCAAGGCGGCGAACGGCCTTGCGGGGGACCTCGCTTCCACGGCGCTGTTGGCCACGGACAAGCCGGTCCTGATGGCGCCGGCGATGAACGTGCGGATGTGGAACCATCCCGCGACCCGGCGGAACCTCGCGCTTCTGAAGGCGGATGGGGTGCTGTTCGTAGGCCCCGACGAGGGCGCCATGGCGTGCGGCGAATACGGCCCGGGCCGCATGGCCGAACCGCCGGCGATCCTGGAAGCGATCCTTGCGGCCCTCGGCGGCGACGCCCGGCCGCTGACGGGGCGGCGGGCCATCGTCACGGCGGGCCCGACGGCCGAGCCCATCGATCCGGTCCGGCTGATCACCAACCGCTCGTCCGGCAAGCAGGGCTATGCCATCGCCGGGGCGCTGGCCGCCCTGGGCGCGGATGTCACGCTGGTCAGCGGCCCCACGGCCCTTGCTGCGCCGTCCGGGGTAAAGCGGGTCGAGGTCGAGACCGCGCGTCAGATGCTCGCGGCCTGCGAGGCGGCCCTGCCGGCCGACATCGCGGTCTGCGTGGCCGCCGTGGCCGACTGGCGTCCCGAAGCCGAAGGCGACCGAAAGATCAAGAAGGGCCCCGAAGGGCCGCCGCCGATCCGGCTGGTGGAGAACCCCGACATCCTGGCCACCCTCTCAAAGTCCGACCGGCGTCCGAAGCTGGTGGTCGGCTTCGCCGCCGAGACCAACGACGTGGACGACCACGCCAGGGCCAAGCTGGCGAAGAAGGGCTGCGACTGGATCGTGGCCAACGACGTCAGTATTGAAGGCACGATGGGCGGGGACGACAACGCCATCGCCATCGTCACAGCCGGCGGAATCGAGCGATGGGACCGCCTGCCCAAGGGCGAAGTCGCCCGCCGGCTGGCCGAGCGCATGGCCGAGGAGCTCCGCAAGTGACCGCCCCCGTCGTTCCGATCACCCGCCTGCCGCACGCCGAGGGCCTGCCGCTGCCAGCCTACGAGACGGCCCAGGCCGCGGGGATGGATCTGCGCGCGGCGGTGCCCGACGACGAGCCGTTGGTCCTGCGCCCGGGCGCGCGCCACGCGGTCCCCACCGGGTACGCCTTTGCGCTGCCGCCCGGCTACGAGGCCCAGGTGCGGCCGCGCTCGGGCCTGGCGCTGAAGTCGGGGATCACCTGCCTGAACACCCCCGGCACCATCGACGCCGACTATCGCGGCGAGGTGAAGGTGATCCTGGTCAACCTGGGCGAGGAGGACTTCGCGATCCGCCGCGGCGACCGCATCGCCCAGCTCGTGGTCGCGCCGGTGGTGCAGGCGCGCTGGACCGAGGTCGCCAGCCTGGATGAGACGGCGCGGGGCGCCGGCGGCTTCGGCTCGACCGGCGCGAGCTGACGCTCAGTCAGCAACGAACGCCGGCGCCCGGGCCTGCCACTCCCGGCCCAGCGCGACGAAATCGAAGTCTTCCTGCGGCAGGTGGCGGACACCTGGAATGAGCGCCCAGGGCAGGGCGCTCTGGGTCCAGGTCTGGACGACTGGGACGACCCAATCGGTCTGGTCGAGGCTGCCGGCCCGGAGGCTCAGGAAGTCGCGGGCTTCGGCCGCCTGGGCGTAGATCCGACAGCGGCAGGTCGGGCAGAGGTGCTGTGCGACGTCGCGCCCCGAGGGCGTCGGCAGCCGCACAACCTCCAGGTCGCCGTCCACGACGACGTCGGCGCTACTGACCACTACGGTCAGGCCGAAGGCCGAGCCGGATCGCTTCTGGCAGTCGTGGCAGTGGCAGGCGTAGACCAGCAGCGGGGCGGCAGTGAACCGGTAGCGGATCCGACCGCACACGCACCCGCCCAATTGCGGCAACCGAACCGTTTCCATCCCGCCGCTCCCCGCCAGGTCACGGCGATATCGGGGACGGGCAGGCAGGTTGCAAGGGGCTCGTTCGACACGCCAGCAGCGAGGTCGTCGGTTTTGACTCAAGAGTCAAAAGAAGAGGTGTTCCGAAAAAGATTCGGCCCGCAGCGGGGGATAATCGCTGCGGGCCGTCTTGAGCAGTCGCTCTGATTGAGCGGGCGTTTCCTCCCCGAAACGCCGGAGACTTCGGGACTAGCGCCTTCATGTCTCTCGCCAGATGACAGAACGGCAATTTCCTGCCCGAGTCAACGGGGCTTCAAAGTGTTTCAGGCATGTGAAGTTCAGATTTTCGAGAGCAGAGGAAATTTCTCGTTAAGTTTTGACAGTTGCGTCAAAGGCCTTCGACCTAAGCGTGTCGAACGGTGTGCAGCTCACGTCAAAGACGAAATCGGGGCGCGAGACCGTGACCGGGCCCAGCCCCGCGGCCGTCAGCGCCAGCGAGGCGTCAGCGATCTGGGCCGACTCGACCAGCAGCCCGTTGGGCCGTCGGGACGCGCCCGCCTCGATCAGCGACTTCACCACCGAAGTCTCTGCTGCATCGCCCCGTGCGGGCCAGGCCAGGGTCGCGCTGCGCAGGGCGGCGGCGCGGGCCTCGACCAGGCGCAGCAGGCGCTCGGCCGACGCCAGCGCCTCAGGGCTCCAGTCAGCTCTCAGGCTGGCGGCGAGCTGAGCCTGGCTCTTCAGCATCACTCCGTCGGCGAGCACCTTCAGCCCGTTCGCCACCAGCGTGGCCCCGGTGGTGGTGATGTCGACGACGATCTCGGCGGTGCCGGCCGCGGGCGCGCCCTCGGTGGCGCCGCCCGACTCGGCGATGCGGTAGTCGGCGAGGCCGTGGCGCGCGAAGAACGAGCGCGTCTGCATCAGGTACTTGGTGGCCACGCGCATCCGTCGGCCGGTACGGGCCAGATAGTCGTGCGCCACCTCTTCAAGGTCGGCCATGGTCTCCACGTCGAGCCAGCTCTTGGGCACTGCGGTGACAAGGTCGGCGCGACCAAACCCCAGCGCCCTCAGCAGCAGGACCCGCGCGTCAAGGTCGTCGCCGCGTTCGCGCAGCAGGTCCTCGCCGGTGACGCCGAGGTGGACTTCACCGCTGTCGAGCGCGTCGGCGATGTCAGACGCCGACAGCAGGCGCACCTGAGCGCCCGGAAGGCCCTTGAGCGCGGCCATGTAGCCGCGCGCGCCGCCGCTGACCTCGAGTTTCAGGCCGCCGTCCGCGAGCCAGCCCTCGACCTGCTCCTTCAGCCGTCCCTTCGAGGGGATGGCGATGACGAGCCCGTTCACGCTTCGCCTCCCGTCCAGGCGCGCCACGGGCGCACCATGCAACCCACCGCCCGGGCATCCGCCGGCCCGTCCAGGCGCGCCAGCAATCCGTCGTAGCGGCCGCCGACGGCCACCGGGCGGTCGGGGCCCAGTGCCGCAGAGCGCACCTCGAAGGTCACCCCGTCGTAATAGTCGAAGGCGTGGCCCAGGGCCGGCGTGAACCGGATCCGATCGGCCGGCGTCGACTGCGAGAGCTCGAGCAGCCGCGTCTCCCAGCCCCCCAGCGCCGCCTTGAGCGCGGCGTCGTTCGGCCCCGCCAGCTCGCGCATCCGGGCGAAGGCGTAGGCGGGAGTATCGTCGATGGTCATGAAGCCGCGCACCGCCTCGGCCTGCCCCTCGGTCAGGGCGGGCGCCCCGGCGGCCTCGGCCTTTCGGACCAGGCGGGCGGCGATCTCGGCCGGACCGCGGCCGCCGACGGGCTCCACGCCGGCCAGGGCCCAGACCTCCTCCAGCAGGGCGGCGGCCTGGGGCTCGCTCAGTCCGGCGAGCAGACCCGCCAGCGTGCCGCCCGCGGCCTCGCCACCCCCGCCGGTCCGGGCCAGCTCACCCCAGAGCAGGCGCGGGCGACCGGCCACCCGGCGCAGTCGCGCCGCGAGACTGTCGGCCAGTCCCAGGGAGTCCACGAAGGCGCCGAACAGCGCCACGTCGCCCAACGCCAGGGACAGGTCGTTCCGGCCCCCAGCGGCCGCCGCCCGCCAGGCGAGCGCGGCGATCTCGGCGTCTGCCTGTTCGACTCCGCCGCCACCGGGCGAGAACATCTCCAGCCCGATCTGTACGAACTCCTCCGGCTGGTCCGATCCGGCGGACGAGCGGAACGCGGCCCCCTCGTACCAGTACAGGCCGGCGGCCCGGCCGCTTTCGATGTGCTGGCGGGCGATGGCCACGGTGAAGTCAGGGCGCAGGCACGTCTCGGCTCCGCCCTCGGCCTGGACCACGAAAAGGCGGGCGCGCATGGCCTCGCCGGCGAGGTCCAGCAGCAGGTTCAGGGGCTGCAGCAGTGGCGCGTCGGCGCGCTCGGCGCCGGCGCCTTCGAGCGGGGCGCGGACGGCGGCGACCACTTCGGCGGGGACGGGAGGCTCGACGCGCATCAGCCGGCGTCCAGGATGCGGCGAAGGGCGGCCGCCAGCTCGCCGCGCGGGATCGTCTGCTGGCCGGGCCGCTCGCCGCGCCACTGGGCGTTGTCGGTGACCTTCGAGGCCAGCTCGCGCCCGAGGTCGAGGTCCTTCACCGTGACCGTGCCGGCGGCCAGCTCGTCGTCGCCGACGATGACCGCGGCGGGCGAGAGCCGGCGGTCGGCATACTTCATCTGCGCCTTCATGCCCGACGAGCCGAGGTAGACCTCGGCCGGGATGCCGGCCTCGCGGATCTCGCGAGCGATGGCGAAGTAATCGGCCATCCGCTCCTGGGAGAAAGCGATCACCACCACGGGGCCCCGGGCGGCCGCGGCCGGGCCCTTGCCGGCTGCGCGCAGGGCCGCCGCCAGGCGGGACACCCCGAAGGAGAACCCGGTGGCGGGCGTCCGTTCGCCGGTGAAGCGGGCGACGAGATCGTCGTAGCGGCCGCCCCCGCCGATCGAGCCGAAGCGCATGGGCTGGCCCTTTTCATCCAGGGTGGACAGCAGCAGCTCGGCCTCGAACACGGCGCCGGTGTAATACTCCAGTCCACGCACCACCGAAGGGTCGAAAGCCGCGCGCTCGGGGCCGACGCCCAGGCCGCGCAGGGCCACGTCGATGGCGGCCAGTTCATTGAGCCCCTCGTCGCCCTCGACAGAGCCGCCCACCACGTCGGCCAGCTTCGCCAGCGTCTCGGACCGTCCGCCCACGCCCGCGGCGGTGAACGCCAGGACCCGCTCGGCGGCGGCGGCGTTCAGGCCAGCGCCCTTGGTGAAATCGCCGCTCTCGTCCTTGCGGCCTTCGCCCAGCAGCAGGCGAACGCCGTCGGCGCCCAGGCGGTCAAGCTTGTCGACCGCCCGCAGGATGGTGAGCTTCTGCGCCTCGCTGGTGACGCCGATGGCGCTCATCAGGCCGTTGAGAAGCTTGCGGTTGTTGATCTTGATGACCGCCGAGCCCGTCGGGAGGCCGGCGGCCTCCAGGCCCTCGACCGCCATGGCGATGATCTCGGCGTCGGCCTCGGGGCGCGCCGAGCCCACGGTGTCGGCGTCGCACTGGACGAACTCGCGGAAGCGGCCGGGGCCGGGCTTCTCGTTCCGCCAGACCGGCCCGAAGGCGTAGCGACGGAAGGGCTTCGGCAGGGTTTCCCAGTTCTGCGCCGCGAACCGGGCCAGCGGCGCGGTCAGGTCATAGCGCAGCGCCATCCACTGCTCGTCGTCATCCTGCAGGGCGAAGACGCCCTCGTTCGGACGGTCGGCGTCGGGCAGGAACTTGCCGAGCGCGTCGGCGTATTCGAACGCCCCGGTCTCCAGCGGTTCGAAGCCCCAGGCTTCGTAGACCTTGGACACAGCGGCCAGGATGGACCGCTCGGCGACGACATCGCGGCCGCGGCGGTCAATGAATCCACGGGGGCTTCGGGCTTCGGGGCGCTCGCTCATGGCGGGGCGCTTACCGGCTGGCGCGGCGTCACTCAAGGAATTGGAGGAAGGAAGGCTCATCGTCGTCTCTCTGAAGCTGGAGGCGACGGACGAGGCAGAAGGCCGGGGCCCCGTCCGCGTGGGCGGGGCTCGGAGGGTTCGCGTCAGGCCACGCGCGTCCCGCCCGATCCCGCGAAGGTCGGATGGTGGTGGTGGCCGTGATGGTGCGAAAACCGCGTCATGACGGCGGCGCTCTTAGCGGATCTCGCCTGCGGAGTCACGC
>JADHED010001098.1_pt1 | contig 25126 bp, 25 predicted proteins | sample 8952041 | NCBI WGS metagenome assembly JADHED01 (sample SAMN16124423, study PRJNA663239) | bioreactor sludge metagenome | isolation source: sludge (control) | place: India:Bengaluru | collected 2018-09-08
ATGATTTGGCATTAAAGCACAAAGATAACAATTTGCTGTTTGCAAACAGCAAATTAATTACTTTTTTGCTGTTTACAAACAGCAAATTACAACCGCTAATAAGTGAAAGACGCACCAATTTCAAGCTCTGACCAATTCGCGTATGAGATATTTATATACATATTTAATGCAATGTTGCAAATGTTTCCACGAGTATGGATAGGCCAGAAAATCCTTTAATACAACCTTAGTTTCCGGATAACCCGTCTTCAATAACTTGCGCAAGAAAACACTAAAAGTGTATTCTTCTTGCTTTCTTAATTCTTTCTCTTCGAGTTCTATTTCCTCAATTTTCATTGGAAGCATTTTATTCCACTTCAGTTTATGCATCCTAATCGTATCTTGATACCAACTTCGATTGAAGCTTCCTCGTGAGAAATGTTCTACTAAGACTTCAGAAGAACAACATACGTAGTTTTTATAATACTTACTCGCTGCTATCTGCAAGGTAAAGTCTAAGTCATAGCAATGAAAACCCGTCAATAAATTCTCATCAAAAGGGAATTTGCTCCACACATCCTTACGTACGAACATGGCAAAACCATCTAAAATCAAAACTTCCTTAAAAGAATGTTCCAAAGCAACAGAGGCCACATAGAATTGAGTTTCAGTTCCTCCACCCTGATAATAGAAGATGACATTCCACTTATACACGTCCCCCCATCCCGAATAGCATTTCAACTTCACTTTACTGCCAGCAAACCCTATTACTCCACAGTCTGGTTCCTGAAGTTTTTCCTCTATGCATCTTCCCCAGCCTGCAGAGTGGAACTTAACGTCCTCATGAATAAAAAGCAAAAATGGGTAACGCGCCCGACGTGCCCCCTCATTATACGCACGGGCTATCGGCCAATGCTTTTCACAATTATCAATGGTTATGATTTCATAATCCCCCCCAATGGTATCATGAATATTTCGAGTTACTTGTTCCAAATGTTCAGGGGAAGTAGAGCAAATCACAATTGAAAGCATAATTTGATGTACTTAATTTATACGATTTTCGATTTCTGTAATATATCATTGTAAACAGCCAGCCTTCTATCCAACATTTCTTTAGGATCATAAAGTTTACGTAAACGATCCAATGCCTGTGTTGCCAATTTAAATTGCAGGTTTTTGTCCGCTCCCAAGCGAATGATAGCAGCAGCAAAATCGGCAGCACCATCAGCAATTAGACATTCTTCATCGTGTCGTAAATCAAGTCCTTCAACTCCTTTAGGCGTAGTTACAAAAGGAGCCATAGAAAAAATTGAATCTAATATTTTCATCCGCATGCCACTGCCGATGCGAATTGGTACCAAGACAATACTACCATTTAGGTATTCTCGCAAATTTTCTACATAGCCTACCAATTCCATTTCGGGACACACCGTTCGGAGGCTTTTGACATAACGGCCCTCCCATATTCCGATTACTTGAAAAATGAAGTTAATCCCCTGACTACGCAGGCAAGGAGCTATCTCATGGCAGAACCAGTCGACTGCATCCTGATTAGGATAATGGCTCTCACTCCCTACAAACGTCAATCGAGTTGTAGTCGGCATCACAACTCTATCACACCCCTCTTCCATCTGCACTACCGCCGGAGAAACATAAATATTGTTTTTTTTGCCTATTAGATCGGTTAATAACAAACGATCTATATCAGTCAATACAATTACATGCTTATATTGCTGCAAAGCTGCACATTCCATGTCTTTAGCTATATGATAAAGCATCTTCTCCTCATCCGTCACACGAGCAAGACACTCCATTTCATTCTTATTGCGCAAATATCTTAATTCATGATGTATAAACACTGTTTCTACATCCTCAGGTAACAGATATCCTAGTGTTATCAACGGATAGAATTCTACTTGAACAATATCAAATCCACAGCGGGAAACTTGGGAAACGTACTCCACATACGCTTTAGAAAAGGGCTTAAAATAAGAGTTCCTCAGAGTCATATTTTTATACGGGCGCTCTCGTTGGAAGGAGTACAACTGCCGTTGCATCTTACGGGTAAGAGACTCCGACATTCTTTTCAACCACCGGTAATATTTGGGACAGCGTGTTTTAGGCTCCGCATCCTCTTCTCTAAAAAGATAAAAAACGATATTAGGCCACAATTCCTTTAAATCCTCAACATAGCTTATCTCCTTCTTCTCTGGAGAAAGCAACAAGGACACAGACATTCTATGCCTAAGATATTCCACCATATTGAAAAAAGCTTGATTACCCCCTGCCGTCAACGGATAAGGTACACAAGGGAGTATAAAAAGAATCTTTTTAGTCATTTTTTTTATTTCTAAGTTTCAATTTACACATACGGAATGCTACGCTGAAGGACACTGAAGGAGAAATCCGCCACAAAATGTGACAAATATTCCAAAGGTCATATAAAGCATAACGTTCCCGCAAACTATAATGCAACACTGTATGAATATATTTTTTTATTGCATGCCGGAACTTTTCATCTTGAAATTTATGTGAATAAGAAGCAGCAATCCACTCTATAAACTGACCTGTCGCTGTGAGCTTTTCTTTATCATAAATAAAAGAGCAACTTATATTTTCCCCTTCCACATTCCGCCAACAAACGGGCTCACCCAACAAAGAAATAATTCCACCAGAACTTTCACCCAGACTCGTCCATGTAGCATCATCAGAACACCATGCCAACGGAAATTTAACAAAACCACCTATTCGATTATAAGCATCACGAGTAAATACATATTCACAAGCTGCCGAATAAATCCTTCCTTCCAGCTTATCTAGCAAAAATTGATAACCGGATACCTTCTCTTCAAGCAATATTGGATTTTTTTGAATAATGTGATTTTCACCATCTACCACAACCAACGGGAAACGAAATATTTTATTCTCCGCACCATAGTGATATAACGCTTGCATTATGCGTTCCACCCCGTCCTGAGGCATTAAATCATCATCAGAGAAAAACCAAATAACTGATTCTTTAGAAAGTGTAATACAACGATCCCAATGCTCCGGCAAATTGGTTTTGCCTAAATTACTTTCAAAACGTCGATAAACAATATCCATCCTACCCACATAATTAGCGACAATCTCTTCCAAACGCTGAGAACTTGCATCATCTCCTATATAAACAGTAAAGTTCCTACACGTTTGTACAGCAATGGAGTCTAAAGTCTGTCTAAGGAAACGGCGCTTATATGCCGGTATTACAATTGCGATCTTCTCTTCCATAGAAATTAGTCCCTTACAATATACTTTTTATCACCTCCAGATAACGCTTCCCATACCGTAAATCAGGCTCAAGATAATTGCCTTCAGCCCACTCATTCCACGATTTCACAAATGCAATCCGATGCTCTAAAGGTTTATTCTCAATTCGTTTTACCACCTCTTTCATATGCTTTTCAAAATAAGAAGGTTCCGCATGATTCAAGACTAAAGACTTACCGCGGGAACGAGGTGAATGGTCCCAATTGGGAATAATAGTAGGTATAATATTTTCTTCATACTCTTCATCACCCACAAAAAAGGAACTGGCTTTCTTGTACTCTACAACTTTAGGTACGCGAAATATTTTATGCTTCCACTTAGCACATTCATAGGCAAAGGGCGCCTTCTTTTCAAAGTCGAACAAACGTACTACATTAATAGCATCAAAACCCATCTCTAAAAGCCTTTCTTTCTCACCCTTCAGATGATAAGTTTGCCCTATAAAATAAATTCCTTTTAATCCATTCTGCATAGCCAAAGTATGCCAAAGCTCAATAAATTCCTTCATATCAGGATGGTCCAAAGGATGATAAACCATAAACAAAGGTTTATTATCCACTGTTATATAGCGATGATCCTTAAATGCAGGCAACACATCATAAAAATGAGCTTTATAATCTTTTTCACCCGGATACAACTGATTTATCAAAGTATCCTTATTCTTTATGCCATGGTAAAAACCTCTCCATGATTCATTGGCCCAAGCCAAGCAGAAGGGAAAGTCGGGTTCAACAGAAGACAACACCTCATTAAATGGACGCTCCAATAGCCGTTTCCCATTACCAAACCAATAATGCCAATAACAGAAGCCTTCTATCCCATATTCCTTAGCCATATCAGCTTGAGCTTTACGCGTTTCCGGTACCCGCAAATCGTAATATCCCAAATCAGCAGGCACCTTAGGCTGATAATGCCCTGGAAACAGTGGACGTGCTTTTCCGACATTAGTCCATTCCGTAAAACCTTTCATCCACCATTCATCATTTTCAGGTATCGGGTAAAATTGAGGTAGATAAAACGCTATAACCCTTGCTTTACTCATCTATTTGCATCCTTAAAAGAAATTTATAATCTCTGAAATTTATATCGTTTGGACTTAAAGAATAACCTTACTGAACGGTAAACAATTCTATAAGCACAAAGATGGTAATACATCATATAGCGCTTAAAGATCGACACAACACTCAATTGCGGCCATGGAACCGCATCAAACTCCTGCATTTTGACCAGAACATCCTTTATAATACTTTCTATGAAAAAAGAGGAAGGAAGCATCATTATATGATCCATGAGATGAATGCCACGTTCATGCACATAAACCGGCGCTCGATCCCAAATTTTTCTCTCATATACAAACTTTACTTGTCCATATATACTTAGGAAAAGCATATATTCATTTTTAGGATTATACAACTTACCGTGCGTTGTACTTTCTCCATGCTTTAAATAATGATACTTTGGACAGTCCCGCATTACAGCCCGATAGGCTTTGTGAAAAAGAAGATAGGAAACAGCAATATCCTCAAATATTTGTTTTTCAGGGAAGCGGACTCCCCTGAACATTTGCCGTTTAAAGAGTTTATCCCATAAATAATTTCGTACTCGTTTATCCACAACCAAAGCGCGTATAGCCTCATCACGAGAGAACACAGTTTTCTCCCCTAATGAATAACGTACTTTCGTTTTACCCTGCTTTTCTATATAATGAGAACAGATTGCAATATCCGCATCGTTTTCCAAGATCAGATTATACAAGAACTCATACATGTCCTCGTCAATCCAGTCATCGCTATCGACAAAACCAAGAAACTCCCCTTGAGCTATAGATAAGGCTTTATTTCGTGCAGCACTTTGACCGGCATTCAACTGATGAATTACTCTCACCCGAAAATCCGACTGAGCATAAGAATCACAAATCTCCCCCGAACCATCGGTAGAGCCATCGTCGACGACTATTATTTCGAGATTTTTATAAGTTTGTCCACAAATTGAATCAAGGCACTTTCCTAAATAAGCTCTTACATTATATACTGGTACGATAATGCTTATCAAAGGTAAAGACTCATCCTTTATCATCACATTCTCTATCATTAGAGATGAGTAGAGGTAATCCCCGGGATAAAAGAGTACCCGGCTTTCCAACGTAACTTGAGTTTACGCATCAAATTCCACGGTTTCGGTCTCACCCTTTCTTGAAAATACCAAATGTAATTATTAACTGCATCCAAAACCCGGGCGGAAGAATGTCCATCTGCATGCCCTTCATGCATATTCACATATGAACGGATATTGGACATTAAAGTACCCGGCCGGGTAATCGCTTTTGTTATTGCTTTTTCAACGTCAAGCGGATCGGTTACATTCAACAAATGTTTTCCCGGAGTGGTATTGCGGTATGTTACTACAGGTTTATCTAGCAACATAAATTCGATGATCACAGACGAAGCATCAGATAATAGTACGTCTGCACCATTTAAAAGTTCGGCATCCACCAGTCCACTTTCGTGAAAAGTCACATTAGGACAAGTACGAGCCAACTCCTTATAACGGTTTATTACGTCGGTGTCATGATACATCGGATGAAAAGAAATGATCCAATCCCAAGGTTTCTCTTTAACCAACCTGCTGAGGGTATCAAATAAATGAGGAGCGGAAGTAATGCCTTTTGTAAATGTAGAGGAGTACAATATGACCGGACGATCGCAATGATTTTTAGCACCCCCTCGTCTATTCATCAACGCATCCATCTTGCACCAGCCCGTTTCATAAACTTTAAAGAAACCATATTTTGTTTCAAGCTTCTTGAAAGGCAATGTGCTACTTTCCCCCTGAGTACAGTATATATCAAACCACCCCCTGATTGAAAAATGGTCATCTTTTTCATCTCCACGTTTATTAATGGGATATCCATGAAAAAGAGACACTTTAACTCCCGGGAAAAAATCATATATGTAATTACCCGGTGCAAAAGTTGCAATCGGATTATAATCCAATACATTTTGCAGCGTACGAAGTAATTTCTCATTCTTTTCCAATAAAATGGGACAATTATCTTCTACAAACCAAGCTACATCATCCCCCCGTTTCCATATTTCCTCTTGAAGAGGGCGAAGAATTGGATAAGAATATGCAACAGAAACAAAAAATAAAAAATGTCTTTTCATACATCTACCTTTTATGGTAACCGTTATGTCACCGAAATCCCAAAGAACATATTAAGTCTATAAAAAACGATTACTTAATTAGCAAAACGTATATTTTCGCAGATTACTGCATCACTCACACAAAAATAAGTAGAACTTACAAGGAATAAGTAAAAAAACGTTCATTATAAATTAATTTATATCCAAGGTTAACTGACTGCAAAGGTACTTTTATTAGCCAATAATTGAAACTTTTGAAAACTTTATATAGCTTTGTATCTAAAATAAAAATTTCTATCCATAAAAAACAAGTTTATGAACTTTACAGAACTTTGCAACGGTATATTCGAAAAATCTATCTATGAGTATCATAAGGCAGATAATGTAGATATTCCCATTCAAAATCCATATCCCATTAAGAGTATTGAGTACTATCTGTACTTAAAAAACTGGATAGACACAGTTCAATGGCATTTTGAAGATATTATACGTGATCCGAATATAGATCCATCCGCTGCATTAGTACTTAAAAGACGTATTGATAAATCCAACCAGGATCGTACTGATCTTGTGGAATTAATTGATAGCTATTTTCTGGATAAGTACAGGAATGTTAAAGTTCAGGACAATGCGGTAATCAACACAGAAAGTCCGGCATGGGCCATCGACCGCCTATCCATACTTGCGCTGAAAATTTATCACATGAGGCAGGAAGTGGAACGTACGGATACTACTCCGGAACATCATAAGCAGTGCCTGGATAAGCTTAATATCTTATTGGAACAACAGAAAGATCTATCAAGCGCTATCGAACAATTATTATGCGATATTGAGAACGGGAATAAGTATATGAAAGTATACAAACAAATGAAAATGTACAATGACCCTGATTTAAACCCTGTTCTGTACGGGAAAAAATGAAAATATTGATTATTCGTTTTTCAGCCTTAGGCGATGTAGCGATGACCATACCCGTTATTGCTTCATTCGCACAGCAATACCCTGAAATAGAAATTACTTTCCTGAGTAAGTCTTTCGTAGAACCCTTATTCGGATATATGCCCTCAAATTTTCACTTTTGGGGACTGAAACCGGGTGATTACGAAGATTTCCCAAGCCTGTTGCAATTATACGGCAAATTGAGAAAAGAGAAATTTGATGCCGTTGCCGATTTGCACGACGTGTTACGGACAAAAGTGATTCGAACTTTACTTTGCCTGAACAACGTGCGCATAGCCCACATCAATAAGGGACGTAAAGAGAAAAAAGCGCTGACAAGAAAGAAGGATAAAATTATGAGACAACTTCCCACCTCATTTATGCGCTATGGAGATGTATTTCGGCAACTAGGTTATCCTTTCGAGATCACCTTCCATTCCGTTTTTAAAGAAGGAAAGGGTGAGATAGGGAAATTCATACAGGTTATCGGCGATGCGCCTAACAAAAAACCTTGGATAGGCATAGCTCCTTTTGCAACTCACAAAGGCAAAATGCTCCCTAAGGAAAAGATAACCCGGTTGATAAAACTATTGTCTATCCATGATGAATGGAAAATATTTCTTTTCGGCGGTAAAGCCGAAAAAGACATGATGGAAGAATGGGCTTTAAAATACCCGAATATAGAGTCGATAGCAGGAAAGCTTAAATTGGACGAAGAGCTGGCCCTGATTAGCTATCTCAAAGTCATGGTTTCCATGGATTCGGCCAATATGCACTTGGCTTCATTGACAGGTATTCCTGTTGTTTCCATTTGGGGAGCCACCCATTATTATGCAGGATTTATGGGTTGGAAGCAAAAAGTATCAAACGCCGTGGAAACAGATTTAGTATGTCGTCCTTGTTCCATCTTCGGCAACAAGACCTGCTTCCGCAAAGATTATGCCTGCTTGCAAAGAGTCACCCCGGAAATGATAGTAAGTAAAATAGAAAAGATCGTAAATTCATGAAAGTCGTTATTAATCCGAAATATGAACAAGCCCGTAGCAATATTCTCCAACTGATTGAGAGTTTTGAAACTAAGGGAAAAACGATTCATGAAGGACGCAATATAGTAAAAAGCTTCCAGACGGATTATGGCGAATGGATTATAAAACGATATAAAAAGCCATTGTTCTTTCAACGTTTCATATACACTTTTTTCAGAAAAAGCAAAGCGGAAAGAGCTTATATCTTTGCCGGAAAGCTGCACTCTCTTGGGGTAGAAACTCCGGAAGGTATCGCCTATGCCGAGGATACAAAAGACGGTTTAATGTCCTATTGTTATTTCACATCTACAGCATGTACCTACTCTGCGCTATATTCGGTTCTAGTAGAAAATACAGATTATGATAAGAATCTGGTAAAAGCACTAGCCCGTTTTTTTAAAGAATTACACAGTAAGGGATTCTTACATGGAGATTCCAACCTGAATAATATCCTCTACACAACGGGCAAACAACAGACCGACTTCAAGTTTGCAGTAATTGATACAAACCGGTCTAAATTCAAGAAGAAACTGACCCATTCGGAATGTTTGGATAACTTCAAACGTACTACACACCGGCGGGATTTATTGGAAGATTTGATAACTCAATACGCAATTTTACAAAATTGGGATATACCGGACAGCGTAAATCATGTGATAAGGACATTAAATAAATTTGAAGAAAAGAAAAGAATAAAACATTTTATAAAACGAGAGAAGTAACACCATGAATTATTATTTGTCACGTAATTACAGGGATTTGTCAAGTGCAGGGAATAAAGCAAAAACTGATATCGAACAAATCATATATCAGAACGGATACAAGAATGCCGGTCTGAAACAGACCACTTATTCGAATACTGTCCTTGCTTTCATTTTCACCTTAGCAGGTGTATTGAAGGCTCCTTTTTGTTTACGGCCGGGAGATCATTTGGTGTTACAATATCCAATCAAAAAATATTTTTCTTTTATTTGCAGAATGGCCCACTACAGGAAAGCGAAAGTTATCGTTATTATTCATGATTTAGGTAGCTTCCGCCGAAAGAAGCTGACTGCTTCCCAAGAGATAAAGCGTTTAAGCCATGCGGACTACATTATCGCCCACAACTCAAAGATGAAACAGTGGTTGATAGATAAAGGATGCCAAATCCCCATCGGTGAGTTAGGAATATTCGACTATCTTTCCGAAAGTCAAACCCAGACAGACAGTAAGGTACTTCTCCCCTACAAAATCGCATATGCCGGAGCATTAAACTTCCGGAAAAATACATTTCTATATGAAATAGGAGCACACATACATCCCTTTTCATTCTATCTGTATGGCAACGGATTTGACTTAAATAGAGCCAAAGGTAAAGAACATTTTCAATATATGGGATTTATTCCTTCCGACCAATTAATATCTACCATACAAGGCGACTTTGGCTTAGTGTGGGATGGTTTATCTATAGACGCATGCACCGGAAGCTTTGGAGATTACCTCCGATATAATAATCCTCATAAAACGTCACTCTATATAAGATGTGGTTTACCCATTATCATTTGGGAACAAGCTGCATTGGCCCCTTTCATTAAAGAACATAATATTGGTATCTGTGTGGACTCCCTTACAGAAGTAGCTCCGGTACTTGCCTCTCTTACAGAGTCAGAATACAAGTTGAAAAAGGAGAATGTTCTCAAATTGAGTAGTCTATTGGCAAACGGATATTTCATTACACAGGCTTTGTCGGAAGGGTATAAAACGCTAAATAGCCATGAAAAAGTATGATTATTTAATTATAGGAGCAGGACTATTTGGAGCTATCTTTGCTCACGAAGCCCATAAAGCCGGAAAGCGTTGCCTCATAATAGATAAACGCCCTCACACGGGAGGTAATATCTACTGCGAAAATGAAGATGGCATTCATATACACAAATATGGTGCACACATTTTCCATACAGATAACCGGGAAATATGGGAATACGCAAACAACCTGGTAGAATTCAACCGCTATACGAATTCACCTTTAGCATATTTCAAAGGTAAATTATACAACTTACCTTTCAATATGAACACATTCTACCAATTATGGGGAGTGCATACTCCTGATGAAGCTAAAGCAAAAATCCAGGAACAGTGCAACGAGTATGCGCACATTGTCGAACCTCGCAATCTGGAAGAGCAAGCATTGAAACTTTGTGGAAAAGATATTTATCACCGCCTAATAAAAGGATATACAGAAAAGCAATGGGGACGTCCAGCCACAGAGTTACCGGCCTTCATCATCAGAAGGCTCCCGTTCCGCTTCACCTTTGACAACAACTACTTCAACGACAGCTATCAAGGCATACCAAAAGGTGGATATAATGTATTAATCAACCGTTTATTAGAAGGGATTGAAGTTTACCTGAATACGGATTATTTCGTTCAACGCACAAAATGGGATACTATTGCTGAAAGAATTTTGTTCACCGGGTGTATTGATCAATTCTTTGATTTCTCCCATGGACATCTGGAATACCGGAGTCTCCGTTTTGATCAGAAACGACTGGATGATACTGATAATTTCCAAGGCAACGCAGTAGTGAATTATACGGAACGCGACATACCTTATACCCGTATTATCGAACACAAGCATTTTGAATTCGGGAAACAACCGTTTACCGTAGTCACCTACGAATATCCCGATGAATATAAAACGGAAAAGGAGCCATACTACCCTATTAATGACGAAAGGAATAACAAGTTGTTTGAAGAATATCAAAACTTAGCCGATAGAAAAAGCAACGTCCTGTTTGGAGGACGTTTAGCCCAATATATCTATGCGGATATGGATGATACAATAGCGGCAGCCTTGGCTTTGTGGAAGAAAGAAGTTATAGCCTAAAGTTTGTAATTGCATCTACTCATAGATTTTCAACAAATCAGAATTATTCAGTAAGCACTAGGTCGTATTTCATTTTATTCCTCACGAGCAAGATATTCTTGGTAAGGCAGGTCCAGATCCATAAAGAAAAAATTATGTTGGTGCCGCTTCCCTGCTGGCGGTGGTGTCATATAGTCACCAAAGAGTTGGGTAAGATAGGCGTGATTATCTTTCATTCCCATTACAGTTTTCCCTTCAAATTCTATTGGGGTAGGTTCACCAAGCACCTTTTCCTTATCAACCATACTGCCTAACCCATCATTATGATTGACAGCGGCTATACGGCTCGTACGTAAATCATATAACATCATGTGATGTTTAACTTTCACTTGTAATTCCGATAGTGTGTAACATTTACGTACAAATAGAGGCAACCAAGAGGAAGGACCGCGTCCATGACGGTAAGGATCGCGAAACAAGAAGTAAAGTGCTTTTTTCAGATACTTATACTTGATATTGTAGAATCTCTGTGCCAATCTCCCCTCAGGTGCTCCATCAATGGGAAATACATCAATATATACCCCACCCAAATAATATAGATGAGGACGCTCTATCAGTGTGGTACTTGCATCCTGTACCTTACCAAAATGAAGCGGATATTTAGGATCGTTTTCAAAACATACAAACTCATAAGGAGAAGGGAGCCATTCATGGCTATGAATGATGAACTTCTCATAATCTTCACGAGGCATACAAATATCCATGTCATCATCCCAAGGAATAAAGCCCTTCTCGCGAACAGCACCTATAAGGGAACCGTCAGCAAGATAATATTTAAGATTATGTTCACGGCACATTTTATCAACAACCAGCAGGATATCAAGTAATCTAAGCTGTAAAGGTCTTATATCATAGTTTGCCATATTCTTACTCTTAAATATTAAGAATCATCACTTCATACATTTTATCAGATTTTTCAATTCGGAGGAAGATATGCCTTCAGTACGAGGCATAACTACTATTTCTTTATTACTTTGCTTACAATAATTCACCACATATTGAAAACCAGCATGTGACTGGTCAGGACCTTTAGCAAAGACATCAAAATCCACTTCTTTCACGATATCCACTACATTACGATAGATAACTACTTCGTCAACATATCTAATAGCTCTGACCATATAGTAACGTTCTTCCGTAGAGTATACAAGATCCGTTCCCGGCTTAAATTGAAAAACAGAATCGGAATCCTGAACCGCCACTATCAAGTAATCACCAAGTGCTTTCGCCTTCCTGAACAGCTCAATATGGCCAACGTGCAGGAGATCAAAAACCCCTACTGTCAATACCTTCTTCATCAATGGTTAATATATAATTGTTTTATTCTCTATCTTTTGAAGTACATTTTGATAACATTCCATAGTTTCATGTGTCATCTGTTCAGGAGTGAAATGCCTTACCCATTTTAATCCTTCTTCAATCATACCGGAACGGATTGAAGGATCCAGTGTTTTCCGAATTGCAGCTACCAGGCCGGCTACGTCATTTGGTTCAATATATAACGAATGTTTTCCTCCAGCCTCTTCAAGGCAAGAACCGGTTGCCGCAATTACCGGAATGCCGGAATGCAAGGCTTCAAAAATAGGGATTCCAAAACCTTCATAAACAGACGGATAAACAAAGGTATCAGCACATTGGTAAATAGCAGGCAGATCGTCGGAAGGAATACCATGTAAAAAATGCACTCTATCTTGCACTCCAGCCTTTATCATAAACTCTTTTAGTTTATCAATATATGCCGTAGGTTTTCCTATTAGGACAAAATGCAATTCTTCAGACAATTGTGCCAACGCTTTCACAATAAGCAATGTGTTTTTACGTCTTTCAATAGTACCCACTGACAATATATAATGCTCTGGCAATCCATAACGAAGTTTTACTTCTTCACGTTTGTTCTTTGTCACGCATTTAGAATATATGGAGTCGCATCCCTGATAAATGACAGAAATCTTCTTTTCCGAAACACCATAATAGTGCATAATATCACGCTTAGTGCATTCACTAACAGCGATAATATGATCTGCCCGTTGGCATGCATAACGACACTTATAATTATAAATCAAGCGATCAATCAACGGATAATAATGCGGTAGTCGCAAAAAAATAAGATCATGAATAGTCACAATACTCTTCAGACCTTCTACTTTGCTGATATTAAGTGGGAGTTCATTACTTAATCCGTGAAACAATGCTATTTTATCTTGTTTCAGATCCTCTGCTATTCCTCTGATACGCCATAGTGCATTCATCCATCTCCACACCTGTGAGGAAGGATGGTGAACGGATACGACTCCCTGGCTTTCTTCTATCATTTCAGAAAGCAGTTTGTTCTCCCGATACATCGGAGCATATAACCAATATTCATTCTCCGGAGCAAAGGTCGACAATGACTCTACTACATAACGGCTGTAATTACCCAACCCTGTAAAATTCTGCACAGCCCGTTTACCATCGTATCCTATTCTCATTCTTTAAAAAAATTTGCATGCAAATGTACAAGATAATCCCCATATAGCAATCTATCAAACTTCTCTTTTTAATAAGAGTAATAATACACCTGTAGAAGAAATAGAAATTGTTACCGGATACTAGCTATAGAGCAAGACATGCGTTCACCACACCACTACCTGGATGACATCATGTAAGTGAAGGGAAAAACATTTTTAGATTCATTTTCATCTAAATAGCTCATAATTTTCATTCCCCGTTTTTTGTTTTGCTCTGTATCTTTTCCCACTCGCAATACCATTTATAGGTTTCTGTCATACCTGTGTAAATGTTTGTATGGGGCACATAGCCAAAGGCTTTTTTCAGCAAATCGACATCTGCATAAGTACACGGCACATCACCTGGCTGCATATCTTCATAACGGCATATTGCTTTCTTTCCTACAACGTTTTCTATGCTTCTTATAAAATCCATAAGATCTACAGGCTCGGAATGACCCACATTATAAAGCTCATAGAGTTGTTGTCCCGTTTCCGGAATTTTGTGTATGACACGAACCACCGCATCCACAATATCGTCTATGTATGTAAAATCACGTTTCATATCACCGTGGTTGAATACTCTTATCTCCCTCCCGTTCGCAATAGAATCCATAAAAAGATAGGGTGCCATGTCCGGTCTTCCCCAAGGCCCGTAGACCGTGAAGAAACGTAAACCGGTAGTATGTAACCCATAAAGGCTGCTATAAGAATAAGCCATCAACTCATTAGCCTTTTTTGTTGCAGCATATAGACTTACGGGGGCATCCGTTCGATCAGACTCTGAAAAAGGACTTTTTTCATTTTTCCCATATACGCTGCTGGAGCTGGCATATACCAGATGATCCACCTTATAGTGCCGACAGACTTCCAATATATTCAAGAATCCTATCAGATTACTTTCTCCATACGTCTGGGGATTAACCAGCGAGTAACGTACACCCGCCTGGGCAGCAAGATTGCATACGACATCAAACTTCTCACGGACAAACAGTTCGGAGAGTACTGTGTAGTCCACAATATCCCCTTGAAAAAAACGAAAATTAGGGTAATCTCCACTGGAACACATCCCCCCTTTTTGGATGTTACCCTTATCTATTCCCAACAACGCTTTGAGACGCCCATACTTCAATTCAACGTCATAATAGCTATTCAAGTTATCAATGCCAATAACTTCATCGCCTGCTTCTGCGAGCGTTTTACATAAAGAAGAACCTATAAATCCGGCAGCTCCGGTCACAAAGATCTTTTTCATTCCATTACTTATTTTATAAATCGGGATAATTCATCCAACCTCATCCTTAGGCTCATGGTGCCCTATCATCAAGTTACGAATATAGGAAATAAAGCCCATCGATTGCCCGAGCACTAAAACGGGATCGTACCTTAATATTCCGTAGACCACAATAACACATGAACCGGCCAAACTAATCCACCAAAAAACAGGGGGAAGTACCGACTCATGACGCTTACTCGAGTAAAGCCATTGGTATACAAATCGTAATGTAAAAACGATTTGCCCCGTAGTGCCAAAAATAACCAACCATAAAGGAATACGATCATTGCGAAGAAATTCATTCACAAATTCCGTTCCACTGTATTCTGCTGAAGTTGCAAGTGCCGCGACCAAAGGTGTAATTAGCAACAACCAACGCAATATCAAGGGGATCTTATTCCATGCCCCTTTCAGACGGAGATTGCCCACATAGATATAAAATGAAATAAACTGCCCGACTATAATCGAAAAATCACTTCTCAACCAACCGTAACAGAACATGATATATGCCCCTACAAGACTGAATATCCAAAATAACGTAGGAGAAATTACCTTATGCTTTTTCTCGGAAAGTACCCATTGGACCAAGACTCTGGCCGAAAAACACAGTTGAGCCAAAAAGCCTATTCCATATACTAATATAGATGAATTCATAAATTGCTTCCGTCTATCCTATAATTTATATATCGGTGAGCCATCCACCTATAGGCAAAACAGTCCTTAAGCGGTGATATCAACCTGTTCCAAAGATGATACTTTGATACTCCGGCCTGACGTGGATAGTGGCGAACCGGTATTTCATAAAAGGATCCCCCTTCTTGCAGCTTTATAAGTGCAGGGAGGAAACGGTGCATGCCTGTAAAGAAAGGAATGCGCTTTGCATAATCGGTATGCAGTATTTTGAGAGGACATCCGGTATCGGTTGCCCCGTCATGTGTCATCATCCGACGGAATGAATTTGCAATCTTAGACTGCAATCGTTTAAAAAATGAGTCTTTGCGCTCCGCACGAATGCCCATTACCAAAGGATATTTTTCAGCATATTTTAATAATAAATCAAAATCCCGGACATCTGTCTGCATATCAGCATCCATATACCCGATCAACCGTGAATCCGCGACATCTATTCCGGCTTTCATTGCAGCGGAAAGACCCCTGTTTTTTTGTAGACTCACATAATAAAAATCGGGCTCCGTCTGACAAGCCGCCTCTATTAACGCAATACTATCATCCTTCGACCCATCATTTACAAAAAGTGCACATGCACGTACGGGGCAGACCTTAAGATAAGCGCTAACCATCTTATGCAAGCGCTCAATATTATCTTCTTCATTATAAACCGGTATAACGATAGTCAAAATATAGTCGGCTGTCTTATTCATTTCTTTTTCAATAATGTTATATGGTAAATAAAATCTTCACTATAAAACCGCTTGTTTCCTCTAGGGCGCCGGTTATCATCAAACCTCCCGATATAAGTGGAATCCACTTGTTGCCATATGGTTGCAGGTAACTCTGCCGCTGCACCATGACGAGTCAGGACAGCACAAGGCAGCACCTTCATTATGGAGTCGGCTTTCGACAAATCAAGAGGTCTGATTTTTCGATGTGCTGCGTATACCAGTTCTATTCTCAACCCGTCCTTTTTATTAGAATAGAAAGGTACAGCATCCAGAAGCTCCATATCCCGGGTCAAAGCCATGCTTTTCATCTCCGGATTATTTATGACATTTTTTAAAGAAGGCATAATAAAACACTCTGCCGCCAAGAATAGTGCCACTACCCCTACCACCATTTTACAAGGACGAAGACCGATCGCAGCACGACCCAGATAAATTGCAACAACAAACATAATTAGAGAAATGGATATAAACAGGGGAAGAGTCATATACCCACTGGAATATAAAAATTTATAACCAGCAACGGGCAAAACCGCAACAACTACAGTCAGCAACCAGGCATTGATCCGATACAGCATCTTATCTGCTTTCGACGAATGGGATGAAGACAGCCGTTCGTTCCAGACTATAATCAGATAACCCATCGTAAACGAAGCCGGTATCAATATCGGCAGTAAATAACGGCTTTTCTTCTCCGGCATCAACGATAGGAGCACAACATCAAGCAGTAGCCAAACCAAGGGAAGCAAATATTCTTTTTTTCTACGCTCGTCCTTAGACCATAAAGGCAGAAATATGGCAGTCAACAGCAGCAATGACCATACGCCGGCTTCCAGAAAAAACTTCCAATAATAGTACCAGGGACGGACATTATGATTTGCCCATGCTCCCGACTCTTTATTGATGACGTAGCGCATAGCCTCTTCATGGAACAGGTAGATATACACATACCACCAACTACTTACCACCAAACAGGTCACAAGCAAGACTATAAATCCACTCCACTTTCCTTTCAATGAAGGACGGCAATAATAGATATAGGATATAAGAAAAGGGAGCAAAAGTGCATAAAAAGAGACAGGCCCCTTGCTCATGAAAGATAGCCCAAGAAACAAACCCGATAAAAAAAAATAAAACCTACCCTGAACTCGAATTGAAAAAGCTCTAAACAAGAAATAAATAGCTCCCATCATGAAAGCATGGCAATAAATGTCCCATGATGCCGTACGCCCCATCAGGATAACGCTGTAACAAGTACAAAGTAAAAGCGTTGAAAAGAATGCATAGCGCCTGTTATGCATGAACTCCACAGCTGACAAATAAAAGAAAACGACCAACATTACAGAAGCAAGTCCGGCCATGGCACGTTGCAACCCTATATCATCAGCCGAAATCATCTCGGCCACGGCAGTCAACCAAGTTGGTAATGGTGGTTTTTCAAGCCTGAGTTCGCCGTTCATAGTCGGTATCATCCAATGCCCGTCATATACCATTTCACGGGCGGTAATGATATTCCTGGACTCCATGATATCCGGTATGATCACACTATTGTTTACAAAAAACGTGATTAGGCAAATCGGTATTAACCACAACGCCTTCATTGACTTTAGCTTTCCCATTTACTCTTCATTTTGTGCCGCCAAAGATACGCATTTTTACATGAACATCATTGCTGTCCCATTAAAATTTAAAGTAGTTCTTTGAAATATTTGATATTTAGTTAGTTGAAGCGGATTTTCGAGCGCGACGATTTCAATTTATAACTTTGTCGTTTCTAACAAGAGCCGCAATGAATAAAGAGAAATACGTGTTTGCTCAATTGATATCATTTTTGAATGAAGATAAATTCCGACGTATAGTTAACAAGTATCAAGGGAATCATTACGTAAAGCATTTCACTTGTTGGAATCAACTACTTGCTTTAATGTTCGGTCAACTCTCTAATCGAGAAAGTCTGCGAGATTTAATTGTTGCTCTTGATGCGCATCATTCCAAGTGTTACCATCTAGGGATGGGTAAGAATGTGTCGAAATCATCTTTAGCAAGAGCCAATCAATACAGAGATTATCGTATTTTTGAGGAATTTGCCTATTTCCTTGTAAACGAAGCAAGGGAAAAGCGAGCTACGGATATTTTCAAACTGAATGGAAACGTCTATGCATTTGATTCAACAACGATTGATTTATGTCTTTCTGTCTTTTGGTGGGCAAAGTTCCGTAAGAAGAAAGGTGGTATCAAAGTGCATACATTATATGATATCGAAACACAGATACCCGCATTCTTTCATATTACCGATGCTTCCGTTCATGATTCAAAGGCTATGAAAGAGATACCTTATGAATCAGGATCTTATTATATTTTCGACCGAGCCTACAACAACTTCAAAATGTTGCATAAAATTCATCAGACAGAAGCTTTCTTCGTGCTCAGGGCAAAGAAGAATCTTCAATATAAACCCATCAAATGGAAACGAAGATTTCCTAAGAATGTACTTTCGGATATGACTATTAAACTGACAGGCTTTTACCCGAGCAAGTATTACACAGAACCTCTTCGTTTAGTCAGATATTGGGACGAAGAACAAAAGCGTGAGTTTCTTTTCTTGACCAACCAGATACTTATATCTTCTCTCCAAGTGGCTGAACTTTACAAAAATCGCTGGCAAGTAGAGCTTTTCTTCAAATGGCTGAAGCAGCACTTAAAGATCAAGAAGTTTTGGGGAACTACAGAGAATGCTGTAAGAATACAAATCTATACTGCTATCTGCAGTTATTGCTTAGTTGCTATCATTCAGAAAGACATGCAACTTGACAGGAGCACATACGAAGTCTTGCAAATCCTCAGCATATCATTAACTGACAAAACTCAGCTTCGAGACCTCTTCAACAAAACTAAATTTCAATATGACAAAGAGCGATTAGGCTTTAATGAGCCAAGTTTATTTGATTTTTAATAACGTCCCAATTTTAATGGGACACTAATGCATGAACATGATGATTTAACAACTATGTTGTTAGTGAGCATATTGGAAAATAAACTAAATTTGTGTCGCATTTTTTAGGAAATAAGACAATGAAAGTTATTGTAGACGATAAGATCCCTTATATAAAAGGAGAGATTGAAAAAATAGCGGACGAAGTAGTGTATGCCCCGGGTATGGAGTTTACCTCCGAACTAGTGAAAGATGCCGATGCACTTATTATTCGCACCCGCACATATTGCAACGGACACTTGCTCGAAGGTAGCCATGTACGCTTCATTGCTACGGCAACAATTGGTTTTGACCATATAGACACGGCTTATTGCCGCCAAAACGGCATTGTCTGGAAAAATGCTCCCGGATGTAACGCCGCCGCCGTAGCCCAATATCTGCAATCGACACTCATCCTGCTGCAACGGTTAAAAGGGAAAAAACCGGAAGAAATGACCTTAGGGGTCATCGGTGTGGGAAATGTCGGAAGCAAGGTTGCTGAAATGGCGCGGCAAATGAGAATGCAGGTTTTACTAAATGACCCTCCACGTGAGAAAAGTGAAGGTAAAGACCAATTCTATTCTCTACAAACCCTCGCAGAGCAGTGTGACCTGCTAACCTTTCATGTTCCCCTAAATCCCGAAGGTGAATACAAAACACATCATCTTGCCGACGCAGCCTTTTTCAAATCGCTGGTACGCCAGCCAATCATTATCAATACTTCACGCGGAGAGGTTATCGACACACAGGCGTTGCTCAAAGCCTTAGCTTCCGGACAAGTGTCGGAAGCTGTCATTGATGTGTGGGAGAATGAGCCCAACATCAGCAGATCTTTATTGGACAAAGTATTTATAGGCACACCGCATATTGCCGGATACTCGGCGGATGGGAAAGCTAATGCCACACGGATGGCACTGGATGCACTTTGCTCTTTTTTCAATCTGAAGATAGACTATACTATATTACCCACCCAACCGGAGAATCCTATTATAGTTGCAGGCAACATCGAAAACGCTTATTTGCAGATGTATGATCCACGTAGAGATTCCAAAGCATTGAAAGAACGTCCTGAAGCATTTGAAAAACTAAGAGGAGAGTATCCCTTGCGCAGAGAAAAAGAAGCTTATACAGTGAAACTGAAACGCGAAGCTTAACAACTCTTCTCATCCCTTTAAAGCACGGAACCGGATGAGCAAAGCTGCTCTATCACCCGGGGATAATACTCATACTCCAATGCATGCACCCTAACGGCAAGATTATCGGGGGTATCTTCGGGCAGAACCGGACATTTCACCTGGCGAATAATGGCACCTTCATCATAGCGCTCATTAATATAATGTATAGTGATACCGCTCTCCTTTTCACCAGCAGCTATCACAGCACAATGGACGGCACTACCATACATGCCTTTTCCTCCGAATTTCGGCAAAAGAGAAGGATGTATATTTATGATTTTATCGGGATAAACATGCAATAATTTATCGGGAATCCGGGTCAGAAAACCGGCAAGTACAATAAAGCCAATATTGTACTTACGAAGTGCAAGCAAAATATTGCTCCCCTCACGCCACTCAGAGTTTTCGTAAAAAAGTGCCGGCACCGACAAAGCCCTAGCCCGTTCTAAAACAAGGACATCTCGTTTATTTGAAATAACAAGGGACACTTGAACTGAATTATTATCCTTAAAATAACGGATAATATTTTCCGCATTCGTTCCATTTCCAGAAGCAAAAACAGCAATATTCGTCTTCATAAAGCCACATTAAAATGCACACAATCGTGAAAAATGTGCAAAACCTTACATTTAATTCATCAAATATTTGCTAGGAACGATAAATATTTATTCCTTTGCAGCGCAAAATTAAAGAATTAAAACTAATTATTAATTAAAAACTTAAAGTTATGTCTGAAATTGCATCAAGAGTGAAAGCGATTATCGTCGATAAATTAGGCGTTGAAGAATCAGAAGTTACTAATGAAGCTAGCTTCACAAACGATTTGGGAGCTGATTCTCTTGACACTGTAGAACTTATTATGGAATTCGAAAAAGAATTTGGCATTTCTATTCCTGATGACCAAGCTGAGAAAATTGGTACTGTAGGAGATGCTGTGTCTTACATCGAAGAACACGCTAAGTAATTTATTCCTTTATTAATATGGAATTAAAAAGAGTTGTAGTAACGGGTCTCGGCGCCATTACTCCTATTGGTAATACCGTTCCCGAATTTTGGGAAAATTTGGTCAATGGGACTAGTGGAGCAGGGCCTATTACTTATTTTGACGCATCCCTCTTCAAGACTCAGTTTGCATGCGAAGTGAAAAACTTCGATGCAAACAGCTATATCGATCGCAAAGAAGCTCGCAAAATGGATTTATACACACAGTATGCCATTGCCGTAGCAAAAGATGCGGTTACTGATTCGGGTCTTGATACTGAAAATGAAGATCGAAATAGAATCGGTGTTATTTTCGGTGCGGGTATCGGCGGAATCCGTACTTTTGAAGAAGAGTCCAGCAACTATGCTCTCAACAAAGAGCTCGGACCGAAATTTAATCCATTTTTTATTCCAAAAATGATTTCGGACATTGCAGCAGGACAAATTTCTATCATATATGGTTTTCATGGTCCAAACTATGCGACTTGTTCAGCTTGTGCAACCTCAACAAATGCAATTGCTGATGCATTCAATTTAATTCGGTTAGGTAAAGCAAACGCTATTGTAACAGGCGGATCGGAAGCTGCGATTACAGCGTGTGGTGTAGGTGGTTTTAATGCAATGCATGCACTCTCTACACGTAACGACTCGCCGGAAACTGCTTCCCGCCCATTCAGTGCAAGCCGTGATGGCTTTGTAATGGGAGAAGGCGGCGGATGCCTTATTCTTGAAGAATTAGAACATGCCAAAGCCCGCGGTGCAAAAATTTACGCCGAAGTAGCAGGAGTAGGTATGTCTGCCGATGCTTACCATCTTACAGCTTCCCATCCCGAAGGATTGGGCGCAAAGCTTGTAATGCTTAATGCATTGGAAGATGCGGAAATGAAACCGGAAGAAGTGGATTACATTAATGTTCACGGAACATCCACTCCGGTAGGTGACATTTCAGAAGCAAAAGCGATTAAAGAAGTATTTGGAGAACATGCTTACAAATTGAATATCAGCTCAACCAAATCAATGACAGGCCATTTGCTCGGTGCAGCAGGTGCAGTGGAGGCTATAGCCAGTATTTTGGCCATTAAAAACGGCATTATACCTCCAACTATTAACCACGAAGAGGGTGACAATGATGAAGGCATTGATTATGATTTGAATCTTACATTTAATAAAGCGCAGAAACGCACAGTAAATGTAGCGCTGTCCAATACCTTTGGATTTGGAGGACACAATGCTTGTGCTATATTCAAGAAATATACTGAATAATTATAGTCGTGTTACGCAATCAAATAGACAAGATAAGATTCTTATTCCATAAGGATAGAGAATCTTATCTTTGTTTTTATAGAATACTTGGTTTTTTCCCGCGTAACATACAACTTTACCAGCAAGCCTTACTACATAAATCGACATCAATACGCTCAGAAAAAGGAAATCCTATAAATAATGAACGACTCGAGTTTCTGGGAGATGCAATTCTTGATGCAATTGTTGGAGATATTGTATATAAACACTTCGAAGGAAGGCGCGAAGGTTTTTTAACGAATACGCGCTCTAAGATTGTACAAAGAGAAACACTTAATAAACTGGCAGTAGAAATAGGTTTGGATAAATTAGTTAAGTTTTCTGCACGATCCTCCTCTCATAACATTTATATGTATGGAAACGCATTCGAGGCTTTCATTGGGGCTATCTATCTGGATCAAGGCTATGAACGCTGCAAACAGTTTATGGAAAACAGAATATTTAAGCAGTATATCGATTTGGATAAGATGTCGCGCAAAGAAGTTAACTTCAAATCAAAATTAATTGAATGGAGCCAAAAAAATAAAATGGAGGTTTCTTTCGAATTAATTGAACAACTATTTGATGAGAAATACAATCCAATGTTTCACACGGAGGTACGCATTGAAAGCTTTTCCGCAGGTTTAGGACAAGGTTATTCAAAAAAAGAGTCACAACAAGTTGCAGCACAGGCTGCTTTGAAAAGGATAAAAGAAGACAGCACTTTCATAAAAAAAATAGAGGTATTAAAAGCTCGGAATGCCCAATATTCGGAAATGCCAAACAATGATTCCAACGATCTAATCTTGTCGACAAATATGCATGACGGTTCTCTGGAAAGTAACGAGGAAAATGCTTCATAACAAGATTCTCTCTGCCTGGCTACACAAAACAATATCAGATAGCAGAACTATCCAATAACTGATGCAAAAGAGATTAACCGAAACTTAGCCAAAACAAACCCCCATACGTTTACCTTGAAGAACCAGATCATTATCTTCTGTCACCAGTTTCAGTTTTCCGGCTATTTCACTCAACGGAACAGATGATATTTCATTCCCTTTTAGAGTAATCATGCGCCCGAATTGTCCGTTTACAATAAGCTCTGTCGCATGCCCACCCATGCGGGTAGAAAGATTGCGATCAAATGGTGTAGGAGATCCTCCACGTTGAATATACCCCAAAACGGTTTCCCGAGTCTCTATGCCCGTCTCGCGTTCTATCTCCTCCGCGATGTACTCAGCTGCATGTTTCTTGCCATCGGTAATTATACCTTCGGCTACCACAACAATAGAATAAGGCTTACCTTTCTTTAACCGGTTTATTATCGTCTCACTTATATTATGTATACTATAGGGGAGTTCAGGTATTAAAAGGACATCACCTCCACCTGCCATACCCGAATAAAGAGCTATCCACCCGGCTTTGTGTCCCATAACTTCAATAACCATCACCCGCTTATGGGAACTGGCAGTAGAATGTAAACGATCAATGGCATCAGTAGCTATACTGACTGCAGAATCAAATCCGAATGAAAAATCAGTACCCCAGATGTCATTGTCTATTGTTTTGGGGACTGAGACAACATTCAACCCAATAGCCGTCATCTTTGCTGCAGTTTTTTGAGTGCCATTCCCACCTATACAAACCAGGCAATCCAATTCTAGGTCTTTCATATTCCGTTCTATTAAGGCCGGTTTATTAATGCCGTCCACTAAGCCCCCTTTCTTAAAAGGTTTCTCACGGGATGTACCGAGCATAGTCCCTCCCATATTCAGCAATCCAGACAACGATTTATCAGTCAAAAGTTCCACATCCTTTGTGAGTAAGCCTTGAAAGCCGCTATGGATGCCCATTACCTCCATGCCGTAATGATTGATTGCCGTTTTACAAACCCCGCGAATTGTAGCATTAATACCAGGACAATCTCCTCCTGAAGTCAGAATACCTATTCTCATGACATTCTTGTTTTATATCAGTTTCAAAAATCGGTTACGTTCGTAAAGATAGAAAAAAAAGAGAAAAATGATAGATAAGCTGATAAATAAGATTAATTTTGCGAATCAAAATAGTTCTCATATAAAGAATGAATATCACATCACTGCTGAATAAAATATGTTTTGAACGCCGCTTAAAAGAACTTGATCGATACAACGATCAAGCAGGAGAATTACAACAAAATGTACTTAATACACTCATTGGAGCGGCTGGAAATACTGAATGGGGAAAGAAATACGATTACAAGAGCATCCATAC
>JADHED010001100.1_pt1 | contig 25113 bp, 9 predicted proteins | sample 8952041 | NCBI WGS metagenome assembly JADHED01 (sample SAMN16124423, study PRJNA663239) | bioreactor sludge metagenome | isolation source: sludge (control) | place: India:Bengaluru | collected 2018-09-08
AGGCCACTGACTGGAACTTCCTCCCTCGTTGTTACACACCCATTAGGACAACCGGAAAATGGACTTGGCAGTGGATGGGGAACCAGTCCGTGAAGTAACCGCTCTCCTGTCGAACACTCGTGGCAGCAGTCTCGTGATTAGCCAGGCGGTTCATGACCGCACCAGAGGTGCACTGCGTTACTCCAGCGACTCGCCTCGGGAGGTAGAGACCGAAGCAGGCGGAAAGATGGGGGCCTGGGAAGTGATGGGATTACCCGCCGGCTGAGCCTGTCTTGGTCACACAGGCATCCACCATCTCCAACAAGGCTGCCCTTTGGCATGCGACACGTGAGGGCCCTGTCAGAGATTGATTAGTCAAGAAAACTTGTCCCATGCACCTGTTGCAATAGGCGCTCCGCGGACAGTCCGCGCATGCCTCCAAGTGTTTCCAGAGCAGAGCGCGGTAGTGCTGAAACACCTCGGAACCCTCCCAGATTTCCCTGAAGCTCTGCTGCATGATGTTCCCTGCAGATACGGGAAGCATCTCACAACCGTAAACGTCGCCACGAGCCGTAACGGAAGCGACATACGTTCCCGCTCCGCAGACATTCTGGTCCCCGGATCTCAAACTGATTTCGGGCGTGGGCCGGGAACCCTTGAAATGAGGGCTCGAGAAGAAATGGAGGAGGTCAACCCCTGAAACCTGTAACGACTGGGGGAAAGGGTCGCCGTCTCTTCTCGGGTAGAGTTCCGCGAAGAACACGGTATTGACGCCGAGCTGCCGGCCGAAGACCGCGACGTCTTCCAACCTGTGAGCGTTGAGCCTCGTCACGGGGCATTTCAAGTTAACCGTCACTCCTGCGGAGGCGAGTCTGCAAACGGCTTCTCTCACAATTTGAAATGAGCCCGTGCTGCGGGTTACGGTATCAAAGGCAACAGGATCGGCGGCATGGAAACTCATGTCGACGATCAGACTCAGATCTCGAAGCCGCTCAACAGTCTCTTCATCGATCAGGGAACCGTTCGTCAGTAAATGCACTTCAAAACCAAGGTCGCGCGCTTTCCTTGCTATCAGATACCAGTCATGGCGCAGAAGCGGTTCGCCCCCCGTCAACGCCAAGAACAGTGTTCCAAGCCCTGCAAGCTCCTCGAGAAGTTCCAGCAGCCGGCTTGAGGGGACATCCCCCTGTCCGGTGAAGCCGGTCTGGTAACAGTGCTGGCAGCGGAAATTGCAGCGACCTGTCAGCTCGACGGATACTTTCAGCGGGACTCGTCTGTTCCGGCTCCTCTCAAGGAAGGCCCGGTAGTCTCCTTGGATCACTCGTTTCCCCCATTGAAGTTCGTGATCACCGTCCAGACGTCATCACTGGGCAGAAACCCAAAGTCCCAAACGGGAACCCGGATGAGCAACGTCTCGAGGGTGCTGAGCATCATCTCCGCTGCACCCATGGAAGAGTAGGGCCACAGGATCTCGCGAAAGATCCGCTGAAGAGCTTCCCGGCGTCCCGCACGCCGGAACTCGTGTGCACCGGTCCCGTGTCTGATCATGAGGACGCCTTTGAGTAGGACCTTCCCCGTGCGGTACATATTGAACGGCAGGGGCTCCGCTTGGACGGCTGCACTCATAGGCACATCGACTAGAACTAGTTCATCACAGAGAGCAGCATCACCGCAAAGCCCTGCAATGGTAGATTTCCCGGACCCGGAAGGTCCACAACAGAGGAATCCTCTATCGCCGTGCCCTATGAGCGCCGAGTGAACAAGCAGGCTCCGCGGGAAAAGTGTGGGCAGAAGCGCGGTGAGAAGGGCATCCAGGGGGTAGAGTGCCAGGGGGCTCCTCAAGACGGCTTCCCGTTTTCTCAGATCAACGGTTGCCGAAAAGGTCTGCGAGAGAAGGGTAAAGCCCTCCCCGGTCTCTGTTACCCTCGAGGGCTCGGTTCTACGCGCCATGGCGGTGAACAGCCCATCCGGCAAGACTCCGTCCACATAGTGCCTAATGAGAAATCCTGCCTCGTCTCCCCGAAGCGCCGCATCCTTGAATCGTCTTTCGAGAAGCCCCGCCCATTGAGGCGCATCACTCTCGAAAGTGATGGGCTCGGGTCCAAATAGGATCGTCAGGGCAGGTTCGGCCATCGTGTCCCGGCCAGTGGCAAGACCGCTTTCGACATGCGGATTCCCATCAAAGCACATGCAGCAGAAGGGCTACTTCGCACGGAGTTCACTCTGGATCTTCGCCACGGCGGCTTCCCCATCAGGATCCTCGGCTGTCCGGTATGCACTCTTGGCTTCCTCCAGAATCGCGAGTGCTCTCTCATTTCGGCCAAGTGCGATCAGTGCTTTTGCTTGTCCTGCTAGCGCGTCCCCTTCGTCCAGTGCCTGTCCTGCCTCTCTGTGTCCAGCGGCCGACTCGCCGAATGCTCTTTCCGCTTCCAGGGTTTTTCCAGTAGCAAGAAGAACTTCTCCGATGTTGAAACGTGTGATTGCGATCCAGGAGACCGAGCCTACATCCATGAAAAGCACAAGAGCCTCTTTGTATCTCCTCAGCGCCCCGTCGTACTGTTTCGTTTCAAAATCCGCGGTTCCAAGATTGTTCAGAGCACGCCCTTCTCCTATACGGTCGCCGGCCTCCCGGCAGGCTTCCACGGCTCCCTGAAAGGCCTCTCTCGCGGCTGGATAGTCGCCTCTATCAGCGAACACATTTCCAATATTCGTGAGAGTCGCTGCAATTCCCCTCTGATTCCCTACCTCCTTGTATGTTGCGAGGGCAAGACGGAACCTTTCCAGAGCCCGTTCGGGTTTCCTCTCTCGTGCGAAGGCAACGGCAGCCGTATTGGCAGCCTGCGCGGCGCTCGCCCTGTCTCCAGCTATTTCAAATGTGGACCGCGCCTCCTCGCAGGCCTCCACGCCTTCCAGTGCCTTTCCGAGTTGGACAAGTGCATCACCTTCAGAGAGACGCGCCGAGGCGAACAGGAGCCTGGAGCCCTGAGCTTTGGAGAGCGCGGCCGCCGCGGCGGCGGCCTTCTGTTGCCGGGGGAAGTCTGTCAGAGCCTTGGCTGCCCGCGCCTCCGCCAAGTCGATTCTTGGGTCGTTCTGGCCTCTCCCAGCTGAGCGGAGGGCCGTAACCGTCGCCAGCGCAGCACTTCCATCACCAGCAGCTACCTGAATGTCAACGAGTTGCAAGGCGTACTCGAGGCTATCAGGGTAAAAAACCGAGAGGCTCTTGTAGATCTCTACGGCCCTGGACCACTCGCCCGTTGTCCGGAAGTACAGCCCCTCCACTCCGAGGCGATCCTCTCGAGAGAGGGAGCCGGCCAAATCTAGCGCTTTCTTACCGGCATTCCGGGCACGCGCGTCGTATCCCAAATCGGACCAGGCCCGGGCTTGTGCCGCCCAGATCAACGGATGGCTCGGATCCGCATGCGCTGCCTTTTCCAGAAGGACAGAGGCCCCCTTAACATCAAAAATCCTCAGTTTCTCCAGGCCGTCAGCGTAGTATCTTGCAGCCTGCTCGTTCTGTGGCATGGCTGCCCTGATACCTCCGGATTCTCCTTCACTGCGGGCCTCGAGTCCGAGCTTTTCCCTCAGCGCAGTTCCACCTTGAGAAACCAGGGTGAAGAGGCTCGATGCCGTGCCTGTCAGCGCGGTCGAACCTACTACCTCGTGATGGGCCGTATCCTCGAGATGAAGGTCGACACGAAGTGTGGCTTCACCGCCCCCAGCCATGACGAGGTATGTCCCTGAAAGCACATAATCCGCGCCGAGAATCAACCGGACCTTCGAAACGGTTTCTTCGGAGAGACTCTCGAGAGTCTTTATATCGAGATCTCGGATCGTGCGTGCGACAGTCTCGCCTGGGATGGCCCGAATGCTCTGCCCGGCAGCCATTTCAGTCCGGAACATCTCGGCAAGCGCCGTCCCAATCCAGACATCTTCTGGCTTCCCCAGATTCCTGAACCCCAGAACAGCCACTGACTTCCTCTTGGTCGAGGATGTCTGGGTCTGGGCCGTCTTGGGGGAGCTACTAGACGCTGCGTGACGTCCTATTTGGGCAATCCAGAGAATGCCAGCCACGGTCGCAAGCACTGTTATGGAAACAGCTGCAACAACGAACAGCCTCTTCGAGCGGCCCCCGGAGCCAACTCCCGTGACCAGCGGCCCCGCACATGTCACTTCTGTCCGTTCAAGACCCTTGATGATATCGAGAGCCTCCTGTGCTGCTGGCCGGTCATCCGGCTCTTCCGACCCCATTCTCCTCAGGGCTTCGCCAAACGAGCCCGGGACTCCCTTCCCGGGCCGTCCTTCCGGCATTTGCCCGGTCAGTACTTCATGAAGGACAAGGGCGAGACTATAGATGTCCGATTTGGCGGTCAACTCCAGCCCTCGCCGCTGTTCTGGAGCCATATAGGCGACCGTACCGACCTGTTCGAGTGTCCGCGTCAGGCGTGAGTCCTCATCAAGCCGTTTGGCGATACCAAAATCAGCGAGCAACACGCGGCCGGACTTGTCCAGGAGAAAGTTCGCAGGCTTAATGTCCCTGTGGATGATCTTCTCTCCGTGGAGATAATTGAGCGCCTCCAGGGCCTGAACGGCCCATGCCGTCACGGCATCCTGAGGCAAGCCTCCAGGCTTCAGCTTCTCCCTGAGAGATCCAGCCGCAAGTAATGGCATTGCGAGGAACAAACGGCCGTCAACCAGCGTCCCGGCATCCAGCACGGGCACGATACCCTGGTGGTGCAGGCGTCTCATCGTCTTCCACTCCCGGTCGAACCGCAGCCTAAAAGCACTGTCTTCCGAGAATTCGCTGTCCAGAATTTTCAGCGCGACATCTTCATCGCCCTCGCGGTCATGAGCGCGAAAAACCACCGACATACCGCCTCGCCCGATTTCCTCGCCCAATTCATAACGCCCGCCGGCGACAGCCTTTTGGTGATCGCCACCGGTCTCCAACTGGTTCTTGAGGCTCTCAGACCCATGGCGAATGCTCTGAAATAGACGGAGGCCTGGCCGATGCTTCAACCACTCGTCAAATGGTTCCTCCTTGCCCTCGAATCTAACCTTTGTCGAGACTTCAGCCCCCGACTCATCGTGAGCGAGCTGGACGGACCTCGAATCAGGTACCGCCTTGAAAACGAAGAGTCGCTCCTGGCCAGTTCGGGGGTCGCTCAGGACCTGCAGAAAAGGTGAAAGCTCCAGCACGCTATCTCCGGCGGGATTGAGCAAGTAAACGGGCCCCAGGAGAAGCGAGGTTTCACGATCCCACTCTGCCCAGACGTCGTCTCCAAACTCGTGCTCCCCCACGAAGAGCTGGATCTTGCCGGCATCAGTTCGGCGGTGAGTTGGCTCGACCGACCGAAGCCGGAAGAGCCGGTACCCACAAAGCCAGCTGAGGCTCTCGAGCACGAGATGGACCTTCTCGTGCAACGCTTCGCGCCGCCCGGTCTCCTGACCCGGACTCAGCGGGGCGGCTCCATGCACATACCGGTTTCGCAGAGTTACGGCTTCATTCAAGAGCCTCGCGGTCTTGGCCGGACCGCCGTGCTCATCGAACATCCACCTGCCCGCCGGCTCCAGAAACGGTACTGGTTCCGTTCTGGATCGTAAGTGCCGCGATAGCTCCCGGACAAGCTCGAGCCAGTGCCCCATGGACGGGCGTTTGAGATTTGAAAGCGCCCGCTCAACGGCTTCAGCGGCTTCTCCCCTGAGGTAGTCGGGGAGCAGCAAGGCAGAAAGAGTCCGCAACGCGATTTCAAGTGCAGCCTCGAGTTGCCTGAGCCGGTCGGCCTCTGATGTCGCCAGGTGATAGCGGTGCCATGCCGATGCAATTGGGTAGGGCATCTTCCGCCGGATCGTCTGGTCAATAATGCGTGACGTCGTCACCGGGAAGCTCAACCCTCCTCAACGCCAGCGCTTCCTGCGCAGGAGACCAGCGGGCGCAGGGAGATGATACGCGATCCCCACACAATCTTGCTCGACGATGTCAGGGTGTTGCAACGGGCCCACAACTCACATCGGCGCGGGTCCTCCCGCAAAGAGATAGTTGATCAGATAGAACACATCCGCCGTGTTGACCGAATTGTCAGCGTTCACATCTCCAGGCCCGATGGGCGAACTCCCGCCGGCAAAGAGATAATTGATCAAATAGAATATGTCCGCCGTGTTGACCGAATTGTCGCCGTTCACGTCTCCCTTCCTGTATCCGACGCTCACAATGATAGCTCCCTCGGGCGACACGCACCCAGCCTCCGTCGTCTCGGCCACGGTGATTACAGCCGCCGTGCCAGGAGCCGGCCCAACGGAGAACGTGATCTGGTTCGTTCCCTGACCCGCTGTCATCGTCCCATTAGTCACGATCCAGCTGTAACTACTCCCCGCCGTGGCTGGAACGCTCGCTACCAGCCCTGATGTCTCCGCCGGCGCTGATGCCGGTGCCGTGATCACTGGTTTTCCGGGAACCACGTTCACAACCACGGTTGTCGCCCGCGCGGCCGCCATGCATCCCCCTGACGTCATCAGAACCGTGTACGTCCCCCCGCTTGCCACACTCACATTCTCGAGTACCGGGTTCTGCGCCGCGGACGTGAATCCGTTTGGTCCCGTCCAGGAATAGGTCGCCCCAGCTACTCCACTCGCCGTCAGGTGCACCGTCCCACCAGCACACACGGGACCATCGTTTGCCGCCAATGGGCTTGCAGGCGGCGCTGCCACGGCCAGCAAGAACCCAGACGACTGCGCGCACCCTTCAGCATTTGCAGCCCTTACTCCGTAGATCGTCGTGACTGATGGCGTCACCGTGATCGTCCGTGTTGTCTGTCCCTCAGGATCCCACGAGTACGCCGCGTAGCCGGGCCCCGCATCTAGGGTGGCCGTCATCCCCGCACACACCATTTGCGGCCCAGAAATGACCGGGGCCGCTGGCGGGATGCAGCCCGCGTGACACGATGGCACGCTCATCAAATACGCTGTCGCATTGGCCAGAAATGCCGTGTTGTGCGAGAGTTGCACCGCAGTTGTGCCATATTCGTCCTGAATCCCCACTGTAGCCCTTGCTCCATAGTCGTAGACCGGATCATCCGCCACGACATCCTGATACTGAACCAGAACGTCTCCGCTCCCCTCGCAGAGCATGACCTGGAACGATAGTGTCCCGGCGGCGGCCACCGGCCGTACGCCCGTCCACTGCACAACGAGCTGCCGGGAGGGGGCTTCACCGAACACCTGGTAGGTTATCCCGGACGCCGCCGGCACGTAGAGATCACCCCAGAACACCGCTATCAACGGGGCCGGCGCCAAACTGCTTGGTAACCCCCGGTTAACAAACTCCACTCCAGAACCTGTCCCGAACGTCAGGTAACCGTTCGTCGAGATCTTCACTTGCGCGTAATTAACGCCATAGAGGGGGAACTCGAACCCAATTGGGACGGTTGCCTCAGTATCGTCACCGCTGATGCCCACCGGAGTTCCCCCACTCGCGTCAATCCACGTGTACGTCGTCGAGGTCGAGGTATACGTTGGCACCTTCACCGTGAATAGCCCCGGCACGGTCGCCACTTTCCCGTCTGGGTTCTGAACCGTGACGGTTCTGGGCCCCTTGGCCGCATTCGCCGAGACCGTAACAGAAGCTACCAGCCGCGCCGAGTTCTCGAACACCAGTGAGTCCACCGAAATTCCCGAACCGAAATCCACGGTAACACCGGACTGGAAGTCCTTCCCCTTGATCAGGATTGTTCCAAGCCCGCACGGCGTCACCATTTCTGGAATGATCGACAGGACACTCGGCCCCTGGATCGCCACCTCGAAGCTGTTTGCTTTTGTGCCTGCCTGCCCGTCCGGATTCGTAACCGTCACCGTGCGAAGACCAAGTGCAGCCCCCGAATCGACCGTGACATTGGCCTTCAGGCTGCTGGAACTGATGAAGAGCGTTGCGTTGACGGTCGTTCCTGCACCGAAGTTCGCCATGGCGCCCGTGACGAACGCCGACCCGGTGATCATCACGTCGAGCGTTGAGCCCCGGCTCGCGATAGCAGGGGAGAGGGACACAACCGTTGGCGGTAATGCAAGAACCCTGAAAGAGCTGGGCAGTGTGATTGACTGCCCGTCCGCGTTCGTCACCGTCACATCTCGCAGGCCGACTGTCGCGCCCGAGGCAACCGTGACGCTTGCCGTGAGCTGCGCCGAACTAACGACGGTTACCGAGTTTATCGTGATTCCCGCCCCAAAACTGGCGAGAGCCCCTGTCTGGAAGTTCCCGCCTGCAATCGTTACCGCCAGCGTCTGTCCCACATTTCCCTGAGCCGGGGAGAGAGAAAGCAGCTGGGGTGGCGGGCCCATCACCCGGAACGCATTCGCGTAACCGCCCTGCTGACCATCAGGGTTCGTCACGGTGGCATCCCGCAGCCCCAGAGCTGCCCCTGCCGCAATGGCAAGGCTCGCGTTGAGTTGTGTCGCCGAGACGAACGTCACCGAGTTGACGGTAATGCCCGCGCCAAACGAAACCGAGGCCCCAGTCTGGAAGTCGGTTCCCGTAATCGTCACGCTCACCGGCATGCCCTGGTTTCCTTGCGGAGGCGTAACCGCGGTAACAGCCGGCTTCGCGGCTCGCACCTCGAATGCGCTCGAGAGCGATCCGGAGAGCCCATTGAGGTTCCGGACGGTCACTCCAACGGATCCCAGCGCGGCAGTTGGCTGTATGGTGATGTTTGCTGAAATGTGCTGGGCATCTTGCCAGGCCGAAGCGTTCACCGTGATTCCCGTCCCGAAATCGACCGTGGCGCTCGGCTCGAAGAACTGACCGGTGATCGTGACGGCCAGAGTTTCCTTGCGGCTCCCCCGCACAGGGCTGACCGATGAAACAACCGGAGCCGGGTAATCGACTTTGAAGCCATCCACGAGCCCGGCAGAGGCGCCGCCAGGGTTCGTCACCGCCACCACCCGCCAACCCGCATCGGCGTCAGCGGCAATCGTCACACTTGCGGTTAACTGAGTAGAGGAGACGAACGTTGTGCTGTTCACCGTCACACTCGCGCCGAAACTCGCCGTGGCGCCAGAGAGAAAGCCGGAGCCCGAGATTGTGGCCGTGAGGGTCTGCGTCCGGTAGCCGCCGCCCGGCGAGCACCACGAGACGTTCATCTCATCCGGCGAAACCACTTCGATGCTCAGACCTTTCGTCTGTGTTTGCTGGTTCCCGTCGGCGACCTGCACGGTGAAGAAGAAGACACCGGTTGCGGACGGGTTCCCTGTGAAAGCCCCCGTCGCGGGTACGAGAGACACCCCGGCCGGCAGTGCGCCATCGACAACGCTCCACGTGTATGGAGCCGTGCCGCCCGTTGCCGACAGCGTCGCTGAATAGCTAGACCGGACAAACGCCTTCGGCAGTCGCTGGGTTGTGATGGACGGCGCGTTCTGGGTGGCAGTCTGGATTTCGGTCGCAAAGACACCGTTGCCGGTGGTGGATGCGTAAAAGGTCGTCCCGAGGGTCGTGGCATTCACGACATGCCCGCGATCGTTCGTCAGTTTCTTGACCCGAAGTTCCTCGAGGCCGCTGTTGAAGGCTGTCCAGACTCCGGCGGTGCTGCCTCCACGGTAGACTCCGCCCCCGTTCTCGGCATAGAGGCTGACGAGGACGTCCTTGCTGTTCGGATCCACCGACACCGACGTCACGGGAACGCCAGACGGTATGCCGATCGAGCGGTTTGTCCACGAGAGCCCGTCGTTTTCCGAGAAGTAGACGCCCGAATCAGTCGTCGCCCAGATTCGCTTGGCCGTACCGGTCTGGATGGCCAGGTCATTTACGTTCCGGTTTGTGAGACCGTTGCCTGAGGCGGATACCCAGGTATGCCCCAGATCGTCGGAGTAGGCCACGCCATCACCACCCTTCGTCGTCGCCCAGATCCGTTTTGCGGCCCCTTTTGTTTCGATCTCGAGGCTCGTCAGCTCGAGTGAGGCCAGACCAGTCGAGTAGAGGCTAAAAGTGACGCCGCCATCGCTAGAATAGGCAATCCCCTGACCCTTGATGGTTGCCCAAATTCGCTTTGCCGTCCCCTCGTTGTCGGTTACGAGGTCGGTCACCTCACCCGCCGTCAAACCCGTGGCCGCCCAGCTGCTCGCGGAATCTGTCGACTTGAAGATCCCGGCCCGCGTGGCAGCGTAAAGCGTGCTTGGCGTCGCAGGGTCGAAGGCGATGGCGTTGACATAGAAGTTGGTGAGCCCGGTGACTCGGGGGACAAACGTCTTGCCGCCATCGGCCGAGACGTGCACTCCGTACCCTTCTGTCCCTGCAATGATAACGCTCGCATTGCTGGGGTCCTTGGCTGTCATCGTCGTCAGGTCGGCCACAGTGCCGTAGTTCGGCAACTCCGTCCATGTCGCACCGCCGTTGTCGGAGCGATAGACCCCGTTGTACTGGGTAACAGCATAGACAACGCCCGAGGTTGTGGGGTGCGTGACAACCGAAAGGACGTCGTCGGAGTCGAGTGCCGAGGGGATACGCGTCCAGTTCCGCCCGCCGTCTATTGTCTTGTAGATGCCGCCTGTCTCGCCGCCGGTGCCCGGGTGATCACAGCCCGCGTACGCCACCATCGGGTTCGTGGCGTCGACGGCCAGGGAATAGACGGTGTGAAGCGGATTCGTCGTCGCCGCCTGCCACGTGCCAACTCCTGGGTCGCGGAACTGAATCACGCCGCCAGAGTAGCCGTAGAGATAGTTCGAATCGGACGGGGCTGGTGCCAAGAGCGAGACTGTTTGCGTGGAAAGTCCATAGGACGACCACGTGATGCCGCTATCCGGAGACACGTAGACGCCCTTTGACGTGAATGCCGCATAGACCCGGCCAGAGACATCCTTTGCGAAGGCAATTGTTGTCGGCTCAGTCACGGGAAGCCCCGTGTATGCCGGCGACCAGGTGGAACCGCGGTCCGTAGAGCGGTAGACGCCCCTCGAGCCGTTCAAAGCCGCGATCACGGTGTTTCCGTTGAATGGGTCCACATCGTAAGCAACGTAGGTGTAGGTGGGGTCAAAGGTTGGCGCCGTCTCGCTCCACGTCACGCCCCTCGTTTCCGAGCGGTACAGCCGGCCGTTTACGGTGACATACCAGAGATCGGGGTTCATCGCGGAAGAGCGCGGCAAGGCCAGGGTTCCGGTTCCCAATCCCGAAGTGGCCAGCACCCATCTCTTTCCGGCCGACCGGGAGAGGTAGGCTCCATCGGTCGCCAGCAACAGAAGGTCATCGGGGTTCGAGTTTCCAACAGCAATGCTCTTCAGCGTCCTGTGAACCAGGCCATTGCTCTTCTTGGCCCATGTGACGCCACCATCGGTAGAGTGATAGATGCCCTGATCCGCCCCGATCCAGATGCTGTTCGGATCGTGAGGGTCGATGTCGAGAGCGGTCACGTTGGGGTGTTGCCCGTTGATGGGAAGACGCTGCCATGTCAGGCCTGTATCGGTGCTTCTGTAGAAGCCGTTTGATGCAGCGACACAGAGGATGTTGGGCGATGAAAAAGAGCGCCTCAGGGCAGCAATGAGACCGAATCCGGGAGTCACGGTTGTCCAGTGACGGCCGCCATCGGTACTGATGTTTACCGCACCGTAAGTCGTGTAGTTGCCAGCTTTGACGACATCAAATTGGTTCACTGATGAGACAGCGATGTCGAAGTATCCACCTGAGGCGTTTGTCACGTTACCCCAGGTTGCTCCGCCATCGTCAGTAGCAAACGTTGCTGGGGGTGGGTTCAACGCTGACACACCTGGTGGTTCATGACCCAGGTCGCCCGCTCTTTGGAATTCAGCCGCATATATATAGACTGGGTTTGCCGCATGTACTGACAAGGAACCCCAATTGGCAGTGGGTCCAGTAATCTCCGACAACCAATGTCCCAGTAATACCCACGTCTGTCCATTGTCAGTTGATGTTGAGACGCCAGTATCTCCCCAAGTATACGGCTGTCTAACAAGAAGATATAGCCGATCTAGTGTATTGAAATCAATTGCAATCTGGATAGCTCCAGGGGTGCCGGGCCATGTTGTTGTCCTCAGCGTCCATACCCCAGAGACCGGATCTAACATGAATAACGATTCGTAGACCCGTTCATCACGATGAATTAGCCAAGGCCTCGAGGCAACTGGTGAGAACTTGATCTGTCTGGCATGACCATTGACATTGTTATTTATCGAGTTCGCCCTCCACGTCTCCCCGCCATGCGTTGTCTCAAACACCGCATCAATATTCCGCGTCGAGCACATCAGGTGGTTCGCGTTGTTCGGGTCGATTGCAATATAGTTGACTGTGGGATTGCTCTTCCCGAGCGGGTCCCAGTTCCCACCGGTTTCGCTGAGCACCTTGATTCTGAGGCTCGCGTAGCCGGTCCCGGCCACGGAATCGGTGACTTTCACCGTGAAGTCGTAGATGCCGAGCGTGGTTGGTGTACCCGAGATGGTGCCATCTGTTCCCAGAGAAAGTCCGGGAGGCAGCGTTCCACCTGCCAGAGTCCAGGTGTAGGGAGGCGTGCCGCCTTCCGCCTGGTTGACGTAGCTGTAGGACTTTCCAACGCGCCCGGCTGGGGGCGTGCTCTTCGTGATCTGGAGCGGCGCAATGGCGGGAATGACTATTTGAAAGACTTTCGAGGCGGTTTGTGACGGTGCTGACGTGTCCGTTACCTGGACTGTGAAAGTGAAAGTCCCGGTTGACGTTGGCTGACCAGACAGAAGCCCGCCGTTCTGGAGCGTGATCCCGGGCGGCAACCCTCCAGAAGTGATGGCCCACGCGTAAGGCAGCTTCCCGCCAGAAGCCGTCAAGACGAAGTTAAACACCTTGCCAAATGTTGCCGACTGCGGGGTTTCGGACGTGATTCGCAGGTCCTGCGGCAGCGGCCCGCCACCACCAACCGTCAAGCTCACCTTCCCGTACCCCCACGCCGCATTAGGAACCGTCCCGGTGAAGCCGTCCGCTGTCGCCGAGTTGATCAGCATGTTCCGGATCTGCACCGCGTCGAGCGTCGGAGCCGTCGAGAGGATCCGAGCCACGAGCCCCGTGACCACCGGCGCCGAGAAACTCGTCCCCTGTAACATCCCGAAAGCATGGTTCGCCGTCCTCTCTACTATTAGTGCTTCGGGATCCGGAAACGGGTGATACTTGTAGATCGAATTCGGCGCCGTCGCCGGGTAGGCATCTCGTGAGACCGCCCCCATCACACGCTCGCCAGGTGCCGTAATCTCTGGCTTGATCCGGCCGTCCGTCGTTCTGCCCGGCGAGGAGAAATCCGAAATGTCTCCGTCGATCGCCGATGTGTCGACCCGAGCCCCTCCGTTCACGTCTGTCCAGCTGATCCGGAACCGGCTCGCCAGATCGTGCATCGCGTGGCTCCCGGCCGTGATCCCGTTCCACGCCCCGCCCGGTTTCGCCACCAGGTACTGGTTGTCCGCGTTGCCTGTCAAGTACGGCGTCGTGCTTCCCACCGCGGATTCATCCGTCAACCACCCGTGGTAGACGCCCGTGCCGTCTATGGATTGGCCTTCGATTGTCACCGTCCAGGTTCCGGCGGCCGGAGCCGTTCCTGACCAGTCATCGATCAAAACCAGGGCTTCAATCTGCCCATTCAGCGGGTTCGGGCCTCCCATATTGCCGATAAAAACATCTCCGTCGGCCGTCGGCGTGTCGGCATAGTCTCCGAAGGGCGCCATCACCACATGCCCATTCGGCGATGTCACCGTTACCTTCAACTTGTCGTTGCCCTGGTACCAGAAGTCCAGAAGGATTCGATCGTCCCCCTTGCCAGGGTTTGGCGTGTACGCGGGCACGGTCAGGGGGTGTAATGTCGCGAGCCCCGAGTTTGCCGTCCCCTGCATGTGGCGCAAGCGGGTTCCACGATTATCCGAGGAGTTCCCGGCAGCGATCACGATCGCCTTCCCCGCCATGCCGGGCCCCACCAGAGCATCAACCGCCTGTTCTTCCAGAGACCGCCCATCGTGGGACGAAAAAAGAGTCCCCAGAGAGAGGTTAGCCACGTATGGCTTGCCCAGCTCCGTTGCCTTCTGGTCGACGAAAGAGAGGGCATTAATAATGTCCGCCGAGGTGAAGCCGAGGGTCCCATCCACCCGCGTTGCTTTCACAACAATCAAGTCCGCCTCGGAGGCAAAGCCGGGAAGAGTTGAATCATCCCCGGCGGCAATCGAGAGACCATGCGTCCCGTGCCCCGTTGTGTCCCTCGAGGCAAATGTCCCGGCTGTGATCGCCGTGTTGATGTCCGCTTCGGTGAAGAGCGTTCCCCCGAACGGTCCTGGGCCGTCCAGGTTCCCATCTCCATCCAGGTCACCCGGAATCGAGAAGTCGAGAAGGTACTTGATTCGCGTCGAGCCATCTACCTTCCGGAAGTCCTCGTGAAAGACGTCGACACCCGTGTCGACAAAGCCTACGATGACACCCGATCCCCCCATTTTGGCGAGGGGCGCTGGATGGTTGGACGCTGCCGCCTGTTCCGCTGATCTCCCCGGCTTTGAAGGGAGCTGGACTGGCGAGGCCAAAAGACGCCGGTCCGTTTGCACAAACATCACTCCAGGAAGCGTGGCGAGTTGGGAAACCACCTCCGCGGAAACGACGCCCGTGAAGATCTGCCCAGCATGGGACTGCACCCGGAACCCTGCTTTCTCCAGTTCCGCCCTAGCCCCGCCGAACTTCACCAGCAGCGTCATATCTGGATTTCCTGAGAGGCCTTTCCCCGGAAGTGCCTGGAACCTCTGAAGAACTCTCTGCGCCGCATCCCGGGAGGGTGCCGGCCTGTCAGTCGAAGGGTTCTCCGCCCGGTGAAGCATCTTCAGCGGCACATCCAGCCGTCGCTCGATGAGCTTGGGATCCTGGGCAAAGAGACTTTGTACAGAAACCAACAGGGCGAGAATCAGGAAGCGTCTCATCGTTACTCCCAGGCCAGCCAGCGCGGGCACACATGAATCGCACGCGGCCACTCGCTCAGGGAGGACTCCCGGAGCTTGCCGCCGCTTGCCGTTTACCGGGTCACGAGTTCGTTGATGATGAAGTAGACGTTCGCCCCTGTGTAGACTTCGGTGTATATGTCTCGCTGCTGTGCCATGAGTTGATCCATGTAATCCATCGACTTCTCGAACTGGTTAATTCCGAAAATCTGATCCGCCCAGTAGACCGGGTTTATCCACTTCGTCACTCTCAGCGTGGCGGTGACACCATCAACAGCTCTCGTGGCGATCTGCCCCAAGCTGCGAAGGCAGACCCCCGTGACGGCGGCGGAATACCTGGCAAGCTTCTCGTGCACCTCGGCTCCAGACGCCTCGATGGACTCGAACTCCCTGGCCGACCGTCTAATTTCCTCTCCAACCAGCATCAAGTTCTCGTAGAAAGCGATGGCGCCCGTGACCTTGTCGAGCCCCTTGGTGAACTTGAAAACCGTGTGGGCGTTCTTGTTGACAATTATCCCCCGGAGGTTCCCGGAGGAGTTCTTCAGGATCTCGTTCGTCAGGAAGCTGTACTTCCTGGCGGCTGCCGCGCCAGAGATTGGCTGGAGAACAGAATTCCACCCTTCGACAAATTCGAGAATCGTGGGCTCATTATCTATCTTGATGTCGGGCCGAATCGTCCAATCGAGCGCGGACCCCTGCAGGAGGACTGTTCCCGGCTTCTTGAACTCCGGCGGTTGAGTCTGAGAGATGACCACCGGAACCGTCCCCGGCTTGACGACGAGCGGGACCACATCTTTCCCGGAGTAATCGAGCCGCACAATGGCCGCCTGGACCGTTGATGCCATCATTGACACGGGGGGCGCGACGGATACCCGGCAAACGGCAATAAACGGGCCCCACTCAATCGTCAACTGTGTCGAGGCCTTCAGCGTGAGATAGATGGAATTCCCGAGACCCGGCCGTGGATAGTACGTCTGATCAGCCATGGGGTGAAGCTCTCCTTATTTACCTGTCATGCAGGGTAGTCTCCGGACTCACGGCGAGAGCGGCGTGCCCGAGGGGGGCTCTCTATCTCAACGGCTTGCCCCAGCACTATCAATTCTGCGGCTGCGGATCACACGGAGGACCCCCGATAGGAACCGGCGCGCAGGACGCTCCAAACACGGTCATGTCGCCCTTCCAGGTGATCTCTGGAATGTGGAACGGAACTCGCAGGTTGGCCAGGTCAAGACGAATCGAAGGCGAGGCCGGGTCGACCATTTCCACGAGTTCCGCCCCTTCGAGTTGACGGAGAAACTGCTCCACCGCCTGTACGTTTCCGCCGTGGTTCGGCGCCTGTCCACAAAGCGCGTCCACGACTTCTTCAGGCGATTGCGGGGACTTAAGGATCTCAAAAATCCGGCCCCCGCTCTCGTTCAAAGCCGTCATTTGACGCTTCTTCAGGTTCACAACCACGTACTCCTCTTCAATCCTCCGCCAGGCGACGTCGCTTCTACGTCTAAACTTCATCCGCTCCTCACTCGAGATCCGAGTTCTTGGAAGAATGCCCCGGGAAGATCCGCGGCCGGCAGGGCCCTCCCGGGAACTCTTTCTCTACTGGACAACAGTGAACTCCGCAGTCCCCCTACACTCCGTCTTTTCCATGGGGAAAGAGACCTCCACTTGCCACTTGCCATACAGGGAGTTCTTCACGATATCTGTTCCGGCCACGGGCAAGATGTCCTCCACCTGGGCCCATGGCTTCCCCGTCACGTTTGCATCTGGAGCCTTCAGAACGCGTTCAGCTACCGGGTAGGGATATCCAGGAACCGCAACTTCCCTCCCCGGTTTCCCCTCTGGGGCGACGGGCAGCTTTCGCGTTTGGTAGACGTTTCCTTTTGGCGTGAGAAACTTCACATCCATGAGCACTGGAGCCGTCTTCACCAGGCTCGTGAGGTGCGCACTCACAACGAGGTCGAGGACCCTCGTCGCGGAAAACTGCGGCCTTGACATGGAGTTTTTTGAATTGGGGTCTTTCACGCTAACAACAACACACGGCATGGCCGGGGTCTGGGCCATGAGCGGTACTCCGAGGGAAGTCGATGCCAGAGCAACCGCCATAATGTAAGTGAGATTCTTCATGTTCGCCTCCCCATTTCAGAATGGGACCCGCACGGCGTAGACCGCTCCGGAGTCCGTGCCCACAATGACGAGATCCGCGCCCGTATCCATGGATGGGTCGCCAACCGCGGCGTTGCCATCACCAAGAGTCACCGAGACAACAGTGGGGGTACCCATTGCGGTGGCGGGAATGCCCACTTGGTACAGCTTCCCATCTCCAGAACCCAGCCAGAGCCTCTCGCCGCTCTTCAGAAGCGTTGACGCACCGCTGATAACGACGGGCGTAAAGTACGGGGTCGCCGAATTCCCCTTGTCTGTCAGGGCCCACAGTTTGTTTGTCGTCGTGAAGTAAAGATTGGAGCCCTGTGGCCAGATGAACCCCTTGATGGGGCCATCCCCGGTCGCTTCATACGACCACTTGGTATCCCCCGTATCCGCATCGAGGGCATAGACGATGCCGGCGTTGTTCCCGACATAAATCCGGTTATTCGCGAAAACGGGCGAGCCGTCGATATCTCCGAGAGGCCGGGTCCAGACTCTCTCGACAGAGGCATTGGTAAAGCGGAGGCACCAGAGCGTGTCCTGGCTGCCGCCTCCCCGGCTCCGGCTGGCAAAGTAGACTCGATTGTCGTTTGTCTTGTAGACAACACGCGCCTGGCTGCTGATGATGCCCATCCCAGTGGCACCGCCGCCGTTGTCGAAGGTCCAGAGGATCTCACCATCTTGGGGGTTGAGACCATAGAACTTGCTGTCGCCCGCGGGTGTACGAGAGCCGACGAGAAGGACGTCGTACTGTCCTCCAAAGTCAGTAAGCAAGGCCGAGGGCGAGGCCTGAACGTTGTCACCAAGCTGGGCTGAAGTTCTCCAGATGACCGCGCCCGTCTCGAGGTTCAAGGCATAGGCATGCCCATCCTGCGACCCGATGAAGGCCACCTGCTTGGTGCCGCCAATTGTCGTCGTGGGCAAAGTAGCCACGGACGGACGGTTCTGAACCGGTCCATTCGTTGCAAGAGGCTTCCAGCCCGCCGGCCAGGAGCCGCCGCCGGGTCCAGCCACCATCGCATGAACGAGACGGTCGTTGGAAACGGTGTATGCGGACTGGCCTGGCCGAATACCAGCCGGGGCGAGAGCCGTCGCCCCCGTTGTGTAAATCCACTTAACAGGATTGGGATCCAGCGTGTTCTCTGGCCGGCCCCACGAAGCCCGGCCGGAAGAGAACGTCCCGGCGGCGTTTTTGCTGAAGATGGAATAGTAGTAACGCTGTCCGTTCAGAAGTCCGGAGTGCTCCGCGAAACCATACGCTCCCGGACTTCCGGAGTAATTACCAAGTTCTGTCCCGTCTCCGGGGAATGCCGGGAATGTATCCGTTTTCCAGTAGATCTGCGACGAAGTAAAGTTCTCAGCTGGGTTCACCCATTCCAGCTTGTTGGCCACGTTGCGCGAGACCACGGACAGGAGGCTGGCGGCATCAGGGGCAGCTGTTGTGCATGCAGATGGAGTTGCCGTCTGGCGCACGAGATTTGTCTCTTCCACTCCGTTCGCCGTTGCCGTAGCACGAACGATGTAGTAGTAGGGCGTTCCCGCCAGAAGGTTGTTCGAGTCGTCGTAAGAGAGTCCGCTCAAGTTCGTCGCGACTCGGTTCGAGACGCTCGGCACAAAGGTGGAAGACGTGCTCCGGTAAACGGCGTACTTCAGACCGCCGCCACAGGGAGACGTTCCAGCGAGCCAATAGACTCGCAGCTTGCACGGTTCACCCGCCACTTGCAAGACACCCGCCGCGCCATCGAGCACGGGAGGATTCGTGCACGCGCCGATGGCGGTTGCGGAAGCCTCATTAGAGTAAGCCGAGAGGCAGGTCCCTACTGCCTGAACGACATAGTAGTAGGCCACGTCGCCCTGGACGGCCTTATCGACATAAGCCGGGCTCGATGTCGTGGCGATGAGGAGGAAGGGCCCGCCACTGATCGAAGCGCGGAGGACTCTGTAGGAAGATGCCGTTCCGTTCCAGGAGAGATCGATGCGATTGTTACCGTTGGGCACCGCGCTCAGTGATGACGGAGCGGCAGGGGGCGTCGTGGCGTTGACGACGGTGTTCGCCGTGCTCGTATTGTTGGCGACGTTCGCGTCAGCGGGCGAGGAAGACACGGTCGCCACATTCGCCATGGCTCCCGGAGTTCCGCACGCGGTGGGGGCCGTCACCACGACGGTGAATTGGCCGGTCTCGGAGATGGCCATCGAGCCCTTCGTGCAGGTGACCGTGCCCCCGAGAGTACCGACGGCAGGAGTCGAACAGCTCCAGCCAGAGGCCGGGGAGGCACTGACGAAAGCGGCCCCCGCGGGCAGGGTATCGGTCAAGGTGACATTCGAGGATGCCACGTTCGCGTTCGTGACCGTGATCGTATAGGTGGCGGAGCCGCCGGATTCCACGTTCGCGGGGCCAGATTGGGTGACGGAGAGGTCGTTGCCGAGGATAATGAGTGAGCCGTTGACGAGGGAGAGAGTGCCCAAGGCGACTGTCTCACCCGTATTGTCGTCAGAACCCGCATACGCGAGGGTGACGTCTTGGCTCAGGGGAAGAGTAGTCCCCGCCGGGCAGGCGCCATTCAGCGACAGCACCAAATCAAGGATCTTGTCGCCTGGCAATGCGGCGTCTACTGTAAAAGGAATTCCAGGAATGAAGTTAATTTCACTATTCTTAAACACTATCGACTGACTCTTCCCAAGTTCCTTTGCAGGAGAATAGAATGCCTCATCGAGTGGCTCAAGTATGGTACCGGTTCTACTTACAGTACTGTTAGTAACACATGTGCTTCCCGGGCCCGTCCCATACACAATCTTGATTGCGAAACCTGTAAATTTCCTTCCGGGAAGTTGATCATTCCCCACTGGAGTCAGACTCGTGTCGCGAATGTAGATTGGAACCCGCGCGCTTGTAGCAGTTGGCGCGACGCTCACCGTTCCCACCGTAAAAACATCCGTTGCCGCAGAACCTGGGGGGCCAGCAAACACGACGGCGAGTGCCATGAGAACCAGGCCGGCAACCGAGATGCCTTCTGAGACCGGGCGAGCCCCGCGAACCACGAAATGACCCCGGCAATCATGGCGTCCTTTACTGATACCAGACATACGCCCCTCCTACTCAGGCCCTGGTCGAGCCTCGGCCCGGCCGGAAAAGGGAAGGTCCCAGACAACTTCCCCAGTTTTGAGATTGTACCCCCGTCTCGTCCCGGTGTGATGAGTTCGAACGGCCCAGGAGTGATTTCCCGGCGAACAAAAATGGGATTCCCAACCCAGAAGTTGAGCATCTGTTCGGTGCGGGTTCATCTGACCGCGTTCTGGATCGAGAGAGTGTTGCTCGACCGGGGTGAGCCGGTGGAGTCTCAGAAAGGGAGTGAATGGAACTCCAAGGGCCACGGGAAGAATCAAAACACTCCGGAAACTCTAGTTCCATGATCATGCTCTCCAGGGATCCCTAAAGGGGCGGCGGGCCGCCCGCGAACAAGTAGTTGATGAGATAGAAGACGTCCGCCACATCGATGGAACCATCTTTGTTGACGTCTGCATTCCCGGCTCCGTGGAGCACGGGGCCGACCAGCTTGTTGATGGCTGGCGCGGGTCCGCCCGCAAAGAGGTAGTTGATCAGATAGAACACGTCCGCCACGTCGACGGAGCCATCGGAGTTCACGTCTCCCGAGAGACCCACGACGAAATCCTCGGGTGAGGTGCCGGTACCGGATCCGTTGGTGACGGTGATGCGGCCCGTTGTTGCCCCCGCCGGGACGGTCGCCGTCAGACTCGTTGTTGAGGCCACCGTGAAGGCAGCGGAAACCCCGTTGAACGCGACGCTGGTGATGCAGACGAAGTTCGTTCCTGTTACCGTCACGCTCGTTCCGACGGGTCCTGTCGTGGGATCCATCGCCGTGATGGTGGGAACTCCGCTCGTGACCGGAACTGTGCTATTTCCCGTTCCGCCGCAGCCGGCGCTGTTCTGAACGGTCACATCGAGTTGTACCGAGCCGCTGGATCCTGCGGTGAACGTGATCGTGCTGGTTCCCTGACCGGCTGTAATTGATCCGTTCGTGATGGTCCAGCTGTACGTTGCTCCGGTACCTGCGTCGGGAACAGAAGCAGAGTTACCCGTGAAATTGGCACAGACGCTGGCCGGCGCGGCTATCGCCGCCGATGGCGGCGAGCTGACCGTCACGACGGCGCTGCCAGCCTTGAAGCCTGCTTGTGCCGTGCCATCCGTGACGGACGTGAGGGTATAGGTAGTAGTTACCGAGGGACTGACGGTTCTCGAATGGTGGGACGTCGTAATCCCACTCTCCGTCACACCGTCCGACCATGTGATCGACCAAGGTGAGGTTCCGACCAGGACAGTCTCAACCGTGGTGTTCTGCCCCTGGCAGATCGTTCCGCCGCCCGTCACGGTGCCGCCTATCGCGGTCGTGGTGGTGAGGGAAACGGTCGTCGTACTCGTTTGAACCCCATTCGTGGCGGTCAACCGGAAGTCGAAGCGCCCAGCAACGTCAGGAATGAAAGTTGGGTTTCGGATCGAAGTTGACGAGAGCGTTGATGATGAACCTGTCGGAATCCGAATGAGTTTCCAAACCCAGGCCGTAGCGGTTTGAGGCGATGTATCGAGCTGGCGAATCATGCCCGCGGAACCGCTTGCCTGATCGATGGTTGCAGCATCTGGAAGAGCCGGGCGGCCGATGCGGATCGCGTGGTTAGTTGTATCTGCAACAACCAGTTCGCCCGCCAGAGTAACGGTCACACCAAGAATGTCGCTGAACCGCGCCGCGTTTCCGATACCGTCCGTAGAACCGCTCAGCCATGCGGTGCCCGCCCAAGTTGTCGTAACACCTGCAGGGGTCACTTTTCGAATGACGTTGTTGCACTGATCAGCGACATAGACGTTCCCGTCCATGTCAGTGCTGACCCCATGGGGCATGCAGAACCAGGCGGAGCTACCGGTTCCATCCGAATAGTCCCACATCCCTGCTGAGCCTGCCAAAGTTGTCACGACTCCACTCGACGTTACTCTTCGGATGGTTGCATTAAACTCGTCCGCAACGTAGAGGACACCGGTCCGGTCCACCGTTATGCCAGTCGGACCTTGGAACTTGGCTAGCCCACCAGTACCGTCCTGTGATCCAGGGCCGCTGCCTCCTGCCAGTGTAGTCACCTCGCCCGAAGAAGCGACCTTTCGAATTGCGTTGTTATCTCTGTCCGCGACAAACACTGTCCCGGGAATGTCAGCAGCAATCCCAGATGGTGACCTGAAGCGGGCCGCCGAGCCGGTACCATTTGTGCTCCCCTGCACCCCAGCGAGCCCGGCCAGAGTTGTCACGACACCTCCAGGGGTGATCTTTCGAATCGTATGGTTACCCAGGTCCGCCACGTATACGTTCCCTGCGATGTCTACAGAAACTCCATGCGGGTTCTTGAAACGGGCTTCTGTCCCCACTCCGTCTGCACTTCCTGAGGTCCCGGCTAGCCCGGCGAGAGTCGTCGTCACCCCTTCTGGAGTTGTCTTGCGAATAATGTGGTTAAGGTCGTCGGCAACATAGATGTTCCCCGCCAAGTCATGCGCCACGCCAGAAGGTCCGTTGAAGCGCACTGTACTCCCGGTACCGTCAATCGCGCCCGGCTCGCCTCCCTGCCCAGCCAGCGTGGCCACTGCCATGGAGGGTGCAACTTTCCGAACGCTGTTGTTCGAGGAATCCAATACATAAAGGGTTCCTGAAGAATCAGCGGCAACGCCGCGCGGCATGCAAAACCGGGCAGCATTGCCAGTCGCATCCACGCTTCCCTTCACGCCGGCCATACCGAGCGGCGTCGTGACGTCAGCGACGGGAGTCACGCGGCGAATCGTGTGGTTCCAGCCATCCGCGACGTAGAGATCTCCAGAGGGGTGGAAGGTGAGGCCAATCGGGTACCTGAACTGGGCGGCTGTCCCGTTTCCATCAGCACTTCCCACCGTCCCGGACCCCGCAAACACCGAAACAGCGCCCCCAGGAGTTGCCTTCTTGATCCTGTACGAACTGGGCTCCGCGACGAACGCGTTTCCGGATGAATCAACAGCAATTCCAGCGATGCCGAATAGACCCGTGGCCAGCGTTGTCACTGCTCCAGCAGACGTCACTTTCCGGATTCTCCCGTTACTGCTATCAGCGACAAAGAGCATGCCAGAAGAGTCGATATCGATCCCCCACGGTCTGTTAAACCGTGCAACGCCACCAGTCCCATCGGTGGTGCCCGAATTGCCGGCGGAACCCGCCAGCGTCGTGACCTGGCCATCGGGCATTATCTTCCTGATCGTGTGGTTCCCCGTATCTGACACGTAAAGCGTGCCGGTAGTCGTATTGATTGTGATACCCCGCGGCCTGGAGAACCTCGCATCGGCCCCCTTGCCGTCGCTGCTGCCCGCTACTCCAGCAAGACCAGCGAGCGTCGTCACGTCTCCCGAGGGAGAAATCCGGCGGATAGTAGAGTTTGCACTATCTGCGACGTAGATGTTCCCAGCAGAATCGACTGCGGCATCAACGGGCCACGAGAACTGTGAGCTGGCACCCATACTGTCATCGGGTCCCCCTCCCTTGAGCGACCCGGCCAGATGTGTGAAGTTCATGGGTGCCGTAACCGGCAATGAGACCCATGTCACTGCTGAACTACTTCGACTGCAGCCTCCGGGAAGGGTAACCGTAACACCCAGCGTGGCGACACCGACACCCCCTGCAGTCCACGAGATTGCGTTGGTGGAGTTCCCTGCTGTGATCGCCCCTCCAGAGAGACTCCACACGTAGGTCGCTCCTGCACCGGCATCTGGAACAGAGGCCGTGTTGCCAATACTCGAGGGCAAAACCGAGACAGGCGCCGTAATCGCTGCAGAAGGCGGCGGAGCTACTGTTACGGTGGCCGACCCCGTTGTGGTTCCTGCACAATTGATATCTGACAACGAGGAAACTGTATACGTCGTTGTCGAGGTGGGATTGACGCTTCGAATCGCGGGATTGGCCGGGACTCCATTTTGGATGAAGCCATCAGACCAGGTGAGGTTCCAGGGTCCCGTACCCGTCAGGGCGGCCGTGATGGTCGTGGATTCACCGAGACAGATTCCGAGATCGCCACTTACGGTTGCTGCTGGCCGCGACTTGACCGTCACGACCGCCTCACCTGACGGCGTACCGTTGCCGTACGTATTGGAGACGACCGTTACGGTGTAAGTCGTCGTGGAAGCTGGAGTTACAGAGCGGCTCACCGGACTCGATGTAATCCCGGTCTGCACATGACCGTCCGACCACGTCAGGTCCCATGGGCTCGCGCCTGTCAGTGACACCTGTAGTGTCGCGGACGAACCTGAACAAACAGTGGTGCTGCCGCCGAGAGCCGCAGTAGGAATCAGAGTCGCGAAGGACGCTGTTACCGCATGTGCCTGGGTTACGGCGATGACACACGGCCCTGTTCCACTACACGCACCCGACCAGCCGGCGAAGCCCCAGCTGTAATTCGGTGTCGCCGTGAGAGTGATGGAAGCGTTCAAGTCATAGACGCCGGTACAGGATGCTCCGCACGAAACCTTCCCCGTATTATCCGTTATTGTACCCGCGCCTGGATTCGCGTTTGTAACCGCGACTGTATACGGTGTATAGATCCGCGTAATATTTCCCGCCGCGTCGTACTGATAGACGATCCGGCCTCCATTAACAGATGCGGAAGAGAGCCGGTTTAGACTGTCGTATGTGTAACTCGATGTCCCAGCTCGCACGGTTGCCGGAACCAGCAAGGCTAGCCCAAGCACTAATACCAAGCAGCTTTCAAGATGGGGCCAGTGGCTGTGATCACCTTTTTCTCCCCGCTCACGCGGGGCGAGGGGGAAAACGGGTAGGCTCATCTTGATGGCGACTTGTGATAAGAGGCTAGAGGTTGCTCTGGCAGCTCGCGTAAGGCGACTGGCAGAAAATAGGGCACCGCCCTCGCGAAACCTCTCCCCGGCGCTCACGCGCCTGCCCCTCCCCGGCGCGGGGAGGGGCGAACCAGGCGCTCCTGCTTTCTCCCGTGCCCTCTCCTGGCAAGGCTGACCTTTACCCATGCGTGACACCGGCGTTAGGAGGA
>JADHED010001101.1_pt1 | contig 25113 bp, 22 predicted proteins | sample 8952041 | NCBI WGS metagenome assembly JADHED01 (sample SAMN16124423, study PRJNA663239) | bioreactor sludge metagenome | isolation source: sludge (control) | place: India:Bengaluru | collected 2018-09-08
CTGGGGGTGGGCTTGTAGGCCGGGGTTTTCACTTCGGGTTTCAAACTTCTCACCCCCCCCCGGGGCCGGCCGGGGCGGGCGGGGGGGGGGCCCCCCCCCCCCCCCGCCCCGCCACGCCTAGCCGAGCGACCGAGCTCGTGCTAGGATGCGCCTCGCGTCAGACGAGGCCCCTACGCGCGCTTCCGGACCACCAGCCGCCAAGCCTTGAGTCCGAACGCGGCCGCGTAGAGCCGCCGCCCGTTCCGGAGGGTGATGTAGGCCGCATACACGACCTCGTACCCCTCCGGAACCACCTCAGGTTCACCGATCATCCACAGTCACCTCCTCACCGACGGATAGCGTCCGTCGCGCCGCATCAACGGCCTACCCGCCGTGGCGGTGAGGGGCGTGCTGTGCCGACCGTCGAGCACCATGGGCGCTCGGCGCACTCTCAAGTGGGGATGTCGATCGATGGCGGTGGGCTTGACGGGCCGATCCCGTCAGACGTAGAGTGCGGATTGTCCGTCCGCGACGTCGCCAACACCGACGTCCCCGAGCCGCCAACCAGTTCGCACCTGGGGCGGCTCGTCGCTTGTACGGCGGGTTGTGCACCCGCCAACTCAAGCGAACCCGATCATGAACCGCAAACTCGGGGGTGTCAACGACGGGATGGCGACCACCCCCAAGATGTTGGCGCGTGCCATCGGGCAAGACGGCCATGTTGTGGCCTCGATGAGCCGCATCGCGTGAATACCTCCAGCGGTTTCTCGCGTGGACGGTGGACGCTCATCGAGGGCAGACTCCGCCGCATGAGCCTACTGAAGCGCGGAGGGGTCTGGCACTACGACTTCTGGCTCCACGGCCGACGGTATCGCAGTTCCACCGGCCAGCGGGACCGGCTCTCCGCCCAGGAAGTCGAGACCAAGCTCCAGACCCGGCTGCGCCGCCAGGCCGCCGGTCTCGAGCCGATGGAGGTGACGGCCCCGGCCTTCGCCGAGTGGGCCGAGATCGCGTTCGCCGCGCACGCCCCGACCCTCCAACGCCCGAAGACCTTTGAGGACCAGCTCCGTGTCCTCCTGCGCTTCTGGGGCCGGCGACCGGCCACTGAGGCCGTCGCCGACGAGCCCTACCACGACCTGACGCTGCAGGCCCCGATCACCGATCCGGCGTGGCTCCTGCGGTTCGAGGCGTGGATGGCCGCACACGCGTGGTCGGCCGGCACGCGCAACCACCTGCGGTCGACGCTGTCCACCCTCTACCAGGTCGCCCTGCGCCCGCAGTACCGCGCCGTCGCGGGCGTCAGCAGCAACCCGGCCCGCGACCTCCAGCGCGAGCGCGGCCGCACGCGCACGGTGACGGTCTCCCTCGACGAGCTCCGCGCCTGGCTGCGGCACGCGAGCTATCACGTCCGCCTCGCCATCGCCGTCGGGGCTCTCGCGCCGAAGCTCCGGCTCGCCGAGGTCCTCGCGCTCGAGTGGCGCACCCACATCGACCTGTCCGGCGGCTGGATCACGAGCCACGAGCACAAGACCGCTGCGACCTCTGGCCTCCCCCACGTGGTCCCGATCTCGGACCAGCTGCGGGCCATCCTCGACGAGGCGCGCCGGCGTCAGCCGTTCGCCCGGTACGTCGTCACGTACCGCGGCGGACGCGTCCGCAGCATCCGCAGCGGGGTGCGGGCGGCGGCCACGGCAGCGGGCCTGGCCTACGGCCGCCAGGACGGCGTGACGTTCCACAGCTTGCGGCACGCGATGGCGACCCTGCTCGCCGAGCTCGGGGCCCCAGAGAAGGCCCGCAGCGAGGCGCTCGGCCACGCCACCATCACGACCACACAGCGCTACACCCACCTCAGGCCCGTGCACGAGCGGCCCGTCGTCGAGCAGCTCTCGAGCGCGCTGCCAATCGCCGACCTCGTCAACGCGCCGGGCCAGCGAGCCGTCCGCAAGCGCCGCCCGGCCGCGTCGTGAACGGCGACGTCGTGACTGTGGGGACTTCTGTGCACGTTCGCGCGGGCTTCGCCTGAGATCGCGCCACATTCACGCGACCCGGACGTTACGTCGTACTGTGTAGCGTGACCGCAACCTATTGCGGGATGGTCCGTTGTCGTCTCTGGCGGCTCGCTTGAGGGGCTGGCGCTCGCAAGAGCGTGGGGGTTCGAGTCCCCCCTTCCGCACCATTCGACTCGGCCACGGTTCCACCGAGGCCTCGCTCATGGCAAGCCGAGTCCCAGTTGCGACACGTCGAATGCCCTGAGCGAGCGCGCAAAGGGCACGCGCGAGTCGAAGGGCCAGCCTTCGCTCACCATCGGCTTGCCCCTCACCTCCGGTGAGCTTCGGCTTGGCCAGCCCAGTCACAACACAGCGAAGGCTGTCCCGCCGTAGCGGCGGGAGGACACCAGCGCCTCCCGGACCGCCGCGAAGGACGGCCTGCTGGCAGTGGAACAACGCGTCGTCGAGCAAGGGCGGTTCCGCGGTGAGGTCGACGCTGGCCGCACGAAGGTCGCCCTCGGCCAGCCCGCGATGATCATCGGAGGCATCGCCGTCATCGCTCGCGGCGTGCCTCGGCGCACGATCGACATCGACGCCATCGTGGCTGCCGCGAATCTCGACTTCGATGTCGCGCTCGACACGCTCGCGACCCTGGCATCGTGCCTCGCCTTCCCAATGCGCCCGCCTTCGCGCGCGATCACCAGGTCCTCCTGCTCAGACACTCGGCCACGGGAACGCCGCTGCGGGTGAGCCTCGCCTGGCTACCCTTCGAACTCGAGGCGCTCAACAGCGCCACGGGGGTCGATCTCGGGGGCGTAGGATTGCGGGTAGCCACGCCGGAGGATCTCATCGTGTTGAAGCAGGCAGGTCCGCCGCACCGTCCCACGGCGACGCGGCCTGATAGAAACGGCGGGTCGGTGGCGTCCTTACCAATCGACACGGACAACTGGGCGGAACGCTCCGCCACGGGGGGCTCTTGGAACCCGATTTCGCCGACTTGTATCGGCAGTTCGCCCCAGGCGTCTATCGCTACCTCGTGCGGGTGTGCGGCAGCCGGCTCACGGCCCAGGATCTGCTGCAGGAGACGTTCCTGCGGCTGCACCTGCAGTTGCGGCAGCGGGCGGCCATCGCCTGCCCCCGCCCGTGGCTCTACCGCGTCGCCGTGCACCTCGCGCGCGATCACCAGCGGGCGAGCCAGCGGGCGGCGTTGCGCGACGGCCGGTACGCGCGCGACGAGCGGGTCATCGACTTCCAGGCCGCCGTCGAGCGGCAGGATGCCGTCGCCCACGCCCTCGCCAGGCTCACCCCGCGCATGCGGCAGGTGCTGTTGCTGTTCGCCGAGGGGTTCACCTACCGGGAGATCGCCGAGATCGCCGGGGTCGAGTACGGCTACGTCGGCGTGCTGATGCAGCGTGCCCGCGCGGCCTTCCGCCGTCACTACGAGGACCAGGATGATCGACGGAGCCGGATTCAGCCGCGCGCCGTGCGGTGACGCCGTGTCGCTGCAGCGGCTGCTCGACGGCGACCTCGACGAGGTCGGCGCCGAGCTGCTGTTCCACCACGTCTCGACGTGCGCCGGCTGCGCGGCGCGCCTCGACGAGCTGCGCCACGCCCGCGGGTTCGTCGAACGGCAACTCGGGGAATACCAGGACCGCCACGACGAAGCGCTGACCGACGACCTCGCGCTGGTCGAGGCACGGCTGCACGGCCTCATCGGTCCCGCAGGCGTGGGCGCGCGCGCCGGACGGCACCGACTGGGCACGCCCGCGGCCTTCTGGATGAGCGCCGCGACCCTCGCGCTCGCGCTCGTCGTCGCCGCGGTGACCCACGCGCCGGTGATCGCCTCGGGCGATCGGATGCTGACCGACCTGGCGACCCGGGAGCGCACCTGGCTCCACGAGCCCAACGTCATCCGGCACTGGGTGATGGAGGCCGACCTGGTCGGGAGCCGGCTCCTGCCCGATGGCCGCTATCGCACCGAGTGCTGGCAGGCCAACGGCGAGCACGACTCGTCGTACGTCAACCGGCGGTTCGACGCCTCCGGACGCTTGGTGAGCGCACGCGCGCAGAAGCCGGACGGCACGGAGATCGTCTACAACGCGTTCATCGAGGACGCCCCGTACCAGGCGATTCCTTCCACCGCAGAACTGCGGCGGCAAGCCGTCGCGCTGCCCGCCGACCTGCACGCCCTGGTCGACACCTACGTGCGCCGCCGCGAGGGGCGGGTGCGGCCGGTCCTCCAGAGCCAGGGTTTCCGCGAGTGGTTCACGCGGCTGACCCACCCGTCGACGCCGGGCGCCACCGCCCAGGTGATCGAGACCCGGGAGTGGGGCGCCATCTACTACATCCGCAGCGACCAGCGCATCGAGCCGTCGCCAGACGGCGTGGTGCGGATCGTCGCCGAGAACTACGTGTCGGTGCCCGACCTGCAGCGCCGGCGCCTGCGGGCGACGCGCCACCGCGCCGGCGGGGAGGTGGAGATCGAGGACACGCGATGGACCGGGTATCGCGACGCCTCGCCCGAGGAGTTCCGCGCCAACGGGATCGACGAGATGTTCGGGCAGGCGGGCCGCGTCCGCCACTGGACCGCACGCGAGGTCGCGGAGTTCGAGCGGAGCGGCGTGCGCCCGCGGCCCCTGCCGTGAGGGCGGGCATGCCGTCGCCGGGCGCCTGGCGCCGCGTCGCGCAGGGCATCGCCGCGGTCGTGGCAGCACTCCTGCCCGCGACCGCCGCCGAGGCGAACGGGCCCGTTGCGCTGCGGGCCGGCGAGACCGTGGCGCTCACCGTGCGCTGGATCGTCGAGGACGGCTACTACCTGGACGAGGCCACGCCGTCGTCGCTGTCCTTCGTGCCGCCCGAGGGGGTCGCGATCGATCCCGCCACGATCGAGACCGAGGGCCGGGTCGTCGGCATCGCCGAACAGCAGGCCCGCCTGTCGGTGGCGGCCGGGGCGAAGGCCGGCCGCCGCGCCGTGCGCGGGGATCTCGTGCTGTTCTTCTGCTCGTCCCGCGAGCAGTGGTGCCGGCGCCTGACGCGCCAGGTGGCACTGGCGATCGAGGTCGTCGCCGAGCGCGCCGGGCCGCCGGGTCCGGTCGAGATCGAGGTGATCGTGCCGCTCGACGACGAGCGTTGACGGGCGGCCGCGCGTGGGCCGCAACGACGGAGGACCGGGAGCGCGACGTCCTGCCGGCGTCGCGCGTGAGGTGCGCCATGTCCAGCAGGTACGCGTGGATCGTGCTCGCCGTGGTGGTGTGCGGCGTCGGCGACGCCGCCGCCCAGGGAGAACTGGGCAGCATCAAGGGGTACGTGACCGACGAGTCGGGAGCCGTCCTGCCCGGCGTGACGCTCACGGTCTCGGGCCAGGCGTTGATGGGTGCACGCGTCGCCGTCTCCGACCGCGAGGGGTTCTACCGGCTGCTCAACCTGCCGCCCGGTGACTACCAGGTCACCGCGGAACTGCAGGGGTTCTCCCGGCTGCAGCGTCCCGGCATCACGATGCGGGCCGGGCTGACGCTCAGCCTCGACCTCGTGATGCAGGTGGGCCCGATGAACGAGAGCGTCGAGGTGGTCGGCAGTGCGCCGCTGCTCGAGACGGAGAAGGCCGACCGGCGCATCAACGTCAGCGGCGACTTCCTGCGGGCCCTGCCGCTCACGCCGGGGCACAACTGGTGGGACGTGATGCAGCTGGTGCCGGGCGTGCAGGTGCTCGGCGGCAGCGGCGGCGTCCTGGAGAGCCGCGGCGCGGGGCTCTCGTCCAACCTCTTCCTGCTCGACGGCGTGGACGCCAGCGACGTCCAGCAGAACTACGCCGGCGGCATGCAGTTGCCGGTCGACGCGGTGGCCGACCTGCGCGTGAGCACCACCGGGCAGGATGCCTCGAGTCGCATGGCCGTCGGCGCGAACGTCGGGATGGTGACCAAGTCGGGCGCCAACCGGCTGTCGGGGTCCTTCACCGCCGACCTGCAGCCGAAGCGGCTCAACGACAGCAACGTCCCCGGCGGCAGTCCGGCCGATTCCACGATCTACCAGTACTCGGGCACCTTCGGCGGGCCGGTGATGAAGGACCGGCTCTGGTACTTCGGGTCCTATCGCTACATCCGGCAGGAGAACGGCATCGCGCGGCAGGCCAGCGACCTCGCCACCGTGCGCCTGTTCCGGCCCGAGTTCGAGCCCTTCAACGTCATCCTGCCGACGCACCAGGTGTTCCTGAAGCCCACCTACCAGGTGACCACGCAGGACCAGGTCGCCTTCTCGTATCAGTACAACCGCACGTTGACGGCCAACAACGGCAACGACCCGCGGTGGACGCAGGAGCGCGCGCTCGGGCAGTACTCCGGCGGTCCGCTCTACGGCGCGAGCTACCGGCGCATCTTCGGCCAACGGGCCTCTCTCGAGGCCCAGGCCGGCGGCTACAGCAAGCCGTTCGAGGTGAAGCCGCAGGGCGAGGGCCCGAACGTCATCGTCTACCCCACGGCCGTGCTCAGCGGCGGCCGCCTCAACGGGCAGGCGCCCATCGTCGTCAACATGGGCAACGTCCAGAGCGTCAATCGCTCGGAGCAACGGAAGCGCAACGCCAACCTCGACCTCACGACGTTCCTCAACCGGTGGCGCGGCAGCCACGAACTGCGCACCGGCATGAACTTCCTCTGGTCGGAGTACACGTTCGTGAACTTCTCGTCCAACGACGGGTTCGTGCTGGAGGACCGCGTGCTGCTCGTGGCCGGCAACCCCGCCGCCGGCACGCGCCCCTTCCATCGGCGCTACGAGTCGCCGACCACGCTGGCGGGCACGGGCAAGTCGTCGCGAACCTACGGCTTCTACGTGCAGGACACGTGGCGGCCGACACGTCGGCTGGTGCTGAACCTCGGCTTCCGCGCCGACCGGGCCGAGGCGTGGGACTCGTGGGGGGAGCGCACACAGGCGTCGTGGCAGGGCGGGCCGCGCCTGGGCGTCACGTACCGGCTCACCGAGGACGGCCGCAACGTCGTCCGGGGGTCGTACAACCGCATGTACGACCAGATCAACAACCTGTTCCTACCCTCCGAGGGGGCGCTGCGCAAGGAAGCGCGCGACGTCTACGACCTCGACGGTGACGGCACCTTCGAGACCGAGTTCGTGACGCCCGCCGTCCTCGAGAAGCCCCCGCTCGCGCTGGGCAGCACGCGCAACGTCACCTCGTCCGACATGAAGCAGCCGCGGACCGAGGAGTTCTCGGCCGGCTACAGCCGCCAGTTCCCGTGGGACATCACGGTGGACGTGACCTACGTGCACCGGCAGTACCGCGACCGGCTCATCGGCGTCGACGTCAACGGCATCTACGAGAACGGCCAGTTCCTCGGCTACCGCGACCCGGCCCTCAACGCGGTGATCGAGGTGCAGAACTCCACGCGTCAGTGGTTCGTCTACAACGGCCTCGACGTGTCGGTGCACAAGAGCCTGTCGAACGACCTGCAGTTCCTGGCGGGGTACACGTTCGCCCGGCTCCGCAACGCCGGCACGTGGGAGCTGAACGACCCCGCCAGCTTCATCCAGCCGGCGCTCTTCGACAGCAGCAAGGGCATCGGCCGCACCGTGTACGTCGTCAGCTCGCAGGCGAACAGCCTGAACCAGTTCGGCTTCTACAACACGGGCACGCCCCCCCACTCCTTCAAGGTGAACGCCACCTACGTGGCCCCGTTCGACGTCACGGTGGGCGTGAGCTACGTCTACCAGATGGGCCAGTACAGCGGCCCGATCTACACGCTGATTCCCCAGGCCGAGGTCCCCTTCCCCTCGACGGTCACCCTGTCGACCGGCCGGGTGGTGAGCAACCCGCTCGCCACGCGCAACCGGTTCTTCCACGACGATCGCGACGAGGGGCAGACCACCGCGCCGGCGCTGAGCCAGTTCAACCTGCGCCTCGGCAAGCAGCTGCGCCTCCGCGACATCACCTTCGAGGCCGCGCTTCAGGGGTTCAACCTGTTCAACCGCGGGAAGGCCCTGTCCTTCAACGCGCCGACGCTGATCCAGGGCCAGCCGATGACCTTCAACTACTTCGGCGTCCAGTCGCCCCGCGTGGGCCAGGTGACGCTCTCGGCGAGGTTCTGACGATGCGCCGGCTCGTGCTCGTGCTTGCATCGGTCGCCGGCGCGCTCTCGGCGCCGGTGTGGGCCCAGTCGTCGGGCGCCCCGGCCCAGCCCGCCGCGGCGGCGACACCCGCCGCGCCCGCGGTGCCGGAAGATCTCGCCGCCTACTGTGCGGAGGTCGCGCGCCGACTGGCCGCCGAGCCGCAGCAGGGACGTCGGATGTTGATGATGGCGGCCCGCGAGGTGGCCTCGCGCCAGTTGACCGGCGAGAACCAGGCGTTCGGGGCGTTGCTGCTGGCGCGCGGGTCCCAGCACGAGAAGGCCTTGGCCGTGGCGCGGGCCTACCTCGACGGCCGGCCCCAGCGGACCGAACTCGGGCTCGCCGCGCTCATCGACGCGGCGTCGTGGAAGGTGGAGACCGCGCCGGTGGCGCGCGAGGCCTACGCGCGTTTCGCCGCGGAGTTCGGCACCTCGGCCACCGCCGACCCGCTGCGCCAGGGTGCGCCCCTGCGGCTCGCGGTGGAGGAGGCCATGGCGCGGGTGGCGATCATCGACGGCGAGGACAGCCCGGCGGCCGCGCGGCACTACGGGCGCGCCCTGGAGATCGTGGAGGCGATGCCGCCAGCCACGATCCCGCTGGAGGATCACTTCCGGCTGCGCTGGTACCTCGCCGACGCCATCTCGTCGACCGGCGACCGCATCCGCGCACAGCAGCTGCTCGAGGCGACCAGGACGCTCGTGGCCGGCGACCAGCGGCTGTCGCTGCAACTGGAGGACTTCATCCTCTTCAAGGTGGTCGCGGGGCTGCTGGACGAGCAGAAGTACGCCGAGGCCCGAGCGCTGCTCGAGCGCCGGCTGCCGGAGTTCGCGCCCTCGCCGGTGAACGCGCGGCGGATCGGCAAGCTCCTCGACCGCGTGAAGCTGGTCGGCGCGCCCGCCCCCGCCCTCGCGCGCGAGGCGCGCTGGATCGGCGGCGGGCCCCTCACGCTCGAGGGGCTTCGCGGGAAGGTCGTGCTCCTGGAGTTCTTCACGTCGGGTTGAAAGCCCTGTCGCGAGGGGTTCCCTCGCCTGAACCAGCTCGCCCGGCGGATGGCCCCCCGGGGCCTGCAGGTGATCGGTGTCACGCGGCGGCTCGGATCGGTGGTGCCCAAGGAGGGCCCGTCGGTGAAGACGCCGGACCTCGAGCAGGAGATGAAGGAACTCGAGCGCTACCACGCCGACTTCGGGCTGGCGTTCCCGGTGCTCGTGGGCGAGACCGACGCCACCAACGTCAGCTACGGGGAAATGGGCGTGCCGATGACCGTGATCGTCGACACGCGCGGGGTGATTCGGCACATCGCCCACGGCTTCCGTGCGGAGCACGACGCCGAGCTGGTCGAGCGGCTGCTCGCCGAGGCGGCGAGCCCGCGCACCAGCCCCGGGCAAGGAGAGCAGCGATGACGCGAGTCGTGACGCTGGTGCTGGCCGCGAGCCTGGCGATGGCGGCCGGGGCGGCGGCGCAAGGCACGTCGGGCACGGTCGAGGGCACGGTCCGCGACAGCTCCGGCGCGGCGCTGCCCGGGGTGTCGGTGGTGCTCACCGGGCCCGCGCTGATGGGAGAGCGGGCGACCACCTCCGGCGACGCCGGGACCTACCGGCTCGTGCTGGTGCCGCCCGGGGACGGCTACCAACTGGAGGCGCGGCTCAGCGGCTTCGGTGCCGTCGTCCGCCGCGACCTCGAGGTCCGCGCCGGGCAGACCGTGACGGTGGACCTGTCCATGGCGGTCGCCTCCGTGACGGAGGCCGTCGAGGTGCGCGCGGCCTCGCCGGTCGTCGACCTGCGGTCCACCGTCCGCAGCTTCACCGTGGACGCGCAGGCGGTGTCCCACATCCCGCTCACGACCAGCCAGCGCTACGCCGACCTGTTCACGCTGGTGCCCGGCGTCAACGACCAGCTCGACGCGCCGGGGCTCGGCACCAACCTGGTCGTCAACGGCGCCGGGGCCACGCAGAACAAGGTGTACGTGGACGGCATCGACACGACCGACCACGTCAACGCATCGCTGGTCACCGAGCTCAACAGCGCCGTCATCCAGGAGGTGTCGATCGCCACCAGCGGCTTCGACGCCACGTCGGGCTTCGGCACCGGCGGATCGATGGACATCGTCACCAAGAGCGGGGGGAACCGGTTCAGCGGCGGCGCGTCGGTGTTCCTCACGCCGCAGCGCTTCAACGACACCAACCGCGAGGGCGTGCCGCCGGCCGACGTCGAGACCTACTTCCCCGAGGTGCACCTCGGCGGCCCGATCCGGCGCGACGTGCTGTGGTTCTTCGGGTCCGACAAGTACCTGCACCAGAACTCCGGCTTCGTCGGGATCAGCGACTTCCAGAAGGAAGTGCGGGGGCACCAGGCCTACGGCAAGGTGACCCACCGCGTCTCGCCGCGCCACCTGCTCGCCTACGTGTTCCAGTGGGACGAGCGTGAGTCGAAGAACGACTTCGCGACGCCGATCTTCACCGAGGACGCCACCTCGGTCGCCAGCTTCGGCGGCTACATGACGGGCGTCAACTGGAACTACCAGGCGGGGTCCAACCGCTTCCTGCAGGTGGTGGGGAGCTACTTCGACAAGCCGGGCACCACCAACGGCCGCAACGGGGACTCGCCGCGGCGGATCTACCAGGACGTGCGGGGCTCGGTGCTGCGCATCGAGGACAACTACGACCGCGACCTCACGAACGAGGCCAACCGCTGGTACTTCTCCGGGCGCTACACCCAGTCGTTCACGGCCGGCGGCAGCCACGACCTGCAGGTGTCCTCGGAGTACTACCCGTTCCGCCGGCGCCTCACCCGCCAGCGGCTCAACGTGCTCGAGACCTATCGGGACTCCGCGATCCACGGCCCCCGCCAGCTCTTCCAGGTGCAGACGCCGCGCCCGCTCGAGGGCACCGACAACGAGGGCATCGACCGCGCGTTCGGCTTCGGCATCCAGGACTCGTGGCGGCCCGTGCAGCGGCTCACGGTGAACGCCGGCGTGCGCTACGACTACAACCGCACCAGCATCACCGGCGTCGACCAGTCGTTCACCGACTTCGGGTCGTGGTCGCCGCGCGTGGCGGCGGCCTACGCGCTGAACGACCGGACCGTGATCAAGGGCGGCTTCGCGCGCCTGGGCCAGAAGTTCGCGCTCGACTTCCTGTTCACCTTCTACCCGAACGCGATCGTGTACGACACGGCGCAGTCCAGCCAGGTGAACGGCGTCCTCGACACCTTCTTCACCGGCACGTCCACGGCCACGACCACCCGCAACATCGATCGCCGCGTGCCCTACGCGCTGGAGTACACCCTCTCGGTGCAGCGCCAGCTCCCGTGGCGCATCGCGCTCGAGGCCGGCTACGTCCAGCGCCGGTTCAAGGGGTTCACCGACTCGATCGATCGCAACTTGATTCTCGACGTGGTCAACCGCCGCTTCGTCGGTCGGATCGACCCGGCCTTCGACGCGCTCACCGACGTGGTGACCAACGACCGCCAGCAGCAGGTCTACCGCGCCCTGCAACTGTGGGCCAACCGCCGCTTCGCCGACCGGTGGCAGCTCGACGCGAGCTACACGTACCAGATCAACCGGCAGGAGGGCGAGTTCGGTCTCGGCACGACGGCCAATGCCGCCCAGCAGTTCGCCTACGGCGACCGCGCCTCCGAGTTCTTCGAGACGACGAGCGGGACGCGGCACCTGCTGAAGCTCGCGGGCAGCTACCGCTTCCCGTGGGACGTGACCCTCGGCGTCTACTACAGCAAGAAGGGCCCGACGGTGCGCCTCGACACCTACAACCCGGCGGGCATCGGCGCGGTGGCGCCCCGCGTCACGCTCTCCAACGGGCGCGTCGTGCCCGACCCGCTGTTCAACCCCGAGCTGCTCGTGGCCCCGCCCGACGAGGAGGTGGGCCGCAAGATCGGCGGCGCCCACCTGCTGAACCTCCAGCTCGAGAAGGCGTTCCGCGTGGGCGCGCACCGCTTCCGCGTGATCGGCCTCGCGTACAACCTGCCGAACGCCGCGCGCGTGCTGAACTACACCTCCTCGAACGTCGCCAACGCGAACTACGGCCGCATCTCCTCGGTGCAGCCGCCGCGCGCCGCCCAGCTGGCGTTCGCGTGGGCGTTCTGAGGCCCGGCGTCCGAGCGCACCAGGGGGACTGACGACATGAAACGGGGACGGTTGACGATGGGCCTTGGCGTGCTGGCCTTCATGACCGCGGCCGGGGCCGCCACGGCGGGTCCGCAGCCGGTGACGCCGCAGGCTGCGCCGGCGCCGACGGCACCGCCTGCGCCGGCCCAGCGGCCGAAGCCGCCGACGTGGCATCGCGTGGCGGCCGGCGACCTCGACGCTGACGGCCGTGCCGAGCTGATCCGTTGGAACAGCGACGACAGGCAGATCACCGTGTCCTCGCACGACGGCCGCGGGTGGACCGTGCGCGCCGCCCACGAGCTGGCCACCTTCCCCGGCGCGATGGTGGTGGCCGACCTCGACGGGGACGGCCGCAACGAGCTGCTCGTCGGCGAGGGCCTGCGCGGCTACAACCCGAAGGAAGGCCCGCAGACCGACGTCCAGCTCCGCGTGTACCGCCCACTGGACGCCGGCGGGTGGGAGCCGGTGGAACTCTACCGCCAGGCCACCGAGCGCCCCGAGGTGACCACGCTCCAGGTGACCGACCTCGACGGTGACGCCCAGCCCGAGATCCTCGTCGCCTACTTCTCGTCGAAGTACTTCGTCGACCTGGTGGAGGTGCGCCGCTCGGCCGGGACCTGGCAGTCGAGGAAGCTGGCCAACGTGCGGATGGGACCGTACGTGGCGGCCGGCGACGTGATGGGCGACGGCCGGCCTCGGCTGGTCGTTGGACGTCCCTACGGTGAGCCGCTGCCTCCTCCGCCGTCGGGATCCAGCCAGACCGCGCCGCCGCCCACCGTGCTCGGCGACGCCTTCATCCTCGACGGCTCGCGCCGCATTGCCTTGCCGGTGCACCGGGGCGTGTCCGGCGTCGCCGTGGGCGACCTCGACGCCGACGGCCGCCCCGAGATCGTCGTCGGCGACGGCTGGCACTCGGACTTCGGCAAGGTCGCCCGCGGCCGGCTCGCGATCCTGAAGGGGCGCGGCGAGGCCTGGGACTACGAGTTCGTCGAGGACGTGCCGGAGCAGATCCGTCTCCGGGAGATCACGCTGGCCGATCTCACCGGCGACGGCCGGCCCGAGATCGTGGTCCGCGGCGACCGCAAGTCGAGCCTCGGCGGCGCCGTGCGCGTCTACCAGCGGACGGCCGCCGGGACGTGGCAGGCGAGAACGCTCGCGCCCGACGTGCAGGCGTTCGCAGTGGCGAGGATCGGGGCGGGCCCGCCCTCGGTGGCGCTGGCCGGGCCCGAGCCCGTCGTCGCACGCCTGGACACCGGCGCCGCGTGGGACACCGAACTGGGCAAGGCCGTCGACACCTACAAGGTGGACCACAAGACGCTGGTCGGCAAGCCCGCGCCACGCCTGTCGGTGAAGGAATGGGTGGGAGGCGAGCCGACGTCGCTGGAAGCGCTCGCCGGCAAGGTGGTGCTGCTCGACTTCTGGGCCACGTGGTGCAAGCCCTGCATCGCCCAGTTTCCGCGCATGCGCGAGTGGCAGGCCAAGTTCGGGCCCGACCTCGTGATCATCGGGCCCACCAACCTCTCGAGCCAGTCCGCGGAGGAGGTGCGGGCGTTCTACGCCAAGCACCAGTTGCCCTGGCCCGTGGCCATCGACCCGGACGACCGCACCCACATGGAGTACGGCGTCTCGCCCATACCGCACACGTTCGTGATCGGCCGCGACGGCACCGTGCGCCTGTCGCACGTGGGCGGGGGCAAGCTCGACGAGGTCGAGACCGCCGTCCTCGAGGCGCTGGCCGAGCCGGCGATCCCCCGGTGACACCTCGCTCCCGCCGCCGGGCGGGCGCGAGCATCCCCGCGGCGGGCCTCGTCGTGGTCGCGGCCTTGGCGGTGTGCGGCGGGCAGCCGTGGCCGGTCGCGGCGCAGCCGGAGAACCCCGTCGTGTGGTCGTTTCGGGCCCCGGAGAACGGCGGCAAGGTGCCCGCCGGCGGGCAGACGGTCATCGAGGTGGTGGCGACGATCGAGCCGGGATGGCACCTCTACGCGATCACGCAGCCGCCCGGTGGTCCGATCGCCACCAGGATCTCCGTGCCGACCGGCCAGCTGTTCGCCGCGGCCGGCCCCGTGACCGCGCCGGCGCCCCGCCGCGAGATGGACCCGAACTTCGAGATGGAGACGCAGTTCTAGATGCAGCGGGAGCGCTTCGGGACCGTTGCGCTGCCGTACTACGCAATCCTGACCCACGGTGAGCGCCCGGTGGCCGTGTTCCCGGGCTTGACGCGCGACCCGGCCGAGTTCGTCGCGTTCCTGGCCATGGGGCGGCAGCCGGCGTGACAACCCGCCCGTGCCATTCGGCGGCGCCAGTTGCAGCCTCGCGCCACGTGGGGGAGACAGGGCGCCTCGCCGACGACCCGCCTTGTTGCACGCTCACCTCGGGCCGCTCGCACCGCCCGGCTTGAGGTGCCGGTCGAAGAACGCCTCGAGGCGGCGGTACATGTCGATCCTGTTCTCCGCCCTCCGGAAGCCGTGCGGCTCGTTCGGATACGACTTGCTCTCGAACGTCTTGCCGTGCTTCTCGAGCAGCGACACCGCGAGCTGATACTGGCGGAACGGCGCGCGCACGTCCGCCTCGCCATGCATGATGAGCAGCGGCGTGGTGATCTGCGCGACCCGCGCGAGCGTGTTGCTCATCGCGTAGACCTCGGGCCGGTCGGCTGGCGACCCGCCGTGCCCCGTCCGGATGAAGATCTTGCCCAGTCGGTCGGCGTTCTCGTAGGCATCGGCGAAGTCGTAGATGCCGGCCATGGGAACGGCCGCATCGAACTTGCCCGGATGACGCGCGATGGTGCCGAGGGTCATGATCCCGCCGTAGCTGTAGCCGTAGATGCCGACCTTGCCGGAGACGTACGGCAGGCTGCGAAGGAAGTCGGCGGCCATCGCCGCATCGTGCGCCTGGCCGTTGACCCAGTCGTTCACGCCGAGGTCCTGGAACTCCCGTCCGAAGCCCGACCCGCCGCGGTAGTTGATCGCCAGCACGACGTAGCCGCGTGATGCGAGGTAGTGCTCGACGAGGTTCTGCCCGCGGAGGTACGAGTTGGTGCCCCCGCCGTGCACCTGCACCAGCGCGGGATAGCGCTTCGATTCGTCGAATCCCGGGGGCAGGTACAGGAATCCCTGGATGTAGAGCCCGTCGAAACTGCGGTACGCGATCTCGGTCGGTTCGCTGATGCCCTCCCACTCCGCCGCGAAACGCGTCAACTGGCGGACGCGGCCACCGCCAATCGCGACGTACTCGACCTCGGACCCGCGAGTCGGTGTGGTGCGAATGAAGGACACCCCCGTCCCCGCCGCCGCCACCTCGAAGGCGCGCATGGCGCCCTGGAGACTCGTCAGACGCGTGGCCACGCCACCCGCCGCAGGCACCGACCACACGTTGAAGTCGCCGCGCTCCATGTAGACGAACCGCAGGTGCGCACCGTCGGGCGACCAGAACACCCCCTGCGAGTGCAGCCAGTCCGTGGCGTAGACCTGCATGTCCACGGTGCGTTCGGCCCCGGTGCCCGCGTCGATCACGTAGAGCGACGACAGGTCTTCGTACCAGAACTCACGCTTGGAGGTGCCGAGCAGCGCCAGGCGCTTGCCGTCGGGGGACCACGCGGGCGTGGACATCGCCATCAGCCCCTTGGTCAGTTGCCGGGCCCGGCCCGTCGCCACCTCCACCAGCCACACGTCGTCGTCCCAGTAGCCGGCGCCGTTGGAGACGTAGGCGATGGTCCGGCCGTCGGGCGACCACGACGGCGTGAAGCGGAAGTCGTCGGCCGCCATCGCGCTGCGCGTCAGTTGCCGTGGCGTCCCCCCCGCCGCGGGCACGAGCCAGATGTCCTGCGCCCCGCCGCGACCGGAGAAGAACGCGATGGTCTCGCCGTCTGGCGACACGCTGGCTGCCCGTTCGTCGAGTTGATCGCTCGTCACGCGACGGGCCTCGGCCTCGCCGCGCGTGGCGACCCACAGGTCGCCGTCGCGACTGAGCACGATCCGTCGGCTGTCGGGGAACCAGACGGGCGACGCGCCAGCCGTCCAGAAGACCGGCGGGGACGACCCGTCCACCGGGACGAGGTGAATGCCGTCACCGGCCGGGCTGGTGCCGACCGCCGCCACCGACCGTCCGTCGGGCGCGATCGCGGCCTGCCGCGCTCCGCTCGTCCGTGCCTGGATGTTCTCGATCGTGAGCGGCTGGGTGTCGGCCGCGAGGCCGCCGGACGCCGACAGAATCACGAGCGCGACGGCTCCCGCCACCGCTCGCAGGTGCGTGCTATGCATCGGCCACTCCTTGGACGTTGGTCGCTGGCACAACGGGACGGGATCGGTCGTAGGGCGGGTAAGCAGTGCGGCTCTGCCGCATGCCGAGACGCACCATCGTCTCGGCGGCGGCGAGGGCTGCCCGGGCGGGGTTGACGACGGGCACGCCGAGCTCGCGCGAGAGCGACCGGTCCACCTCGAGGAACGACAGGCTCATGCAGCCGAGCACCAGCGTGTCGGCGCGGCGTCGCCCGGACAACAGGGGCGCCGACGCAGACGCGAGCTGCGCCACGAGCGTGGCGCCCGCGCCGTGGAGCCCGAGCACCCCGATGTCCACGGCTGCGGCCCCGGCGTAGATCGCCTCCTGCCCCATCACCCGCACCAGGCCATCGAGCACCGGGATCAGCCGGTGCCGCACCGTGACGACGCCGACGCGGTGACCGAGCTGGGCGGCGAGGTGCAACGACGCCTCGAACGGCCCGACGACTGGCTCGTCGCGCAGCTCCCGCACGGCGGCAAGGCCGGGATCGCCGAAGCACCCCACGATGACGGCGTCCACCGGCCCTGCATGGGCCTCGAGCGCCGCGAGCATGGGCGGCACGCAGGTCGCTTCCTCGATCTGGCTCTCAATCGAGGGCGGCCCTCCGGGCGCGTCGATGACATCCACCGCGGTGCCGGTCGCGGCCCACCCTTGCAGCAGGCCACGCCGCCTGTCGATCTCCGCGGCGCCGAGCGGGCCACGCCGCACCTCGCCGGGCATCACGTAGAGCACGTTCATGACTCACCCGCCTGTTTGCCGCCGCCACCCGCCATCTCGATGACCACTTTGCCCACCACCTCGCGCCGCGCCAGCATCTCCAGGCCGTCGTGCACGCGCTCCACCGGCAGCCGCGCGTGCACCACAGGCTGCAGGTGGCCGGCGGCGACCTCGGCGAGCACCGCGGTCGCGTCAGCCAGACGCCCGAGCGGCGCGCCGAGGATCCGCCGATGACGCTGGTAGAGCGTGCGGATGCTGAAGACCGGGGCGTCGCCGGAGGTCGCCCCGCACACCACCATCCGGCCCAAGGGCGCGAGCACATCGATCACGAGCGGCCAAGTCGCCGCGCCCACCGAGTCGATCGCGACGTCCACGCCCCGCCCGGCGGTCGTCTCCTTCACCGCCGTGACCCAATCGTCCTCTCCCAGCAGGACAACGTCGGCGCCGAGGGCTCGCACGCGCTCGACCTTCCCTGCCGAGCCCACCACCGCGATGACGCGGCAGCCCGAGCGCTGCGCGATCCGGATGGCGCCCGTCCCCACGCCGCCGGAGGCTGCCGTCACGAGGACGGTTTCCCCGGCCCGGACCATCGCCGCCCGCACGAGCGCGTTCCACGCCGTCACCCAGCTGGCGTTGACGGCCGCGGCTTGGTGCCACGTGACCGTGTCCGGGAGCCGGAGGAGGTTCCTGGCCGGCACCACCACGCGCTCCGCGAGGCATCCCCACGCCTGCTCTCCGATCACCCCGTAGGCGACGCAGGCCGACTGCTCTCCCCGTGTGCACCATTCGCAGGTGCCGCAGTGCAGCCCGCCGTAGACGACCACCCGGTCGCCCGGGGTCAGGCTCCGCACGAGCGCGCCGGTCCGGATGACGGTACCGGCGCCGTCGGCACCCCCGACGTGCGGCAGGGGCGGCAACGGCCTGATGCCCGGTCCCTGCAGCCCCGTGAGTGCGAAGAGATCCTTGCGGTTGAGGCAGGCTTGGACGACGGCCACCTCCACCTCGTCGACACCGGGTTCGCGCGCGTCGACCTCGGTCACGTGCACGGCGTCGCGCACCTGACCGTACCCGGTCTGCACCACCGCACGCATGCGCACGGCAGCTGTCACCCCTGCACTTCGCGCAGCGCCGCGCGCAGCGTCGCCCGTACCTTGTTGCGCTCGCGCAGCAGGCCCGTCATCAGGAACCCCCGCATCCCGTCGGGGGCGGTCGCCACCTGCTGGGCGGCCTCGAGCCGCGGCAGCGGCGGCAGCTTGATCGCAGGGTCGTGGTCGAAGCGCTCGCCGCGCGCGTAGCCCAGCGGCACGAGCAGGCGCGCCAGGCGGCGAAGGCTGGCGTTCACCGAGCGCCGCAGTGCCGCATCATCGGGATGCGCGGCCACACGTGCGGCGGCCTCGGCCTGCCATCGCGACACGTCGACCGCCAGCCGGTCCAGGTCCTCGACGACGGGGCCCAGGTCGACGTGCCCGGCCGCCGCGTCGCGGTAACGGGCGGCCGCCTCGCGCAGTTCGGCGACGGTGGCGGCATAGTCGAACGGGTGCACCGGCGCGTTGAGGAGCCGCACGATCGTCGTGACGTAGACACGCAGGTCACGTCTCATGATCTCGTGGTCCGCCACGTGCATGAGGTCGTCGGGCGTGTGCCACTCGATGTTGCCGCCGCAGCCGCCCACCGCGTACAGGCCGCGGGCCTGTCGCTCCTCGACCGGGATGTTCGAGAGCAGCATGTAGAGGCCAGTCGGCCCCACCTGGTTGAACGAGTAGTCGCCGGCGCGCAACGGCCGCAACCCCTTGGACGGCGCGCCCACGGCATCGAGGATGGCTTGTCGGCAGAGGTCGGCTGCCTCCGTCATCCACATCACTTCCTCGTAGGCCATCGCCCCGGTACAGCCGGGCGAATCGATGTTGAGCTGGGCGAGGCACCATTGATCGAGGTCGTCGGCGAAGCGATCCGCGTACCACGTGGATCCGGCGTAGCGGCCCATCGAATGGCCCGGCCACCAGGCGATGCGGACACTGCGCTTGAGCCGGTGCCGCAGTCCGTGCAGGACTCGCGCGAGCTCCAGCAACGTGGCATCGCCCGTGGCGTTGTCACCGATGCCGACGTACCAGCTGTCGTAGTGGCCATGGACCAGCAGGAACTCCTCGGGGTCCTCGGTGCCGGGGATCTCGACCACTGGCAGCAGGCAGCGCGCCCACCCCTCGCGCAGCGAGGTGCTGACGCGCGCGGTGGCGCCGCCAGCCTTGGCCATGGCGATCAGCCGGTCGCCGTCGGGACGGTTCACGCACACGATTGGCGTGCGGGGCTTGCGGCCGATGGACTCCGCGGTGGGGGCGCCCCAGATGGTGGTGCAGATGCCCTCGTGCACGTGCTGGCCCGGGTGGATGTAGACCTGGGCCACGGCCCCGCGCCGTTCGAACGCGGAGACGGGCCCCGGCATGGAGAAGCCCTCGGTGACGATGATGCGTCCCGCGACCGGGTCGGCACCGGCGGCCCGCGCCGAGGCCGCGGTCGGGGTGTCGAAGAGCGACGCCATCCCCCCCGCGTAGGACGAGGGCACGTAGAGCAACTGGCCCGCGATCGTCTCGACGCCGGTCGATCGCGAGAACGCCGGGGGACGACAGTGGAACACCGCCTCCTCACCCGGGGCTCCCGCCGTCAGCGAGGCGCGCTGGGGAACGCTCAGGTAGAGTTCGGGCTCCAGCAGGGTCGCCGGGATGCCCAGGGCCGCCAGGCGCTCCATGATGTAGTGGGCCGCGGCGTCCTCGTCTGGCGTCGCCGACTCCCGCACGAGCGAGGCAAAGCGCTCGAGCAGCGCACGCGGTTCGACGAGGGCGATGGCGGCCAGCGCCTCGGCTTCGGTGGTCGGGTCGGTGAACGTCGTCGTCATGAGGGGTCCTGCCTGGCGCCGGACGACACCGTCCCGGGCTCAGGGTCGAAGAAGACAGCCAGGTTCTCCGCGGGCGTGGGCTTCGTCGCGAGGCTCACGACCACGAAGAGGATCGCGCTGACGGCCACCCCCACCTCGACCGCGTCGATGCCGTGCGAGGCGAAGGACCGCTGGCCGGTGAACGTCCAGGCCAGGCAGCCGAGGAACCCGCCGAGCATCGCCGCGAACGCGCCCTCGCGCGTCCCGCGCCTCCAGTTCAGCCCCACCACGATGGGCACGAAGAAGAAGCTCGCGATGAACTTCGACTGCTCGACGACGATGGCCTGGACGTCGCCGAGTTTCTGGAGGGCGAACCACATCGGGGCCACCGCGAGCGCGACGATCGCGACGCGACTGACCCAGATGAGGTGGCGTTCGGAGGCGGCCCGGTTGACCAGCCGCTTGTAGATGTCGTGCGAGAACGCGCCCCCGGTGACCAGGAGCACCGAGTTGACCGTGGACATGATGGCCGAGATCATCGCGACCAGGAACAGCGAGCCGGCGAGCGGCGACATGACGGCCGAGGCGAGCACGCTCGACGCCTGATCGGAGGAGGGCAGCACGGGAAACAGCCCGCGCATGCCCAGGCCGAGGATCATCACGCTCGACCCGATCAGCAGCTGGATGACCATCGAGATCCCGATCGCGTAGCGCACGGTGCTGACGTCGCGCATCGAGTAGTAGCGCGTCATCTCGTAGGGCGCGGCCGCGATGGCCAGGCCGAAGGCCAGCGAGAACGCCAGCACCTCGCCCCCGGTGAACCACCAGCCGGTCAGTCGCGGGTCCAGCGCCCCGAGGTACTCGCCGAGCGGCGCCAGCCCGCCCGTGTGCGTCAGCACGAGCGGCAGCGCGATGGCGAGGCCCAGCAGCATGATGATCGTCTGCAGGAACTCGATGTAGGAGCTGGAGCGGACGCCACCGAGCACCGTGTAGAACGCGGTGCTGCCGATGAGGGCCACCATGGCGTACTCCGGGCGCACGCCGAAGATCTCCATCGAGATCTCGCCAGCCGCCTGGAACTGCGCCGTGAGGTAGACGGTGTAGGTCAGGATGATGAGGGTGGCCGCCAGCGTGCGGGCGCCCTCGCTGGCGAAGCGCTGTCCGACGTAGTCGGCGACGGTGAGGGCGCCGAACCGTCGCAGCTTCGGAGCGACGAACAGCGCCGAGACGAGCCAGCCGGTCCAGATCCCGAACCAGATCCAGATCCAGCTCACGCCCGTGAGGTAGTGACGACCGAGCGTGCCGACGAAGGTGCCGGCGCTGATCTGCGTCGCCGCCAGCACCGCGCCGCCGACCCAGGGCCCGATGGTCCGGCCGGCCGCGAGGAAGTCGACCTCGGTCTCCGTGTGGAGGTAGCCCCACACGCTGACGCCGAGCACGACGGCGGCGTAGACGGCGAGCACGATCAGGAACACGCCAGAGTCAGCGATCACGCCGTTCTCCCTCGTCGCGCGCCGCCGCCCGCCAGGCCCACACGAAGTAGGCCACCATCCACAGGGCGGCCACCAGGAAGAAGCCGTAGAAGCTCCACGTGAACCCGCTCATCGTGCACGCCTCCGCAGGGTCCACCAGAGGGTGGCGAGTGCGAGCACCGACAGCGCGGCGGCGTCCACGGCGCGGTGCAGCCCCAACCGCCGCCAGGGGGATCCTGGCGTCCCCGCCTCGACGAGCGACACGTCCACGAACGCCGGCACGTGGTTCAGCGCGGCCGTTGCCGTGCGGCCGTCCCAGCGGAGCCCGGGGAACGTGTCGGGCCCGGCGTCCACGCCCTCCGGCAGCAGCACCTCGATGCGCACGTTCTGCCTCCCGCTGGGGGCGGGTACCGTGGGCACCCACACCGGACACCGGCCGGTGCGCCCGCCCGGGTCCGGCAGCACACGGTAGCGGAGCTCGTACCCGTCGGCCGACCCCGTCGGGACGCGCACCGACGCCACGCGCCCAGCGCCAGCCGGCTCCAGTGCGGCCAGCGCGCCACCGGGCGCCCCGGCGCGGACGTCCTCCACCCGCGCGCCCGGGTCCACCCGGAGGCGGTGGTCCACCTCCCGCGGCGCGGGCGGTTCCAAGGCGACCTTCATCGACACGTCGCACCCTCCGTTGGCGGCGTAGGCGACGCGGATCTGGGCGCCCGCCAGCCGCGGCGCACTCTGCGCGGACACGACGATGGCACTTCCGGCCAGCGCGACGGCGACGGCCACGCCCGTGACGCGCCCCCGGCACACTCGCACGGCTGAGCACGGAGGTGGTCTCACAGCCGGGCGACCTCGTGCAGCACCGCGATCGTCGTGCGGATACCGTTGAAGAAGGCCTTCACTTCGAGGTTCTCGTTGGGCGCGTGGTTGTTCTCGTCCGGATTGGCGTAGGGGACCATCAGGCTCGGCAGGCCGAGGATGCGCGTGAAGACGTAATCGGGCAGGCTGCCCCCGCTCAGGGGATAGACGATCGGCGCCTCGCCGAACCCCATCGTCACCGCGCGGCCAATCGCCTGGCAGAAGGGGCTCTCCGGGCTCGTCTTCGACGGCCACATCCGGTGCGTGGCGTCCAGCCGCACGTCATCGAAACCATGCGTCTCGAGGTGACGGCGCAAGAGGGCCTCCATCTCGTCGGGGTCCTGGTCGGGGACGAGTCGAACGTCGAGGCGAGCCGTGGCGGTGGCCGGGATGATGGTCTTGCTGCCCGGGCCCGTGTAGCCCGAGTGCAGGCCGTTGATGTTGAGCGTGGGGTTGAAGAACATCCGCTCGTAGTAGGACAGGCCCGGCTCCCCCCGCAGGGCCGCCACCCCGAGATCGCGGCGGATCCGCTCCTCGTCGAGGGGAATCCGGGCCAGGAGCTCGCGTTCGTGCGTCGTCGGCGGCACCACCCCGCGGTAGAAGCCGTCCACCGTGACGTACTCGTCGCGTCGCTTCATGCTCGCGAGGGCCTGCAGGAGCCGCCACGCCGGGTTTGGCGCATTGCCGCCCCAGTTGCCCGAGTGCAGGTCGCGCGTGGCGCCGCGCACCGTGAGCTCCACGAAGAGGATGCCCCGCACGCCGCACCGGATCAGCGGCCGGTGCGACGCGTGGTAGGGCCCGTCGGACGTGTAGACGAAGTCGGCGGCGAGCAGCTCGCGCTCCCGGGCGACGAAGTCGGCGAGGTGCGGACTCCCCTTCTCCTCCTCGCCGTCGAGCAGCACCTTGACGTTCAGCGGCAGCTCGCGCGTGACGGCCAGGACCGACTCGATGGCCTTCAGGTGCGCGTAGTGCTGGCCCTTGTTGTCGCCGCTGCCCCTCGCGTAGATGCGGCCGTTGCGAATCGTCGGCTCGAAGGGCGGCGACTCCCAATCCTCGAGCGGCTCCACGGGCTGGACGTCGTAGTGCCCGTAGAGCAACAACGTGCGCCGGGCGCCCGGGGCGCGACGCTCGCCGAACACGACGGGGCTGCCAGGCGTGTCGAGCACCCGGCTGGCGAGCCCCACCGCCGCCATCTCCTGAGCCAGCAGCGCCGCGCACTCGCGGATGCCGACACCCAGCGTCGAAATGCTGGGCTGCCGCAGCACCCGCATCAGGCCATCGAGGTAGGCCTGCCGGCGCTGGTCCACCAGGCTGAAGAAGGGCGCCAAGCCGTTGGCCGCGTGTTCCGACCTGCTCATCGTCGCATCTACCCGTGAAGGCCGCTGTCCCGGCGCAGGTCACCAAGTCGACAGGTGGTCGAGGGGCTGGCCTCCCTTGAAGAGGCAGCCACGCCGGCACACAGCGGTGATGTCCTCGAGTGGGTTGCCCCGCACGGACACGAGGTCCGCGAGCAGCCCCGCCTGCAGGCGTCCCCGGTCGGCGGCGCCAACCGCCTCGGCGCCGTCGCCGGTCGCCGCGCGCAGCGCATCGATCGGCCGCGCGCCGAACTCGACCATCTGCACGATCTCCTCGGGGAAATGGCCGTGCATGCCATCGGTGCCCAGGGCGTAGCGGACCCCCACCCGGAGGACCCGCTCGAAGGTGCCGGCGACCGTCTCGCGGCCACGCAGGATCTTGGCGCGGATGGACGGCACGTCGAAGTCACGCCTCGCGACCCCTTCAGGGTGGAAGAGGATCGTGTTGGTCGCCACCAGCCAGGTGCCCCGCTCGCGCATCAGGCACAGGTCCTCTTCGGTCGCGAAGGCGCCGTGCTCGATGGTGCGCACGCCCTCCTCCACGCAGATCCGCAGGCCGGGGCCGCCGTGCGCGTGCACGGCCACCCCCTTGCCGACGCGGGCGGCTTCCTCGACGGCGACGCGAATCTCCTCACGGCTGTAGCCGCAGTAGTCGGGATGCGTGTCACGGCTGCTGATCCCGCCGGTGACGAACAACTTCACCCAGTCCGCACCCGCCTTGAAGTTCTCGCGCACGGCGCGGCGGATCGCGTCGGGGCCGTCGGCGGCGAGCGGCGACGCCCCGTGGCCATTGGTCGGCTTGAGCGCCCGCGCGGCCACCAGCAGACGCGGGCCGGGGACGGTGCCCGCTTCGATCGCCGCCCGGCACGCGATGTCGTTGAACTCCCGCTCGCCGAGAATCCGCATGGTGGTCACCCCGCTGAGCAGGTCGCGGCGGATGTTGGCCACCGAACGGAGCATCAACTCCGCAGGGCTGGCCGCCATCTGCAGCGCCTGGTTGCCCAGGCCGGGCACCAGCGCGAGGTGGGTGTGGGCGTCCACGAACCCTGGCATCAAGGTCTCGTCACCGCGATCGACGACCGAGATGTCGTCGCCGCGCGGAGCATCGGCCGCCGGGCCGACCCAGGCGATGCGCTCGCCCTCGACGAGCACCGCGCCGTCGGCGAGCAGGTCCGACGACACGCCGTCGTAGAGCCACCTCGCCCGCACGAGCGTCTTCATCGGTCACCTCCGGCGGCGGGCGCGTGCGTGCCGAGATAGTCCATGGCGAACTGGGCGTAGGCCTGCGCAACTTCCCCAAGGTCGGGCACGTGCACGAACTCGTCGGGATTGTGGCCGGAGTCGTTGCCCGGCCCGTATGCGACGACCGGAATCC
>JADHED010001094.1_pt1 | contig 25055 bp, 37 predicted proteins | sample 8952041 | NCBI WGS metagenome assembly JADHED01 (sample SAMN16124423, study PRJNA663239) | bioreactor sludge metagenome | isolation source: sludge (control) | place: India:Bengaluru | collected 2018-09-08
CGAGGCCCGCCCCTACGGCTGCCGCGTACCAAAGGCTCGCGGCAGAGGCAGATCAGGTAGAGGAACGACCTACCTATCGCACGCGAGAACGCCCGCCCCCACGCGCGACACGCGAACGCCGCAGCCGGAGGGTAATCTGCAGGCGGCATCCGGCTTCTGTCCGTCCGATACAGTCGCCGCTCACGTCTCCGTTGAGGAGCGGCTTTCCCCATGACCCCACGATCTTCCTACGAAGCGGCACGTTCCCTCGACTCCGTGCGCCGCCGCGCGGGCGAGACGCTCGGCGTGATCGCGCAACGCCTCGCGTCGGCGCGGCGTCGCACCGACGACATCGTCGTCCCCCGCGCGCAGCGCCTCGTCGAGCAGGCGCGCGCGCGCGAGTTCCCTTCGCGCACGCGCGAGTTCGGCCGCGGCGTCCTGCGCGGCGGCGCGCGCGCCGGTTTCGGGGTCGGAGCGCGCCGCGAGCCGTTCGACACGGCGACGATCCTGGTCGGCGTCGGCATCGGCGCCGCCGCCGGCGCGGGCCTCATGTACCTGCTCGATCCGGGCGTGGGTCGCCGGCGCCGGGCGGCGCTGCGCCAGCGCACCGGGAAGGCGGGCCGGCGCGCCGCCGAACGCGCCGAGCGGCGCGGCACGGACCTCGCGAACCGCGCGTCCGGCACGGCGCACGGGGCGCGGCGCTGGTTCCGGCGCGCGACGCCCGACGACGACAAGCTCGAGGCGCGCGTGCGCTCGCGGCTCGGGCACGTCGTGGACCGCCCCGGGGCGATCACGGTGCACGCGCACGCGGGCGTGATCACGCTCGAGGGGGACGCGCCGCGCGCCGAGGTGCGCCGCCTGCTCGCGGAGGTGCGCCGCGTGGCGGGCGTCACACGCGTCGAGAACCGGCTCGACTTCCGCGACAACCCGGCTTCGCGCCTCGGCGAAGGCCGTGAGCCGCGCGAGGACCTGAATCCCGCGCAGCGCGCCGGCCTCGGCGCCGCGGGCGCGGCCCTCGTCGGCTGGGGCCTCGCCCGCCGCGATCCCGTCGGCGGGCTGCTCGCGCTCGTCGGAGGCGGCCTGCTCGCGGGCGCGCTGCTGACGCGCCGCCCGCTCGAGGCGCTCGCGAAGGTCCGCCCGCGCCGCGGGATCTACGTCGAGCACGGCGTGGACGTCGACGCCCCGGTGGACGAGGTGTTCCGCTTCTGGAACAGCGTCGAGAACTGGCCCGAGTTCATGCCGCACCTGAAGGAGGTCCGCGTGCGGGACGACGGCCGGCACTCGCACTGGGTGGCCGCGGCGCCGCTCGGCCTGTCCGCGTCGTGGGACGCCGAGCTGACGGTCCGCCGCGAGAACGAACTCATCGGCTGGCGTTCGCTGCCCGGCTCCATCGTGGACACCGCGGGCACGGTGCGCTTCGAGCCGGTCGGCGACCGGCGCACGCGCGTCACGGTCCGGATGACCTACGGGCCGCCGGCGGGCCGGCTCGGACACATGATCGCGTCGATCTTCGGCGACGACCCGCAGCAGGCGCTCGAGGACGACCTCGACCGCGCGAAGAACGTGCTGGAGCGGCGCCGCGGCGCGGGCCGCGAGGCGCTGCGCAGCAGCCCGCCGGAGCTGCGCGGCCCGGCGGAGATCGCGGGTATGTGACGGCGCCGTCCGGGCCCGGAGCGAGGCCGGCGAGGCCCTCCGGGCCCGGAGCCGCTAGAGCGGGGCCGACGACGCGAGCCAGGCCTCGAGGCCGGCGAGCGTCCGGCGCGCGATCTCCGCCGCGAGCGCGCGCGCCTCGCCCTCCTTGGGCGGCGTCTGCCGCCAGCGGGCGAGCGCCGCGGCGGCGGCGTCGAAGTTGGCGCCCTCGAGCGCGAGCAGCGCGCGGCGCACGCCGCTGTCGCCGCCGGTCCCGAACAGCGCGTCGGCGTCGAAATAGCGCTTGAGGTCGCCCCGCTCGTCGGGGCACAGCCGGGCGCGCACCTTCGCCGCGACGGCGCCCAGCGGCGCCGGCGCGGCGCCGGCCGCGAGTTCCGGCGGCACGGCCGCGCCGCCGGCCCACAGCGGGACGGCGACGCCCGACGACGTCTGCCCGAGCAGGATCCAGTACGTCGTGAGGGCGGGGTCCTCGCCCGGCCTGACCCCCTCGAACACCGACGCGGACGCCGTGCTGTCCCGGCTGATGCTGTCCCCGACGTAGACGAAGCGCGGCGCGCCGGGCCGGCGCAGCGCCGCGGGGAAGCTCTGCAGGCGCTCGTTCGCCACGTCGCGCGCCACGTCGGCGAGCAGGTGCCGCGCGTCGAGCGTGCCCTTCGCGCGCAGTTCGTCGACGAGCCGTTCGGCGCGCGCGCGGCGCAGGAGGCCCGTGGCGTCCCGCGACTCGCCCGTGTCGCTGAAGTTCGACCGCACGAGCACGCCGCCCGGCGCGTCGGCGGCGTCGAAGCGGCGGAAGGACTTCTTGTCGGTCTCGAAGATCGCGGCGCCGCCCGCGGCGTCGATCACGCCGAAGTTCGCCAGCGTGTCGCGCACCCCGGTGCCGTCGGTCTCGGCCAGCAGCTTCGCGAAGTCCTCCACCGTCCGGCAGGTCTGGAGGGCGAGCCGCATCAGCTGCCCCTCCATCACGGAGTCTCCGGGCCCGAGGTTGTACGAGACGGAGTTCATGATCGCGAACCCGGCCGTGTTGACGCCGGCCCACGCCTCGAACGCGACGGTGTCCCCGCCGTTGACGACCGCGAGGTACGGGTAGCGTCCGTCCGCGCGGTAGACGACCTGGTTGCTGCGGTCGTCGGTATCCCGGTTCTTCCAGAGCAGCGGGCGGCCGTCGGGCGTGGCCTTGCCGGAGACCACGGCCGTGGTGCACGCCGGCGCGGGCGGGGACAGGAGCGTGACCGGCGCGGCCAGCGCGGCCGCGAGGACGAGCGAACGGCGCATCGAGGGGGGCCCTCCTTCACCGTGGGGGACCCCCCGATTGTCTCGCGAACCGGCGGCGCCGCGCGGGCCGCAGGGGACCTGCCGGCCCTTTTCGGGCCGGGCCCGTCTTCAGATCACCATGCGCCCGCCGGGCCCGCCCGGCCCGCCGGGTCCGCCGCCGGCGGGAGCGGGCTCGCGCAGGTGCCGCACGACGAGCAGCGCCTCCGCGATGTCCTCGAGGCTGACGAGGCCCAGGAAGCGCCCGCCCGCCTCGACCGCGGCGAGCCGCTTGCCCCGGTCCGCGAGCGCCTGGCGCACGTCGGCGAGCGACGCCGACGCGTCCACGTGCGGCACGTCGCGGTCCATCACCCACGACACGGCGGTGTCCGAGCGGCCGCCCGCGAGCGCGTGCAGCAGCCCGTCGCGCGTCACGACCCCGAGCAGTTCGTCCCGGTCGACCACCGCGAAGTCGGGCTGGTACGAGGTGAGGATGTAGTCCACCGCCTTGCCCACGGTGTCCGAGGGCGTGAGCGCGAGCGCGTGCCGGTTGTACGCCTCGCCCGCGCGCAGCCGGGCGAGCAGGTCGCCCGCCTGGACCTGGAAGTTCTCGCTGCCCGCGCCGAGGAAGATGAACAGCGCGACGAACGCGAGGAGCAGGTCGCCGCCGAGGATTCCGAGCAGGCCGAGGCCGAGCGCGAGCACCTGGCCGACGGACGCGGCGATGCGGGTCGCGCGCGCGTGCGGCAGGCGGAACGCGAGCGCGGCGCGCAGCATCCGGCCGCCGTCGAGCGGGAACGCCGGGATCAGGTTGAAGGCGACCAGGAAGAAGTTCGCGCTCGTGAGCCAGAACAGGAAGGCCTCGAGCGACGGGGTCTTCGCCGCCGTGAGCAGCGCGTCCGCGCCCGCGCGCGGGTCGAGCCCCGCCGCGACCATCGCGAAGCCCGCGACCGGCAGCAGCGCGCCGAGGATCACGACGTTGACCGCCGGACCCGCCGCCGCGATGAGCAGTTCCTGCATCGGCTTCCGCGGCATGCGCGAGAGCAGCGCCACGCCCCCGATGGGGAGGAGCACGATTTCCCGGGTCGGCACGCCGAAGCCGCGCGCGGCGAGGCTGTGGCCGAGCTCGTGCAGCAGGACGCAGGCGAACAGCGCCAGCATCAGCAGGACGCCGAACAGCGCCCCCCCCGCGCCGTGCGGCGCTCCCCACTGCACCGCGCCGAGCACGAGCACGAGGACGAAGGTCGCGTGGACCTTCAGGTCGATGCCGAACACCCGCGCGAAGCGGAACGACCAGGACATCTCTCCTCCGACTCGGGCCTCCCCTCCCGGGCCTCCTTACCGTAAGATTCTGGAAACAGAAGTCAAGATTGCCGCGGACGTCCGCGGTCCCAGTGGCGAAACGGCGCGGCGCCCAGCGGGGGGACGGGCCGGGCCGGTGGACGGACAGGATCGACGATCGTGGAGAACGGCCCCATGAGCGTGCAGCGCGCCCCGTCCCTGCCCCCCTACGCCCACGTCGTGCGCGACCTGGGGCTGGGCACCCATCCCTTCCTGCACCTGCTGCCGCGCGTCGCGGAGAGCCCGGCCGTCGCGCGCATCGCGACGCGGGAGACCCCGCTCGCGATCCTGCTGGCGTCGGCGCGGGTCGCGATCGAGTCCGGCGACGGGTACGCCTACGTCGACGTGGACCGCCCCGCGATCGTGCTCGCCGCCTCGTACTACCGGCACGGCAACGCGCTCGACCTGTACCTCGACCTGCTCCACGAGCTGACCCACCTGCGCCAGCTCGCGGAGGGCGCGGACCTCTGGGACGAGCGCTTCGCCTACGTGGACCGGATCACCGAGATCGAGGGTTACGCGGTCGCCGTCGAGGAAGGACGCCGGCTCGGGATGACGGACTCCGAGGTGGTGCACCACCTCTCGAACCCCTGGATGACGGAGGCCGACGTGCAGCGCCTGATCGGTCACATCGGCCGGTTCCTCGGGGGGCCGGCCTGACCAGGGAGGTGATCCCGCGAGCGGGGCGAGGACCCCGCTCGCGGGGATCGGGCTAGTGGCGCGGCCGTTCGAGCGCCGCGCGGATCACGTCGTCGGGAATGCCCGCGCTCTTCAGCGTGAGGACGTCGTCCGCGGTGATCTCGGGCTCGTCCTCGCGCGGGCTCTGGTTCGCGAAGGCGAGCATCAGGTCGTGATCGGCGCCGGCCTGTGCGAGGCGCAGCAGTTCGGCGGTGAAGCTCTTGCCGGCGGCGCCGGAGGGCGCGACCGCGGCCGGCTCGGGCTTCGCGACGGCGGAAGGCGCGGGCGCGGCCGCGGCCGTCGCGCCGCCGACCACGAGGCGCGCCGGACCGCCGACGACGGACTGCGTGATCACCGGCACGCCGCCCGGACCGAAGACGCCCGCGCCGGTCGTCGCCGCCGCGGCGCTGTTGCCGGCCGGCCTCGCCGCAGCCGGGGCCTTCGCGGCCGGCCGCGTCCCCGCCGCGTCACGGCTCGCCCGGCCCACCGCCCACATCGGGCCCGGGTCGTCGACCAGCCGCGCGATGACGTCGGTGAGGGCCTTCCCCACCGCCTCGTCGTAGCGGTCCGACGTCGAGCCGTCCGTGCCGGCGTAACCCGCGCCGGCGAGCTTGCCCTGCCACAGTTCGACGCCGTCGGGCGTCGTCAGGCGCAGCCGGATCGCGAGCCGGGCGGACACGTCGTCTCCCTGGCTGAGGAAGAAGTCGTCGACGGCGACGCCGAGCACGAGGTCGGGAGCGCTGTCCACGACCTTCGCGCCCCACGCGGCGAGCGTCTGCGCGAGCGCGCCCGTGACGAACAGCGGCACGTCCTCGCGGGTGTAGATCTCCGCGGAGCCCCGCTCCTGCTCGCGGCTGCCGACGACGCGCCGGTCTGCCCCGGCGGCGTCCGCGGCGCTCTGCGCCTGCACGCGGAACGGATGCCCGGCGAGGAACGCGGCGGCCGAGGGCCCGCGGAACTCGTCCCGCTCGGGGACGGTGTACGAGAATCGCGCACGCACGTCGCCGCGCTTCGCCCACGCGGGGAAGGACGCGGCGAACAGCGGCGCAACAACCATGATCGAGACGATGACGGCAACCGAGCGTTTCATGGCGGTCCTCCAGGGTGCAATCGCCAAGGGTGTTCCGGAAAGATACGGCGATGCGGAGGCCGCGGTGTTCAGAGGATCGCGCGCGCGCGCCGCGCGCGGAAGTTCCCGTATCGTCATCGAAAGCGGGAAAACGAGCGCGTCGGCGCACGACGGAGACCGGCCGTTCGCGGAGCCGCTCGAGGGACCTCTCGGGTCCGCGCGAGGAGCCTCTCGGGTCCGCGCGAGGAACCTCCGCGCCTACGGGCGGGGACGCTCCAGCGCGGCGCGCAGCACCGCGTCGGATACGCCCGCGTCCCGCAGCGCGAGAAGGTCGTCGGCGGAGAGATCGTCGCGGCTCGTGCGCTGGCGCGCGAACATCACGACGACGTCCTCGCCCAGGCCCGCCTTCGAGAGGCGCAGCAGTTCCTGCGCGAACGCGCTGCGCGGCGTCGCGGCCGGGGCCGCGGCGGGCGTCGCCGACGGGACCGCGGCGGGCGTCGCGCCCGGCGCGGCGGTCGACGTCGCGGCCGGCGTCGCGCCCGGCGTCGCGGAGGCGATCACCGCGGCGGCCGCCGGCGCCGCGTCCGGCGATGCCGCGGCCGCGTCGAGAAGCGGCGGCTCGCCGAACGCCTGCGCGGGGAAGTCGGGCGCGGGCGCCGCGACGGCTGCCGACGGTGCCGCGGCGTCGGCCGCGGACGGTGTCGCCGCCGTGGCCGCCGACGCGGCGGCGGGACCGGACGGCGCCACCTTCGCGTCGCCGATGACGATGACCGGCGGCCCGCCCGCGACGTCCTGCGTGATCGTCGGCACCGGCGCACTCGCCGCGCCCGCGGCCGCGACGGCCGCCTCGCCCGCGGGGGCGACGGTCGCCGCGCCGGTCTCGGCCGGGACGGCGGCCGCCGGCGCGAGGGGCTCCGGCGCCCGCGGCGCGCGGGCGACCGCCCAGGCGAGCCCGGGGTGCAGCAGCATGCGGCGCGCGACGTCGCCCAGCGCGACGCGCAGCGCGGCGTTGGAGCGCGCCGGAAGGTAGCTCTCCCGGCCGGAGTGGCCGCCGCCCCCCACGAGGCCCTCCCACAGGGTCGTCCCGTCGGGGGTGCGCAGCGCGGCGCGGATGCTGATGTCCGCGGCGGCGCTCCCGTCGTCGCGCACGTAGAAGTCCTCGACGTTCAGCCGCAGGACGAGGTCCTCCCCTTCCTGCACGACCGCGGCGCCCCACGCCGTCAGCGTGTCGCGCACCGCACGCGCGACGAACGACGGCACGTCGTCGTAGGTGTAGATGCGCGCGTCGCGGGCGCGCATCTCGCGCCGCCCGATGATCCGCGGCACGCCGGGGTTGCGCGACGGGGCGGCCTCGATCCGGACGGTCCGGCCGGCGAGGAAGCCGGACGCGGAGACGCCCTGCTCCGGTTCGCCGTACTGCGGGCTGTACGCCAGCTGCACGCGGACGTCGTCCTGGCTCCAGGCGGCGTGGGCGGACGGCGCGAGGAAGGCGAGCAGCGACACGACGGTGAACGCCGCGAGGACGCGGGGACCCGAACGCCTGAAGAGCGGGCTCATGATGTCTTCCCCCAGCAGCGGACTCCCGGGCGCCTCCAATGTACTCCCGCCCTCCGCGCCCGGGTAGCGGCTAACGGCGCCGCACGTACCGCGCGCAGCCCGACGCGCCCGTGGCCGGCGGCAGCGAGAGTTCCGGCAGCGCCGCGCCGTTCTGGACGAACTTGCGGAACAGCCCGTCCGTCAGCCCGCCGTAGACCCGCCGGAAGACCTGCTCGATGTCCGCCGACCCGAGGGCGCTGCGGCCGGACGCGAGGATCGCCCGCACGGCCTCGTCGATGCTCCGGCCGTGGGTCTCGAGGTAGCGCTCGAGCACGAGGCCGAACAGCGCGCCCTTCGCGTACACCAGCCGCCGCGCGCGGTCGTCCGTGAACGCGAGCGACGCGTCGCGGAGGCCGACCGGCGTCGCGCCGTCGAGCAGCTCGACCTCGGCAGCCATGTCGGCGAGGCACGCGCGCGCCCGCTCGTCCGAGAACGCGCCCATGCCGCGCGCGATCCGGATGCCGTAGTACTCGGAGAGCCCCTCGCGGAACCACGCGGCGTCCTCGCCCGTCAGGCCCGCGTCGTTCCACCAGTGGAAGATCTCGTGCGCCAGCACCTCCGGCCAGGCCGGCTGCACGACGGTCCTGTCGCCGGCGGCGCCGCCCGACATGAAGTCCGGAGGGACCACGATCGCGGAGAGGATGCCCGAGCCGGGCAGCGGCAGGCGCACGACGCCGAGCGCGCGGCGGACCAGCGCGACGACGGTCTCCAGCGGCAGCGTCCCGGCGTGGTCGAGCGTGCCGACGCGGATGCGCGAGTCGCCGACGTGCACCTGCGTCGTCCGGAACGGCCCGAGCGCGACGTAGTCGGTCGCGGCGAACTCCTCGCGGGTCAGCCGGTACGTGCTGGCCCCCCCGCGGCGGCGGAGCTCGTTCCACGGCGTCACCGCCGCCCAGTCCGGCGGCAGTTGGAAGGTGACGTCGGCCGGCAGCTGGTCCTCGGCCGCGAAGCGCGGGAACAGCGCCGAGGTGCGCAGCACGCCGAACCCCCGGGTAAGGCGGGAGTTCGCGTAGCCGGGCTTGAGCAGGCGTCCCGGCGGGAAGTACGTCGGGTCGATCGTGTACGCGAGGACCGTCCGGCCGACGCCCGGCGGACGCGCGACGCGCTTGATGTACGGCCGCTCCGGGTCGGGCTCGACGACGGCCAGCCGGCGCGCGCCCGACCGCGCCTCGATCCGCCGCACGGCGGCGCCCAGCTGCCGCGCGGCCGCGAAGCCGACGTCGATGTGGTCGCGCCCGGCCATCGCCTCGGCCGGGATCTCGACCCGGACCTCGACGAGGCCGCTCGCCGGAGCCGGGATCCCGACCTCGACGGCGAGGCGCGGCGACGCGCCCGCGGCGGAGGCGCTCGCGAGGCCTCCCGCGAGGAGAGACACGAAGACGTAAGGCAGGCCGCGACCCGGCATGCTTGCACCCCAGCGGAACGTCGGTCCCGGTTGCGAGCGTGTCGAGTATGCCGGGCCCGCGGCCGGGGCCCAAACGACGTGACGAGTGAATCAACCGGGGCCCGGACCGGGGCGGACGCGCGCGGAGGACGGACGCGGTGGGGCGGACGCGGTGGGGATGGACGCCGAAGAAACGAGAGGGCGACCGCGCGGCCGCCCTCCCGCCGTTTCCGCTGGCGACGCCGCGTTACTCGGCGGCGGCGTCCGCGTCCTTGCGCCCGGTCAGGCGGCGCGCGAGGCCGCCGAGGCCGCCGGACTTCTTCGCGGCCTTGGTCCCCTTCGGGGAGCCCTCGGGGGCCTTGGGCGCTTCCTTCTCCTTGCGCACGACCAGTTCGATGATCGCCATCTCGGCCGCGTCGCCCTTGCGGGTCGTCGTCCGCATGATGCGGGTGAACCCGCCGGGGCGGTCGATGAAGCGCGGCGCGATGTCGTCGAACAGGCGCTTGACGAGGTCGCGGTCGTGGATCGTGCTGGCGATCACGCGGCGCGCGTGCACGCTGTCGTGGCGGGCGCGGGAGATCAGCTTCTCGGCGAAGGGGCGCAGCTCCTTGGCCTTGTACAGCGTGGTCTCGATGCGCTCGTGCTCGATCAGCGCGCTCGCGAGGTTGCGCAGCGTGGCGATGCGGTGCTCGGTCTTGCGGCCGAGCTTGCGGTGGGCGACGCGGTGCTGACTCATCTGGGCCTCACACTTCCTAAGCGCGCTGCGCGGTGCCGCGGCCGGCGAAACGCATGCCGAGCGACAGCTTCATGTCGGCCAGGAGTTCCTTGATCTCGTTCAGGGACTTGCGGCCGAAGTTCTTGGTCTTGAGCAGCTCGGACTCGGTCCGCTGCACGAGGTCCCGGACGGTCTCGATGCCGGCGTTCTTGAGGCAGTTGTACGAGCGCACCGAGAGTTCGAGCTCGTCGATCGAGCGGTCCAGGTACTCGCGGACCTTGTCGTCCTCGGTGTCCACCTCGGAGATCTGCTCGTCCACCTGGTCGGCGAAGTTGATGTAGATCGACAGGTGGTCCCGGAGCAGCCGCGCGGCGTTGGCCACGGCTTCCTGCGGGTTGATCGAGCCGTCGGTGTGCACCTCGAGGGTCAGCTTGTCGTAGTCGGTCGAGCGGCCCACGCGGGCCGGGTCGACCGAGTAGTTGACCTTCAGCACGGGCGAGTGGACCGAGTCGATCGGGATGTACCCGAGCGCCAGGTCGTCGTCCATGTTCTGGTCGGCCGGCACGTAGCCGCGGCCCGGCTTGATCCGCAGCTCCATCTCGACCGCGCCCTCGTCGGACAGCGTCGCGACGACGGCGGACTTGTCGAGGATCTCCACGTTCGAGTTCGCCTCGATGTCGCCGGCGGTCACGGTCCGGGGGCCGCGCGCGACGAGGCGGACGGTCTCCGTCCGCGGCACGTGCAGCTTCACCGGGACGCGCTTCAGGTTGAGGATGATGTCCGTCACGTCCTCGGTGCAGCCGGGGATGGACGAGAACTCGTGCAGCACGCCCTCGATGCGCACCGCGCTGATCGCCGCGCCCTCGATCGAGGACAGCAGGATCCGCCGCAGCGCGTTGCCGAGCGTCGTGCCGAAGCCGCGCTCGTACGGCTGCGCGGTGAAACGGCCGTAGCGCTGCGTGAGCGTCGCGCCGTCGACCTCGAGGAACTTCGGCTTCTGGAAGCCCTTCTCCATCTTGGATCTCTCCTACAGCTGCGTGTAGGGGCGGCCTCCCGCGCTGCGGGACGGCCGCCCTCCCGCCGGGCGGGCGGCGCGGATCACTTCGAGTACAGCTCGACGATCAGCGACTCCTGGATCGGCATGGTGATGTCCTCGCGGCGCGGCAGGGCCTGCACGGTGCCCTTGAAGTTGCCCGCGTCGAGGGACAGCCAGGCCGGAATACCGCGGCCCTGGGCCGTATCGAGATTCGCCTGGATGGTCGCGTTCTTGCGGCTGCCGGCGCGCAGCTCGACGACGTCGCCCTTCCGGACGGAGAACGACGCGACGTCGACCTTGCGGCCGTTGACCGTGAAGTGGCCGTGGTTCACGAGCTGGCGCGCCTGGGCGCGCGAGGCCGCGAAGCCGAGCCGGTAGACGACGTTGTCGAGCCGGCGCTCGAGGAAGGCCAGCAGGTTCTCGCCCGTGACGCCCTTGCGCGCCGCGGCGCGCTGGAAGTACAGGCGGAACTGGCGCTCGAGCACGCCGTAGATCCGCTTCACCTTCTGCTTCTCGCGCAGCTGGAGGCCGTAGCCCTGCAGCTTGACGCGACGCTTGCCGTGCTGGCCCGGCGCGTACTGGCGCCGCTTGACCGAGCACTTGTCCTTGAAGCAGCGCTCACCCTTGAGGAAGAGCTGCATCCCCTCGCGCCGGCAGAGCCGGCAGCTCGGACCGATGTAACGACCCATCGTCCCTCCTCTCCCGGCTCAGACGCGACGCCGCTTGGGCGGGCGGCAGCCATTGTGCGGAATCGGCGTGACATCCTTGATCGAGCGGACCTCGAGGCCCGTGGCGGCCAGCGCGCGGATCGACGACTCGCGTCCCGCGCCCGGACCCTGCACCCGGACATCGACCGTGCGCAGCCCGTGCTCCTTCGCGATGGTCACGGCCTGCTGCGACGCCATCTGCGCGGCGAACGGGGTGCCCTTGCGGGACCCCTTGAAGCCGGCGCGCCCGGCGCTCGACCATGCCACGACGTTCCCCACCGGGTCGGTGATCGTGACGATGGTGTTGTTGAACGTCGCGGCGATGTGCGCGACGCCGTGCGGGATGTTCTTCTTCTCCCGCTTCTTCGCGACCTTCTTGCTGGCCTTTGCGGCCGCTTTCGCCATGGGGCTCTCCTGCCCCGCGGTGCGGGGCGGCTACTGTCGCGGCCCTCTCTGTTTATGGGCCGGGCGAAACAGCTGAACGGGGCGGGGCCCCGTTCGTGGACCTCACCCGCGCGGCGCGCGGGCCGGGCGGGGTAAACCCCGCCCCCACGTCGGGCGGGGTAAACCCCGCCCCTACATCGTTATTTCTTGACCTTCTTCTTGCCGGCGACGGCGATGCGCGGACCCTTCTTGGTCCGGGCGTTGGTGTGGGTGCGCTGGCCGCGGACCGGCAGGCCCAGGCGGTGGCGCACGCCGCGGTAGCAGCCGATCTCGATCAGCCGCTTGATGTCCATCTGGACGTTCTTGCGCAGGTCGCCCTCGACCCGGCCCTCGTCCGTGATGATCTGCCGGATGCGGCGGGTCTGGTCCTCGGTGAGGTCCTTCACCCGCACGCTCGCCGGGACGTCGGCCGCGCTCAGGATCTTGTCCGAGCGCGCGTGCCCGATCCCGAAGATGTAGGTCAGCGCGACGTCCACGCGCTTGTTCAGCGGAAGGTCCACGCCAGCAATTCGTGCCATTTTCGCGGTTCCCCTATCAGCCCTGGCGCTGCTTGTGCTTCGGGTTCTCGCAGATCACCCGAACCACGCCCTTCCGCCGGACGAGCTTGCACTTGTCGCAGATCTTCTTGACCGAGGCCCTGACCTTCATTGCCGTTCCGTCCTACTTGAACCGGTAGACGATGCGCCCGCGGTTCAGGTCATAAGGGGAAAGCTCCACGCTCACGCGGTCGCCCGGCAGGATCCGGATGAAGTTCTTCCGCATCCGGCCGGAGATGTGGGCCAGCACGACGTGACCGTTGTCCAGCTTGACCCGGAACATGGCGTTCGGGAGGGTCTCCTCCACGACCGCCTCGACCGTGATCGCTTCCTCTTTCGACATCATCCCTCTGTTCTGCAACGCGTCAGGCCGGCGGTTCCGCGGGGCCGCCCATGATCCGCGGTCCCTCCGCCGTCGCCGCGACGACCAGTTCCCAGTGCGCGGCGCGCGACCCGTCGCGGGTCACGGCCGTCCATCCGTCGGCGAGCACCTTCACGGCCGGCGAACCGGCCGTGATCATGGGCTCGATCGCGAGCACCATGCCGGTCTCGATCCGGGGCCCCTGCCCCGGGCGCCCGTAGTTCGGGACCTGCGGCTCCTCGTGCATCCGGGTGCCGATCCCGTGCCCCACGAACTCGCGCACCACGCCGAACCCGTGCCGCAGCGCGTGCTGCTCCACCGCGTGACCGATGTCCGAGACCCGGTTGCCCGGCCGGACCTGCTCGATCGCCTTGAACAGGCTCTCGCGGGTCACGCGCGACAGCCGCCGGCTTGCCTCGTCCACCGCGCCGACGTCGCACGTCACGGCGCTGTCGCCGTAGTAACCGTCGAGCAGCGCGCCGAAGTCCACGCTGACCAGGTCCCCGTCCTTCAGCCGGCGGGGCCCCGGGATCCCGTGGATGACTTCCTCGTTGACGGAGATGCAGGTGCTGGCAGGGTAGCCATGGTACCCCTTGAAGGCGGGGCGGGCCCCGGCCTCCAGCGTCCGCTTCTCCGCGAGCGCGTCGAGTTCAGCCGTTGTTATACCATCCCGCACCTGGCTCGCCAGCTCCGCGAGGATCTCGCGGACCAGGCGGCAGGCCCGGTCGATCTTGTCGAGCTCCTCGGGGGAGCGGCGCACGATCATCGTCGCCTACCGCCCTCCGGCGCCCAGCAGGTCCGCGATCCGCGCGAACACCTGCTCCACCGTTCCCGTGCCGTCCACCCGGGCCAGGAGCCCCCGGCGCTGGTAGACCTCGGCGACGGGCATCGTCTCGCCCCGGTACACGGCGAGGCGCTTCCGGATCGTCTCGAGGTTGTCGTCCGCCCGCACTTGTCCGCCGTCGCCCGTGACCGCCCGCCCGAGGAGCCGCTGCTCCACGACGGCGTCCGGGACGTCCAGCAGGATCATCCGGTCGAGGTTCGCCGGCGCGAGGATCCCGTCCAGCAGTTCCACCTGGCGCGGCGTCCGCGGGAACCCGTCCAGCAGGAAGCCCGGGGCGGCGTCGGGCTGCTTCAGCCGGGCCGCCACGACCTCGGCGATCAGCTCGTCCGGGACGAGGTGGCCGGAGTCCATGATCGCCTTCACCCGACCGCCGAGTTCGGACCCCGAGCGGACCTCCGCCCGGAGCATGTCCCCGGTGCTGATGTGCGGGATCCGCCACGCCGCGACGATCTTCGCAGCCTGCGTTCCCTTCCCCGCACCGGGGGGTCCGAACAGGGCCAGTCTCATCCCGTCAGCCCCTCCGGCCCTTGATGCGGGTGCCCTTGAGGAAGCCGTCGTAGTGGCGCATCACCAGCTGGCTCTCGATCTGCTGGACGGTGTCCATCGCGACGCCGACCACGATCAGCAGCGAGGTGCCGCCGAAGTAGAACTGCACCGCCAGCCCCTCGAGCAGGAGGGTCGGCATGAACGCGCGGAAGAAGTTGCCGACCGCCGCGGGCTCGAGGTTGTGCAGCTGGAAGCCGTACATCAGGAAGTTCGGCAGCACCCAGATCAGGCCGAGGTAGATCGCGCCGGCGAAGGTCAGCCGCGTCAGCACGTTGTCGATGTACTGCGCCGTCTGCTTGCCGGGGCGCACGCCGGGGATGAACCCGCCGACGCGCTTCATGTTCTCGGCCGTATCGACCGGGTTGAAGATGATCGCCGTGTAGAAGAAGCAGAAGAACAGGATCAGCGCGAAGACGCTCAGCGAGTACCACGGCATGTGGTACGCCAGCTGCCGGTCGAGCACCCCGAGGAAGCCGGCCGGCCAGCGCGCGTACAGCGCGCGGACGATCGAGACCGGGATCACCATCAGCGAGGTCGCGAAGATGACCGGGATCACGCCGCTGGTGTTGACGCGCAGCGGGAGGAACGTCGACTGCCCGCGCATCTGGCGGCGGCCCTGCACGCGGCTGGCGTACTGGATCGGGATCCGCCGCTGGGCGCGCTCGACGAACACGACCGCGGCGATCACGGCCAGCATCACCGCGCCGAGGACCAGCATCGGGATCAGGCCGCGCTCGCCGGCCACCACCTCGCGCCCGACCTGCAGCACGGCGTGGGGGAAGCGGGCGACGATGCCGGCGAAGATGATCAGCGAGATGCCGTTGCCGATGCCGCGCTCGGTGATCTGCTCGCCCAGCCACATCACGAACGCGGTGCCGGTGGTCAGCGTCAGGATCGTCGTGAGGAAGAACAGGAAGCCGGCGTTGAGGACGATCGGCTCGGCGGTCCCCTGGATCCGCTGGACCCAGATCGCGATGCCGATCGCCTGCACGATCGACAGGCCGACCGTGCCGTAGCGCGTCCACTGGGTCAGCTTCTTGCGGCCGACTTCCCCTTCCTTCTGCATCCGCTCGATCGACGGCACGACGACCGCGAGCAGCTGGATGATGATCGACGCGGAGATGTACGGCATGATGCCGAGCGCGAAGATCGTCAGGTTCTGGAAGTTGCCGCCGGTGAACAGGTCCACGAGACCGAGGACGGACCCGGCGTTCTGGGCGAACCAGTCCCGCAGGGCGTCGAGGTTGATCCCGGGGATGGGGATGAAGGCGCCCGCCCGGTAGACCGCGAGCAGACCCAGCGTGAACAGCAGCCGGGTCCGCAGGTCCTTGATCCGGAAAATGTTCTGCAGGCTCTCGATCATGGCCATGAGGTCGGGCTCCGCGTTGCCGGGTCGGCTGCGCCTACGCCTGGGGCTGCTGTTCGCCGAGCAGCTCGAGCCGGCCGCCGGCGCCTTCGACCTTCGCCTTCGCGCCCGCCGTCGCGGCGTGCACCTGGACCGTCAGCGCGGCCTCGAGCTCGCCGTGGCCGAGCAGCTTGACGCGGCTGGCCAGCTTCTTGCGGATCAGGCCGCGCTCGAGCAGCAGCTCGGGCGTGATGACCGTGCCCGCCGCGAAGCCCTTGAGCGCCGCGACGTTGATCTCGGCGTACTCCTCGCGGAAGATGTTCGTGAAGCCGCGCTTCGGGATCCGGCGCACGAGCGGCATCTGGCCGCCCTCGAAGCCCCAGCGCCGGGAGTAGCCGGAGCGGGACTTCTGGCCGTTCTCGCCGCGCGTCGAGGTGTGCCCGTGCCCCGATCCGGGGCCGCGGCCGACGCGCTTGCGCTTCTTGGTGGCGCCCTTCGCGGGGCCGATGTCGTGGAGCCGCATGGTGTCTTGTCCCTTCAGCGAGGGCGGACCATCGCGCTGCGCGCGAGGCGCCGCCCCTACGTCGTTATTTCGCTTCGTCGACGATGCGGACGAGGTGCGGGATCTTGGCCACCATGCCGCGAACCGACGGGTGATCCGGCAGCTCGACGACGCGGTGCAGCTTCCCGAGGCCCAGCGAGCGCAGGATCTTCTTGTGCTTCACGGGCGTCGCGATGCCGCTCTTCACCTGCTCGACCCTGATCGTGCTCACGCCTCACCTCCCAGCACGGGCGGCGCGATCACCGGCGGGCGGGTGCTCTGCCCGGCGGAGGCGTCCACGTTCTCGACCGGCACGCCGCGCAGCCGCGCCACCTCGCGGGCGTCCTTGAGGCGGGTCAGGCCCTCGAACGCGGCGCGGACGACGTTGTGCGGGTTCTGCGTGCCGAGGCACTTGGTCAGCACGTCCTGCACGCCGAGCGACTCGAGGATCGCGCGCACCGCGCCGCCGGCGATGACGCCCGTACCGGGCGACGCGGGCTTCAGCAGGACGCGGCCGGCGCCGTGGTGGCCGATCACGACGTGCGGGATCGTGGTGCCGCGCAGCGGGACCTTGATCATGCTGCGCTTGGCCTTCTCGACGCCCTTCGCGATCGCGGCGGGGACTTCCTTCGCCTTGCCGGTGCCGTAGCCGACCCGGCCCTTGCCGTCGCCGACGACGACCAGCGCGGAGAACGAGAAGTTCTTGCCGCCCTTCACGACCTTGGTGACGCGATTGATGAAGACGACCTGGTCCCGGAGGTCCGAGCCGTCGCGATCCCTGTCCCTGTCACGATCGAATGCCATGAAACGTCTCCCTGGGCCGGCACGGGCGGACCACCGCTGCGCGAGGTCCGCCCCTACACATCGGTTGAATCAGAACTGCAGTCCGCCCTCGCGGGCCGCGTCGGCGAGCGCCTTGACGCGACCGTGATAGCGGAACCCACCGCGGTCGAACACCGCGGCGTTGACGCCCTTGGCCTGCAGCCTGGCGGCTATCGCCTTGCCGACGACCTTGGCCGCGTCGATGTTGCCCGCGCCCTTCACCTGGGCCCTGCACTCGGCGTCCAGCGTCGACGCGGCCGCGAGCGTGTGCCCGGACAGGTCGTCGATCGCCTGGACGTAGATGTGCTTCACGCTGCGGAACACCGCGATCCGGGGGCGCTCCGCCGTCCCGGCCACGCGGCCGCGCACCCGCTTGCGAACCGAAACCCGGGCGGCCCCTCTGTCCTTGCGTGCGTACATCTTGGTCGTGCTCCTGTTTCACCTGGGCGGGCGCCCCTGCGGGACCCGCCCCTACGGCCTTCGTTCGTGCCGTCGCGGCGGCCTCGCGTCGGGGCCGCCCGTACGGCGTTCGCCTCGCGGGCGGAACCTCGCGCGTCGCGCGAGGACCCCCGCTACTTGCCGGCCGCCTTGCCGGGCTTGAGGACGATCGTCTCGTCCTTGTAGCGGATGCCCTTCCCCTTGTACGGGTCGGGCGGCCGGAGCTTGCGCAGGTTCGCGCAGACCTGGCCCAGCTGCTGCTTGTCGATCCCCGTCAGCACGATGCCCGTGTTGCGGTCCTCGACCCGCGCGGTGATGCCCGCCGGGAGGGGGAAGACCACGGGGTGGCTGAAACCGAGCGCGAGGTTGAGGGCGGCGGTGCCGCTCATCTCGACCTTGTACCCGGTCCCGACCACCTGCAGCGCCCGCTCGAACCCGGCGGACACGCCGTGCACGGCGTTCGCGAGCAGCGCGCGCGTCAGCCCGTGCAGCGCCCGCTGGGTCTTGCTGTCGTCCTTGCGCGCGACGTGGGCGGTGCCGTCCTCGACGGAGATCGTGATCCCCGACGGGACGGGCACCGTGAGGGTCCCCTTGGGGCCCTGCACTTCCGCCTGCTCGGCGCCCACCGCGAGGGTGACGCCCTTGGGAAGGGGAAGTGGCTTCAGTCCGATACGAGACATGGGTCCTTCCTCACCAGACGTTGCAGATCCACTCGCCGCCGACGCCCAGGCGGCGGGCGGAACGCCCGTCGAGGATGCCCCGTGACGTGGAGAGGATCGTGATCCCCATCCCGCCCAGGAGGTCAGGGATCTCCTCGCGACCGACGTAGACGCGGCGGCCCGGCTTGCTCACGCGCTCGAGGCCCGTGATCACGCGTTCGCCGTGCGGGCCGTACTTCAGCGCGACGTGCAGCAGGCCCTGCTTGTCGTCGGCCTCCTGCGAGAAGTCGGAAACAAAGCCCTCGTCGCGCAGGATGCGCGCGATCTCGGCCTTGATCTTGGACGCCGGCATCGTCACCCGCGCGTGCCCGGCCATCAGGCCGTTGCGGATCCGGGTGAGCATGTCCGCGATCGGATCGGTCATCGACATCGTCTAGCCCTCAAACCTGGAACAGGTCCGCGTCACCAGCTCGCCTTGCGCAGCCCGGGGATCTGGCCCTGCAGGCCCAGCAACCGGACGCAGATGCGGCACAGCTGGAACTTCCGGTAGTAGCCCCGCGACCGACCGCACCGGTGGCAGCGGTTGTGGTGACGCGTGCTGAACTTCGGCTTCATCTTCAGCGCCGCCATGTCGGCAGTGCTCGCCATATCGCCTCCCGCGCCTAGCGCGTGAACGGCATCCCGAGGCGGGCCAACAGCTCCTTCGCCTCGCGATCCGTCTTGGCCGAGGTGACGATCGTGATGTTCATGCCGATCGCCTTGGTCACCTTGGCGAAATTCACCTCGGGGAAGATCAGCTGGTCGCGGACGCCCAGCGTGTAGTTTCCCCGGCCGTCGAACGCCTTGGCCGACACGCCGCGGAAGTCGCGGACGCGGGGCAGCGCGATCGTCACCATCCGGTCGAGGAACTCCCACATCCGCCACGACCGCAGGGTCACCGCGGCGCCGACCGTCATCCCCTCGCGCAGCTTGAAGTTGGCGATCGACTTGCGCGCCTTGCGCGTGGTCGGCCGCTGGCCGGAGATGTCCGTCAGCTCGGACACGGCCTCTTCGAGCAGCTTCGGGTCGCGATTGGCGTCGCCGAGGCCCATGTTGATGACGACCTTGTGCAGGGTCGGCACCGCCATCACGTTCTTGTAGCCGAGCTCCTGCATCAGGGCCGGGCGGATCTCCTGCTCGTACACGGCCTTGAGGCGCGGAACGTAGTTCGGGTCGAGCGGCGCCGCCGCGGCCTTGCCGGCCTTCGCGGCCGGGGCCTCTGCGTCGGCCTTCGCGGCCTTGCCCTTCTTCGGGGTGTCCTTGCTCGCCATGGGGACCTCAGCGCTCCAGCTCGACGCCCGAGGCCGTCGCGACGCGCACCTTCACGCGCCGGCCGTCCTGCGCCTGGATGAACTTGTGGCCGACGCGGGTCGGCTTCTTGGTCTGGGGGTCGATCGGCATCAGCCGCGCGAGGTGCACCGGCGCCTCGCGCTGCACGATGCCTCCCTTGACCCCCACCTTGGGGTTCGGGCGCGTGTGCTTCTTGATGATGTTCACGCCCTCGACGATGGCCCGGTCCTTCTCGGGATCGACGCGCAGCACGCGGCCCGTCTTCCCCTTGTCCTTGCCGGAGATCACCGCCACCTGGTCGCCCTTGCGAATCCGCATATGTCCTTCCGTGGGGACGGCCACCCCGCTGCGCGGGGGGCCGCGGCCCTACAGCATCGGCCCGTACACCGGCGTGTTACAGCACCTCGGCGGCGAGCGAGATGATCCGCGTGAAGTTCTTCTCGCGGAGCTCGCGGGCCACCGGCCCGAACACGCGCGTGCCGATCGGCTCGCCCTGGTTGTTGATCAGCACCGCCGCGTTCTCGTCGAAGCGGATGTAGGTGCCGTCCTTGCGCCGGTGGTCGCCGCGGGTCCGCACGATCACCGCCTTGACCACCGCGCCCTTCTTCACCGTCCCGTCGGGCAGGGCCTCCTGGACCGACGCCGTGATCACGTCGCCCAGGCGCCCGTACTGCCCGATGCTGCCGCCGACCAGCGCCTTCGCGCCCGGCCGCGCGGCGAGGACGCCGATGGCCCGGATGCGCTTGGCGCCGCTGTTGTCGGCGACCGTCAGGATCGACCGCATCTGGATCATGACAGCCTCCTCACACCGTGTCGGCGGAGGCGTCGACGACCTCCGAGGGCAGGACGACGTTCTCGGCCTTCGTCAGGACCCGCAGCACGCGCCAGCGCTTGCGCGCCGACAGCGGCCGGGTCTCGATGATCTCGACCTTGTCGCCGATCCCGCACTTGTCGGCCTCGTCGTGGCAGAGGAAGTGCTTGGAGCGCCGGATGACCCGCTTGTACTGCGGATGCGGGAACAGCCGCTCGACGAGCACCTTCACGGTCTTCGCCCCGGGCTTGGTGACCACGAGGCCGGTCTTGTGCTGCCCGCTACCCCTCGTCTCCGTGCTCATCAGCGTCCCTCCCCGGCGGCGCGCTGGCGGAGGACCGTCAGGACGCGCGCGAGGTCGCGGCGGGCCTCGCGAAGCTTGTGCGGCTTCTCGAGCTGGCCGATCGCCTTCTGCAGCCGCAGGTTGAACAGCGCGCGGCGCAGGTCGTGCGATTCGCGCTGCAGCTCCTCGACGGACTTGTCGCGGATTTCCTCGATCTTCATCGCGGTCTCTCCGTCAGAGGGCCATGCGGCGCACGAACTTGGTCAGGATCGGCAGCTTGCTGCCCGCCAGCTGCATCGCGTGCGCCGCGACGTCCTCGGGAATCCCCTGCAGCTCGAACAGGATCTTCCCGGGCTTCACCACGGCCACCCAGTGGTCCGGGGCACCCTTTCCGGAACCCATGCGGGTCTCGGCGGGCTTCTTGGTCACGGGCTTGTCCGGGAACAGGCGGATGTAGAGCTTTCCGCCGCGTTTCACGGCCCGGCTCATCGCGACGCGCGCCGCCTCGATCTGGCGCTGGGTGATCCAGCCCGGCTCGAGCGCGCGCAGCCCGAAGTCGCCGAAGGCGACGTTGCTGCCGCGCGTGGCCATGCCGCTCATCCGGCCGCGCTGGACCTTGCGGAACTTGCTCTTGGTCGGCTGAAGCATTGTCCGTTCCTAAGGGGCGGTCCGTCGGGGCCGCCCTGCCAAAACCCGCGTTAGCGCTGGCGCCCGCGGGTCGCGACGACCTCGGTCTGCTCGCCCTTGTAGATCCAGCACTTCACCCCGATGACGCCGTACGTCGTGCGCGCCTCGGCGAAGCCGTAGTCGATGTCGGCCCGCAGCGTGTGCAGCGGCAGGCGGCCGACCAGGTACCACTCCGCGCGCGCGATCTCGTGCCCGCCGAGGCGGCCGGCGCAGCGGATGCGGATGCCCTTCGCGCCGAAGCGCTGCGCCGACTCGACCGCCTTGCGCATCGCGCGGCGGAAGGCGATGCGCCGCTCGAGCTGGGCGCCGATCCCCTCGGCGACGAGCTGGGCGTCGAGCTCCGGCTTGTCGATCTCGAGGATGTTGATGAAGACCTCGCGGCCGGTCCGCTTCTTGAGGTCCTCGCGCAGCTTGTCGACCTCGGAGCCCTTCTTGCCGATGATGATCCCGGGCCGCGCCGTGAACAGGCTGACCTTCAGCTTGTGCTCGCCGGCGCGCTCGATCTCGATGTCGGTGATCCCGGCGTGGAAGAGCTTCTTCTTGAGCTCGATCCGCAGCTGCAGATCCTCGTGCAGGAAGGTCGCGTAGCGCTTGTTGTCGAACCAGCGGCTCTTCCAGGTCCGGTTGTAGCCGAGCCGGAAACCGTAGGGGTGCGTCTTCTGTCCCATGTTATTTCCCCGCCCGGACATCGAGCTGAAGCGTCACGTGAGCCTTGCGGCGCAGACGCGGGAAGTAGCGGCCCATGGTGCCCGCGCGGCCGCGCGCCTCCGACGGGCCTTCGTCCACCCACGCCCGCGCGACGAAGAGCCGGTCGACGTCGACGCGCTCCTCGCGGTTGGTCGCGTTCGCGATCGCCGAGTTCAGCACCTTCTCGACGCTGCGCGCGACGCGCTTGTTCGACGCCTTCAGGATCGCCAGCGCGTCCGCGACGCCGCGGCCGCGGATCAGGTCGACCACCAGGCGCGTCTTCTGCGCGCTGGTGCGCACGTAGCGCAGGGTCGCGTGGGAAACCATGGTCTTCGTCTCCGTTCCCTGTTCCTGCAGAGGGCGGGACCCCGGCGGGCCGAGCCCGCGAGGAACCGTCCCCAAGGGTTATTTCTTCGCCTTCTTGTCCTTCGCGCCCGAGTGCCCCTTGAAGGTGCGCGTCAGGGCGAACTCGCCGAGCTTGTGGCCGACCATGTTCTCGGTCACGTACACCGGGATGAACTTCTTCCCGTTGTGCACGGCCAGCGTGTGGCCGACGAACTCCGGCGTGATGGTCGAGCGCCGGGACCATGTCTTGATCACCTTGCGCTCGTTCTTCTTGTTCATGTCGTCGACCTTGGCCTGCACATGCTTGTCGACGAACGGGCCCTTCCAGATGGAACGCGACATGCCGGCTCCCCGCTTACTTCTGGCCGCGGCGGCGGACGATGAACTTGTCCGTGCGCGGGTTGTTGCGCGTCTTGTGGCCCTTGGTCGGGATGCCCCACGGGGTCACCGGGTGGCGGCCGCCCGAGGTCTTGCCCTCGCCGCCGCCGTGCGGGTGGTCCACGGGGTTCATCGCGACGCCGCGCACGTTCGGGCGGCGGCCCAGCCAGCGCGAGCGTCCGGCCTTGCCGATGCTCACGTTCGCGTGATCGATGTTGCCGACCTGGCCGATCGTCGCGCGGCACTCGGTGAGCACGAGCCGCATCTCGCCCGAGGGGAGGCGGAGGTGCGCGTACTCGCCTTCCTTGGCCATGATCTGCGCGCCGGCGCCGGCGCTGCGCGCCATCTGCCCGCCCTTTCCGGGCCGCAGCTCGACGTTGTGCACCATCGTGCCGACCGGGATGCTCTTCAGCGGGAGGCAGTTGCCCACCAGGATGTCGGCGTCGGCGGCGGCGATGATCTCCTGCCCCACCGTCAGGCCGAGCGGCGCCAGGATGTAGCGCTTGTCGCCGTCCTTGTAGGTCACGAGCGCGATGTTGGCCGAGCGGTTCGGGTCGTACTCGATGGTCGAGACCTTGCCCGGCACGCCCGCCTTGTCGCGCTTGAAGTCGATGATCCGGTAGCGCCGCTTGTGGCCGCCGCCGCGGTGCCAGGACGAGACCCAACCCAGGCTGTTGCGGCCGCCCGTCTTGGGCTTCGGCTCGAGCAGCGGCTTGTACGGCTCTCGCGTCGTGATCTCGGGAGAGACCAGGACTTCCATCTGGCGCCGCCCGGGGGACGTCGGCTTGAACTTCTTGATCGGCATCGGATCACCCTTCCAGGTAATCGATCGTCTTGCTGCCCGCCTTGAGGGTCACGTAGGCCTTCTTCCAGGAAGGCCGCAGCCCCTCGAAGCGCCCGTAGCGGCGCCTCTTGCCGGCAACGTTGACGGTCCGGACGTGCGCCACCTCGACCCCGAACGCCTCCTCGACGGCCGCGCGGATCTGGATCTTGTTCGCGCGCGGGTCGACGTCGAAGACGAAGGTCTCGCCGGTGTTCGTCCTGGTGGCGGACTCCTCGCGCAGGCGCGTGGCCTTCTCGGTCAGGCGCGGGCGGCGAATGATGTCCCAGCTGGTCATCGGGTTCATCGGCCGAGCACCTCTCCGAGCTGCTCGGCGGCAGCGCGGCTGATCACGACGGTGTCGACGTCGAGCACGTGGTAGGGGTGGAGCTGGAGGGCGCGCACCGCCCCGATCTTCGGGTGGTTGCGGGCCGCGAGCTCGATCGCCGTGTTCTCGCCGTCGAACACGACGAGCACCTTGCCCGCGAGGCCGAGGTCCTTGCGGACCAGGCTCTGCAGGTTCTTGGTCTTCGGCTCGGTGAAGGCGACCGCGTCGAGGACGACCAGCTTGCCCTCGCGCAGCTTGTCGGACAGCGCGGTCGCGAGGGCCACCCGCCGCGCCCGCTTGGGGATCGCGTACGAGTAGTTGCGCGGCTGCGGCCCGAAGATCGTCCCGCCGTGCCGCCAGAGCGGCGAGCGCGTCGAGCCGTGGCGCGAGCGGCCGGTGCCCTTCTGCTTCCAGGGCTTCTTGCCGCCGCCGCTGACGTCGACGCGGTTCTTGGTGGCGTGGGTTCCGGCGCGCGCGGACGCGAGGTACGCGCGGACCGACTCGTACAGGAGGTGGCGGTTGAACTCCCGCCCGTACACGGTGTCGGGCAGGGTCAGCCGCGCCACTTCCTGGCGCTGGGCGTTGAGGACGGCCACGTCGGCCATGGTCAGCCTTCCTTCCTGTGCTGCAGCCGGATCTCGACCATGCTCCCCTTCGCGCCCGGGACCGCGCCGCGGACGAGGAGCAGGTTGCGCTGGGGGTCGACCTCGACCACGCGCAGCCCCTTGACGGTGATGCGCCGGTCGCCGGTGTGACCGGCCATCCGCATGCCCTTCATGACGCGCGACGGCCACGCGGACGCGCCGATCGAGCCGGGCGCGCGGTGGAACATCGAGCCGTGGGTCGCCGCGCCGCCGCGGAAGTTGTGGCGGCGCATGACGCCCTGGAAGCCGCGGCCCTTGCTCGTCCCGACGATGCGCACGACGTCGCCGGCCCGGAACAGGTCGCACGTCAGCGTGTCGCCGGGCTTCGGGTCGGCGCCCTCGTTCAGATCGAACTCGCGGACGTGGCGCGTGGGCGCCGTGCCGGCCTTCTTGAAGTGGCCCGCCGTCGGCTTGTTCGGGTTGCGCAGCTTTCGGTCCTCGACGAAGCCGAGCTGGGCGGCCTCGTAGCCGTCGCGCTCACGGGTCTTCCGCTGCACGACGACGCACGGCCCGACCGTCAGCACGGTCGCCGGGATGACCCGCCCGTCCTCGGCGAAGAGGTGGGTCATGCCGACCTTCTTACCGATGAGTCCATCAACTGCACCAGCCATGTCGCCTTCCTCCGGCCGGGAACCGGCCCAGCCGTCAGGAGCGGAGCTTGATCTCGACGTCGACCCCCGCGGGCAGGTCGAGCTTCATCAGCGCGTCGACCGTCTCCGGCGTGGGCTCGAGGATGTCGAGCAGCCTCTTGTGGGTGCGGATCTCGAACTGCTCGCGCGACTTCTTGTCGACGTGCGGCGAGCG
>JADHED010001103.1_pt1 | contig 25021 bp, 24 predicted proteins | sample 8952041 | NCBI WGS metagenome assembly JADHED01 (sample SAMN16124423, study PRJNA663239) | bioreactor sludge metagenome | isolation source: sludge (control) | place: India:Bengaluru | collected 2018-09-08
TCGGCTGTTCGACGGCGTTGAAACCGGAAGCCGCCGCTAAACACGGCATCGATCCAAAAGCGACGATTCCCGGTGCGCTCGGCTACAGCGATGGCTTACCTGGCCGCGCCTACATCGGGTTCGACATACCGACCACTGGCGTCAAAGGCGACAGCCTGGTGCTTTGGTTCCTCAAGATGTGGACCAATGACCGGCCATCCGGCGGCTACCAGACCCTGGGCGAGGTGCTCAAAGAACTAGGTCCAATTCTGAAGAATTTTACGAGTTCGGGTGCAAAGCGGCCGAACCTCGATCCAGGCGCTGCCAACTTCCTCGACAATATGGTGATCGTCGGCGATCAAGAACTGCGCTTCTCCGACTTGATGTCCGGCAGGTGAGACGCCGCATGTCCGGCAGGTGAGACGCCGCGCCGACGATATCCGTCGGAGCCGATGCGGCACCGCTGAGGAGCATCACTGCCTGCCAAGACCCCACCCGCGCTCAGCGGCAAACCCATGGACCCCGGCGCGCCGCTGTGGCCCGTCTGCGCTCTCTCTTGCGCCGGTTTCTCTGGAAGCTGGGGAGCACGCCATTTTGGTTCCCGGATTGGGTTTCGCGTGATCTCAATGTGTTGACTGTCGGACATCTCGAAGAACGCGTTGCCGCGGATCACCGAAGCGCTCCGGCCAGCTCGAGGTCAGCAAGCGGCGGCGAAATCGCGCCTGCCGAGGTGGTCTTGTGGTCAGCGGAGGGCGCATCCGCCGTCAGGGCACCGCAAGGTCTGCAACCTACTTGCCCAGCGGGCTCGGACCGGTTGCCTAGTCTTCGTTACGATAGTGATGAAACCTCCTGATTTTACTGTGTGTTACGCAGCCATTCGGCGATCGTGGCGGTGGTGGGAATGCGTCCGGACGACACCAGCTTCTCGTTAATGACGAGCCCGGGCGTCTTCAGCACGTCGTAGGCGATGATCTCGCGCATATCGGTGATTTTGGTGATCTTGGCTTCAACGCCGATGGATGCCGCCGCTTCACGCGCCACTTCCTCAAGCTTCCGGCAGTTGGCGCAGCCTGGCCCCAGAACCTTGATGCTCAACATGATCAGACTCCTTTTAAGGCAGATGGCGCTGTTGTGTGCCGGCCGACGAGGAACAGCAGCACGGCAAGCGCCGCGAGGAAACCAGCGAGCCACAGCGCGAGAACGAACAGCGCGGTGCCATCGACCCAGGCGCCGTAGGTGAGACCCGCCGCGGCGCTGAACAACGCGACTAAGCCGACGTAAGTAGCGGTTTTTTTGCGACCGATGATGGCGGAAATGATCAGGATGCTCTGCAACGACAGCTCGGGGTCGGACATCAGGTAGGCGAGCAGCGGTCCGCGGTGCATGCCGAGGTCAAGGAACATCTTGGCGATTGGTACCTCGACCAGCGTCGGGAAGTACATGAACACGCCGAACGTGACCCCCGCCAGATTACCGACCAGCGAATTCGTGCCGGCGACCATCTCGACCCACTCGGGGCGGATCAGCACGCGGATCATGCCGACAAGGAAGACGCCGAGCACCAGCAGGGGGATGATCTGCTTGACGAAGCGCCAGGACTCCCAGAGCCAGTCGCGCAGCTGATCCTGCGACAGGTGTTTCCACGCGATAAGGGACAAAGCGGCCAAGCTCACGGCGACGCCAAGCAACTTGCCCGTGACGCCGATGCGCAGCCCCTCGGGCACGGCCTGCACCGACAGTGCCGCCATGAGCAGCGTCAAGGCGATCACGACCAGGGATGCCCAGGTCCAGGTGTTGGCGCCATCCTGAATGTTCTCGATGCCAAGCCAGGCGCTGATCCCGATCGCCGCGAGCAGCGCGATCAGGATGGCGCCCTGAATGGAAACACCTTCTTCGCCCTTGGCGGCATCGTACGGTACCAGCCGGTCGAGCATGCCTTGCCAGGCCGGGGCATCGGCAAACGGCAGATCGAAGTGGGCGTAGGTTCCCGTCAGCACGCCCAGCTTCAGCGTACCAGCCAGCAGCAGTGCTATCCAGACGAGCAAGAAGACGAGTGGCGCGCGGCCCATGCCCCCGCCTTGGGCGGTGAAGGGGCTGTCCGTCGCCAAATCGTGCGCGGAGTCGTCGGCGCGAAAGATCAGCGCCATGATCAGGCCGATACCGATGCCGAAGATCAACGACAGGATGAAGCGCGCTGCGGCGAGGTCCGGCCCGATGATTCCTCCGGTGTAGACCAAGGCGAGAATGTTCGCGGCCGGCGCGAAGAAGAGAAACGTGATTGCCGGTCCGAGTCCCGCTCCTTTGCGGTGGATGCCGGCAAATAGTGGCACGATCGTGCACGAGCACACCGCGAGCAGGGATCCGGCCGCGGCGGCAGCCGGGTATGACACCAGCTTGTTTGAACGACGCCCAAGGAAGCGGGTAACGGTCTCCTTGGGGATCAGCGCCGCCATAGCGCCGGCGATGAAAAAGGCCGGCAGCAGGCACAGCAGCACGTGCGCGGCGAGGTAGGCAGCCAGATTGCCCAACCCCCCGAAGAAGAGGGAAGCAAGCCAGGAAAGCAGTCCGTCCATCGCCCATTCCCGCTCATGCGTGCTCAGGGCTGACTGGATCGCCCACTTTCCGATCGCCCTCGGCACTATTGAAGTCGGCGCGCTGCTGCGGTCGGTTGGGCATATCCTTCAGCCGCTCGCCGATCTGCTTGAACTCGTGGCCGGCGACGACGCTGTCGCTTAAGTGATTGATCACCCTGCGCGCCCAGACCGGCAGCCCGGGGTTCAGGCGATAGAACACCCGGTTGGCGACGCGGCAGTCTTCGACAACGTCGAGGGCGCGCATCGCCGCCAGATGGCGCGACATCTTCGGCTGCGAGACATCAAGCGCCGCCGTGAGTTCACACACGCAAAGCGTGCCTTCTTCCGTCAGCAACACCAGTGCTCGCAGCCGCGTTGGATCACCCAGAACCTGGATCAGCGTATCGGCATCAATCATCATGACTCAAATAGCATACACTTCCTCGAATATGCGCTGCAACGCATATTCGAGGATTACGGCACTGCGGAACCCAGTTGACCGGCGGGGACGCGTGAGCAGAGCGTGCAGCGGGTCAGCGGGTCAGCGGATCGCGGGGCCGGTCCAGGGAGACGCGCGGCGCGCGTTCCTCCGCACTGGTCGGGCACCCCCCTTTGATCGGACAGGCGGCGTAGCGATGGAGGCTCAGGCCCAACCTCACCAACATCGCTTCACTGCAGAAGTGCGGCGAATCCGCCATGGACTTTCCCCCCTTTGCCATCCATAGCAGGGTTGGCTGCCGCCGCGCCAACGGGGACGAATGTGAACGACGAAGCCGCGCTCCGAGACAAGCTGCGCAAGATCGAGGCGCTGTTCGCCGGTGCCGCCACGGCCGGGGAGAAGGCTGCCGCCGGTGCTGCCGCCGAGCGCATTCGAGCCCGGTTGCGGGAAGAGGAGAAGCGCGAGAAGTCGGTCGAGGTTCGCTTCAGCGTGGCCGATCCGTGGGCGCGGCAGATGTTCATCGCGCTCTGTCGTCGCTATGGCCTGCGGCCCTACCGTTACCCGCGCATGCGCCGGCAAAGCGTCATCGTGCGGGCGCCGGAGACGTTCCTCAGCACGGTGTTGTGGCCGGAGTTCCAGGAGATCAACGCCGCGCTCGGCGACTACCTCGCCCAGGTTACCGACAAGGTGATCCGCGAGGCGGTCTATAAGGATGCGGGCGATGCCGACGAGGTGCCGGAGCAGGCGAGGACCGGGCGGTGACCCGATCGTGGCAGACGCACTACGCTGGTGCCGCAAAGCCGAAGTGACCACATGACTTCACCAGTGACAGCAGGCGATGACACGAACGAAGCTATCACGTTGGTTTCACTGCCTCTTGCCCGCCGCGGCCAGTTGCGGAACGCCCTGGCTGAGGCCGGTCTGCCGCATGCCGACATTATGGAGGCGGGGCGCACCTTCTTCGTCGGCGAGCATGGCGGAGTCACTGTCGGTTACATCGGCCTCGAAGCGCATGGCAAGCACGCGCTCCTGCGCTCACTGGTGGTCGTTGAGGCTGAGCGCGACCGCGGGTTCGGGAGCGCCCTCGTTCGAGGTGCGATCGCATACGCGCGTGCTCATGGCGTTACGCACTTGTGGGTTCTGACGACGACGGCGGTCGCGTTCCTGCAGCGACTGGGGTTTCAATTGGTCGAGAGAAGCGCCGCGCCAGCCACGATCAGGGGAACGACCGAGTTCGCCTCTTTGTGCCCAGCGACCGCGGTCTGCATGACACGACCGACGGCCTGACCACTCGCCGCGGCGCCGCGCCCCACCGCCAGGGCGCATGCGTGCAGGCCCGGCAGCCGCAGATCACCCGCGCAAACGATCTGAACCGGCCGATGATGGTGGCTTCCCCGGCCGTCCCCGGCACGATCGTTTCACGAAGATGCGACAACGCCCTCAGGAATGAGAGCCGCTGGCAAATCCCGAGCGGTTCAGCTTCACCCATCCGCTGGAGATTGCGGGGCTGGCGCAGGCGCCGTTCGAACGCTGGGAGCGGAGGAATTCCCGAGCCGCTCAGCCGGCGGCGCCGGTGCGATCGAGAGACCCGCCTTGCGCAGTCCGTCCGCCATGTGCTCGATGTCGCCGTCCGGCACGTTCCAGATCCGCGCCATGCCCCAGAGGGTCTCGGGCACGTCCGGCTTCAGTTTCAACGCGGCTTCGATCGCGGGTTGGGCTTCCTCCCTTCGGCCCAGCTGCCCAAGGATCATCGCCCTAAACAGGAACTGCCAGACGCGAAACAGCTCTTCCTTTTGCGACTCTACGAGTGCCCGCTTGTAGTCCTGTTTCTGGTAGTAATAGAAGATGACGGGATCCCAGTACCAGCCAGGGTGCTCGGGATTGAGGGCGGTCGCTTTCGTCACCAGCGCAAGTCCCTGCTCCCACTCCCCCATGTAAACCAGACGTAACCCGAAGTGGACCAGGGGTTCGGGATCGTTCGGGTTGAGGGCGACCGCACGCTCTCCGGCCGCCTTGAACTTTGTGAGATCATGCCGGTCGAACAAGGCGTTCGCGAGCATCAGCTGGGCGGTCGGGTTGCGGGGCGCGATCTTGACGGCGCGGTTGGCCGCAGCCAGCGACCGCTCACGGGCATCGTAAAGCTCTGGCTGCGGATTGTAACCGAACCGGTATTCCTGCGCGTAGACGTTGGCAAGAACGGCCCAGGCGTCCGCGTAGCCTGGGTCGAGTTCGACGGCGCGCTCGAGGCAAGCGCGGACCTTGGCGTGTTCCTGGCGGTTGAAGGTCTTCTGGTACGCATAGTATCGAAGAACACAATCGTAGGCTGCAAGCGACGTCGGTGGCTGACGCTGCGCCTCGGCCTGACCGGCTTCCGCAATCACCCCGTAATTGCTGGCAATGAGGGCCGATACCTGTTGTGAAACATGTTCCTGGATTTCGAACACATTGGACGGCGTAAGTTCATCGCCAAAAGACCCCACCCAAACGATGTTGCCGGATTGCGCGTCGACGAGACGGGATGAAAGCTTGATCCGGTTTCCCTCGCGGCGAACGCTGCCGCTGAGCAGATAGTCGATACCGAGCCGCTTTCTGAGGGCTTTCGTGTCTTCTGAACTTTCCCGTGATGCTCCGGCCGGCTGCAGCGACAGGACGACCAACCCATTGAATCGCGCGAGATCGGTCACGATCTGATCGGTGATGCCCCGGGAAAAGTAAGCGTGTTCGGGATCATCACTGAGACTAGAGAACGGCAGCACGGCAAGCTTCGGGCCCCGCTGCAGTGCCGCCGCGGCACTATCGCCACCATCCAACCACGATCCGATCCGCTCCCCGCCAAACAAGGCGAAAACCGCGAGAGACACCGCCGCGATCAGTGCCAGTGCAAGCCAATTCCGAGGCGGCCGGGCGACTTCGGCTGGTGGTGGTGCTGCCGGTGCGCTGGACGCCGCCTCGACCTCACGCCACTCGAATTGCGGGACGTAGCCGCCCTTGGGAATCGAGATGATGACCGGATCCCGCTTGCCCGCCGTGATGTAGTAGCTATGGAGATCGCGCCGTAAGCGCCGGGCTTCGACACGCACGACCGGGTCCGTCTGCGGATCGAAATCATCGTTCCGTCCGAAGACCGCAACGGCGATGGTGAATCCCTTCAAACGTTCGGCGCGGCCGGCGAGCGACTCTTCGACGATGAACTGAAGAAGTTTACGCCGGGCCGAACTCGCCTGCAGGTCCGGATCCGCAAGAATGCGCTGCACCTGCGCGCGGATTTCCGCGGGCGACGGCAAAACACCAGCGCTTGCCTCGCGTTGAACGGAGGGCGCGGCTGTCAACGGCAATGAACCTCCACCCCCCAGGATCCCGCGTGGGCCACCGCTTCTTGTTAGTCCGGCATCGTAGTCGAGGACTCTCGCAAAAGGAAGCCTCGGCGCAGCCGTGCGTCATGCGGCCGCACGCCAGGTACGAACGTGTTCGCACCTGGCGTTGGCACACGCACGGCAGTAGGCGTACGCGCAAGGGTTAGCTGCGACTCGTCTGGATGTCGCTGAGCGTGCGCGGGATGGATGCCGGACCCTAGCCTTGAGTTGCTTGTGCGTCGATTTCCGGGCCACGCGTTGGCGATCCGGCGGCTCTACATCCAAGATCCGGAATTTCGCGTTGTCTGCGGCGACTGCTCCGAGGTTCAACGTGCTCTGGAGTATTGGCAAACGACCGACGACGCCGCGCCGGAAAGGGTGGCTGAATACCGCCGCATGCTGGAGGAGCTCGAAGCGGAGGCGTTAGCGATGCTGACCATGCACGGGAGCACGTGATGCGGCCGAGAGAAGCTGTTTGCGGATCCGTGAAAGCTGTGGAGGGTTAGGGCGGCGGGTTAGCGCCGCCTTCTCCGGATTGCATGGGGAACAACGAATTGGAGGGATCGGATGCTCGTGAAGTTGGCTTCGCGAAGCCTCGCTGGCTCGGTGGTGATCGCCAGCGCCTTGTTTGCTGGCGTTGCCGGTCAGGCTCCGGCCTATGCCCACAGTGATTGGGCTGCGCCGTTCCTGGGCGGCATCATGGCCGGGCGGATACTGACCAATATGCAGAACCAACGAGCACAGCAGACCCGTGCCATGCAAGAGATGGCGGGTGAAGGGGGCGGCACCGCCGGACACAGCCGCCCGGCATCGCATTCGCCCGCTCAGCTAAGCTCGCAGGAGCGGCTGCAGCAGCTCGATCAGCTCGCCGCCGGCGGGTACATCACGCCGCAGGAGTACAAGGCGCGGCGTGAGGCCATCCTCAACGGAATGTAGGAGGGGACGGTCATGATCAGAGCAGGTGGCATTTTGGTGGTCGCGGCACTTGCGGTTTCTCCTTGCGCTCAAGCTGCAGCGCCGGAAACATCGCTCACTGACACGAGCCTCGTCGGCAAGTGGGTGGTAAATATCGGCGAGTGCTCCGATCCCAATGCCGAATTCATCACCTTTCTGAAGAGCGGGGCGGTCGAGAGCACGCGCAACGGCAGCGCCGATGCAGTTGGCTTCTGGAGGCTGGAAAACGACCGGATCTATCTGAACGTCCTCACAACACCGGCCCGACTCCACGAGAAGCTTAAGGATGTGAGTGGTTACTATCCATTCGACATCACCGTCGCCACTTTCAATGTCACCGCCGACAGCTTTCAGGGCGTGGGCGTCCTCGACGACCAAACGCGCTACGGTAAGTTCACGCGATGCAAGCCATGAGGGCGTCTCGTCGCGATACCTCGGTTCGGCGTGTTGCAAGTTTTGGTTGGCATCCAACGGGCTTGCGGTATTACAAATTCGGCAAAAGCGGCGAACCAACGCTCTGGAAGATCACGTCTACAAGTACATCGATAACTGCGTACGGCATGAGCCGGGTCTTGATGTCGATTATCTGTCTGATTTCGTAGCGGATTATGCGGAAATCGCGCGGAGGAGGAGGAGAGAGAATGTCTTATGTGAGGCGAGATACTATAGGGCGTGCGAGCAGAAGGCTCGTCAGCCAAGCAGGGGCGGTCGCTATCGCCATTGGCCTCGTTGCGGTGGGGCTAGCAGTTCCGGCAGTCGCCCAGGAGAAGAAGCCGAACATCCTGCTGATCGTGTCCGATGATACCGGCTACGGCGATCTGGGTGCCTATCTCGGCGGCGAGGGCCGCGGGATGCCGACCCCCAACCTCGACCAGTTCGCCAAGGACGGGATGATGTTCACCTCGTTCTATGCCCAGCCGAGTTGCACACCCGGTCGCGCGGCCATCCAGACCGGCCGTATCCCGAACCGCAGCGGAATGACGACCGTCGCCTTCCAGGGCCAGGGTGGCGGGCTGCCGGCGGCCGAGTGGACCCTTGCTTCCGTCCTCAAGAAGGGCGGCTACAAGACCTATTTCACCGGCAAGTGGCACTTGGGCGAGGCAGACTACGCGCTGCCGAATGCGCAAGGCTACGATGAGATGAAGTACGCCCTCCTTTACCATCTCAACGCCTACACCTACGGCGATCCGAAGTGGTTCCCGGACATGTCGGATGAACTGCGGGCGATGTTCCAGCAGGTCACCAAGGGTGCGCTGTCCGGCAAGGCAGGCGGGCCGGTTACGGAGGACTTCAAGGTCAACGGGGAATACGTGAACACACCGGAAAAGGGTGTCGTCGGTGTTCCCTTCCTCGATGCCTACGTCGAGAAGGCGGCGTTGCAGTTCCTCGATGATGCGGCGAAGGCGCCCGGCACGCCCTTCTTTATCAATGTGAACTTCATGAAGGTGCACCAGCCGAACATGCCGGCGCCCGAGTTCGAAGGCAAATCGCTCTCGAAGACCAAGTACGCGGACTCGATCGTCGAGCTGGACACCCGGGTCGGCAATATTTTGAAGAAGCTCGATAGTCTCGGGCTGCGCGACAACACCCTTGTCTTCTACACCACCGACAACGGTGCCTGGCAGGACGTCTATCCCGATGCCGGCTACACGCCGTTCCGTGGGACCAAAGGCACCGTGCGTGAGGGTGGCAACCGGGTACCGGCAATGGTCCGCTGGCCGGGCAAGATCAAGCCGGACACCAAGAGCGCTGCTATTGTCGGCGGGCTTGACCTGATGGCGAGCTTCGCGTCGGCCGCAGGCGTCACCCTGCCGGCCGAGGACCGCGAAGGCAAGCCGATCATTTTCGATAGCTACGACATGATGCCCGTCTGGCTGGGCACCGGCGAATCGGCGCGCAAGTCTTGGTTCTACTTTACCGAGGTCGAGCTCACCCCGGGTGCGGCCCGTGTCGGTAACTACAAGGCGGTGTTCAACCTGCGCGGCGATAACGGCCAAGCAACCGGCGGGCTCGCGGTCGACAGCAATCTCGGCTGGAAGGGTCCGGAAAAGTATGTGGCTACGGTCCCGCAAGTTTTCGATCTGTGGCAGGATCCGCAGGAACGCTACGACATCTTCATGAACAACTACACGGAGCGCACCTGGACACTGGTGACGATTTCCGACGAAATCAAGAAGTTGATGAAGACCTACCTCGACTATCCGCCGCGCAAGCTGCAGAGTGAGGTCTATACTGGTCCGGTGACTCTGCTTCAGTACCAGCGCTTCCAGCACATTCGCGATGAATTGCAGAAGCAAGGCTTCACGATCGGCCTGCCAAGCGGGAACTGACCAAGGAAGCTGATGGTTCGCCCCGTTTCGCGACGGGGCGAATCGCTCGTTCAGTGAACGATCCTTGCTGAAAGGCAACGCCATGCGGAAAGCTGCCTTTGTTATGAGACTGTTAGCCGGTTTCTTCGGCGCCCTTATCCTCACCTCCGGCGCCAGCGCCCTGGATGACCCGCTACCATCCTGGAACGCCGGCGCGGCGAAGACGGCGATCGTCGATTTCGTAACGGCGGTCACGACTGCGGGAAGTCCCGACTTTGTGCCGCCCGCTGACCGGATCGCCACCTTCGACAACGACGGCACGCTTTGGGTCGAGCAGCCGTTCTACACCCAGCTGGCATTTGCTCTCGAGCGGGTGAAGGCGCTCGCGCCGCAGCATCCGGAGTGGACCACGACACAGCCTTTCAAGGCAGTGCTCGAAGATGACCTGAAGACACTGGCGGCAGGGGGCGAGAAGGGCCTGGTCGAACTCGTGATGGCCACGCATGCCGGCATGACGACGGACGAGTTTGCCGCCATCGTCACTGACTGGCTCAAGACTGCCCGCCACCCGCGCCTCAAGCAGCCGTACACAAAGCTCATCTACCAGCCGATGCTGGAACTGCTCGCCTACCTGCGCGCCAACGGCTTCAAGACCTTTATCGTCTCGGGCGGCGGCGTTGAGTTCATGCGGCCGTGGACGGAGTCCGTGTACGGCGTGCCGCCCGAGCAGGTAGTGGGCTCGACCATAAAGACCGAGTTTGAGCTGCGCGATGGCAAGCCGGTGCTGATGCGTCTGCCGCAGATCGACTTCATCGACGACAAAACCGGCAAGCCCGTCGGTATCAACAAGTTCATCGGCCGCCAGCCGATCGCCGCCTTCGGCAATTCCGACGGCGACCTGCAAATGCTGCAATGGACAACGTCCGCCCCAGGCCGGCGCTTCGGCCTGATCGTCCGCCACGACGATGCCGAACGCGAATATGCCTACGACCGCGACAGCCATATCGGCCGCCTTGACAAGGCGCTCGACGCCGCACCGGCCGCCGGCTGGACGGTAGTATCGATGAAGAGGGATTGGAACGCGGTGTTCCCACGAGAGAAGTGATGCGTTCATCCACCGCGTTGGCGCGCGCCCGCGTCATTTTGTCGGCGGTTGCGCTCCTCGGCGCTTTCGCCGGCCACGCGGCCGCTGAGGACACGGCAGCTACCGGCAATGCTGCCGCCACCGCCGACTTGGCTGCAGCAGCGCAGAACCCGATCGCAGCGATGGTCAGCCTGCCGTTCCAGAACAACACGTTCTTCCGCACCGGCCCCGACAACGACACTGCCAACGTTCTCAACATTCAGCCGGTCGTTCCGTTCAACTTCGGCGAATGGAACGTGATCACGCGGACCATCGTTCCGCTCATCTACCTTCCTTCGGTAACGGGTTCCCTGCCTGAGGTGCCAAGCGGCGGTGAGAGCGGCGATCACTTCGGGCTTGGCGATATCAACATCTCGGCGTTCCTCTCACCGGTCTCAGAGGGTGAGTTCACGTGGGGTGTGGGGCCGTCGTTGTCCCTACGCACGGCAACCACCGACCGCATCGGCACGCAAAAATGGAGTGCAGGGCCGACGGCGGTCGGGCTGGTCATCGACAAGCCGTGGGTTGCCGGCGTGCTTGTCCGGCACCTGTGGTCGTTCGCGGGCAAGAGCGACCGCCAGGATGTCAACCAAACGCTGATCCAGCCCTTCGTGAACTATAATCTCCCGCAGGGGTGGTATCTGGTGACATCCCCCATCATGACTGCCAATTGGAAGGCGGACAAGGATAACGCATTGCTGGTGCCCGTTGGCGGCGGTTTCGGTCGCGTCTTTAATGTCGCTGGCCAAGCGATCAACGCAAATATACAAGCGTACTATAACGCCGTTCATCCCGAATTCGCGCCGGAGGCGTCGTTGCGTCTTCAATTGACGTTTCTGTTCCCGAAATAGGCGGCAGACGGTGAGTGAGATCGACTAGAACCCTATCAGTGACAGCTCGAGGCACGCATCGGGTATTTCTTCTAGTGGTTCGATGCCAACGGATGAATCCCATCCATTGGCTGAATCGAACCACCAGATCAATGGGTTAGTGGATCGACCGATCTGACGTTTGGGATGCAAGCGTCAGATCCGATCCACTAGGGAATCGGAGGTGGGGATGTGCCCGCCGCATGGTATAATAAGCTGGCTAGGCGTTTGGTTAAGCCGCGGTCTTTGTTTCTTGTCGGCCATCGCTCTGCTGGTCACGCTCGGGGGAGGGCGAGCCCGTGCCGGCGGCTTGTTCTTGTATGAGATGGCGACGCCTGACCTCGGTACGGCCGCAGCGGGACGGGCGGCGCTGGCGGAGGACGCAGCGACGGCGTTCGGCAACCCGGCCGGCATGACGCGGCTCGACAAGTCGCAGATGCTCGCCGGTATCCAGCCGGCTTACGGCATCAGCCAGTTCGACAGGGACAGCGAAACTACGATCTCTGGCGGCAACGGCGGCAACTCGCTCGGCTTCATCCCCGGTCTCGCCGGCTACTACGTCTACAGTGCCACGCCGGACCTGAAGTTCGGCATTACGCTGGGCTCCAATTTCGGCCTTTCCTCCCGCTACCAGAGCAACTGGTCCGGCCGCTACTACGCGTTGCAGGAGGAGATCCTCACTCTCGGCGCCTTCCCGGTCGCGGCCTATCGGCTCAATGACTGGCTGTCGGTGGGTGCGGGGGCGCAGATCATCTACGGCAAACTGCACACGCGGACCGGGATCAACGATGCCCTCGACGGCGGCGACGCCAGCCTCGATGTCAGTGACCATGATGTTGGTTATGGCGGGCTCGCCGGCATTCTGATCGAGCCCATCGAGGGGACTCGTTTCGGCATCACCTACACTTCGCAGGTCAAGCTCGATTTCAAGGATAAGCCGACGACCAACAACCTTGGCCCGCTCCTTCAGGATGCGCTGGATGCCTCGGGCTTGACGGGCGCCCGGCTCGACCTCGGCCTGACCATCCCCAACCAAGTCATGGTTAGCGCCTACCACGACCTGACCGACAGCGTGGCGATCATGGGCAACGTCGTCTGGCAGCAGTGGAGCGAGTTTGGCAAGCCGACCGTGGAAGTGCAGTCCACCACCAGCAACAAGGCGACGGCTAACCTTAATTACGACGATACCTGGGGGTTTGCTCTGGGCGCGCGCTACAAGTTCCATCCTGAATGGACTTGGTCCCTTGGCTTCGCGTTCGACACCTCGCCGATCTCGACGAAGGAGCGCTCGCCGGCCCTGCCGCTCGATCAGCAGATCCGCGTCGGCACTGGCATCCAGTACGCGTTCAGCGACCGCATCACCCTCGGTGTCGCCTACGAGTATCTGAATCTCGGCTCCGCCGACATCGATCGCAGCCGCCCGCTGGCCGGCACCATCAAGGGCGACTATTCAACCAACGAAATTCACTGGTTCAACATGACTGTCGCATGGAAGTTCTGACAGGCGCCAAGCGCGGGCTGTAGGCGGCCGTCGGATCGCGAGTTTGGTTCTTAACGACGCGGCGGGACGGTGAGGAAACCATGAGAACACTCGCGGAATTCGCCAGGACAACGCTGATCGGCGGCTTGTTGATCATCCTGCCGATCTATATTGCGATCCTATTGCTCGCCAAAACGATCAAGGGAATGCTGGCGCTGCTCGCACCGGTGACGGCACAGATCCCGGCCGGCGTCGAGTTCCGGCAGATTGTCGCCATCGTCCTGCTCGTCGCGGTTTGCTTCGTCGTCGGCCTGGCGGTGCGGACGGGGCCTGGGCTGAAGGCGAAGAACGTGTTCGAACAGGTGGTTCTGGAAAAGCTGCCCGGCTACACGTTTGTCCGCGGGATCGTCAAGCGACTGACCGGGCGCGGAGAGGAACACACGCTTCAACCGGCGTTGGTCGAGATCGAGGAGGCCCTGGTCCCGGCGCTGATCGTCGAGGAGTTGGACGACGGCTCTTACACGGTCCTCGTGCCGTCGGCGCCGACGCCGATGGCCGGCAGCATTTACATCCTGCCGTCCGATCGGGTGCATCCGGTCGACATCCCGTTCACCAAGGCAATCGCCGTGTTCTCGAAGTGGGGCACCGGGGCGGGCGAGTTCGTGCAGGCGATGAAGAGTGCTGGCGCAGCGCAGACCGCCGGAAGTCCTGCCGCGCAGAGCAAGCCTCAAGCTTAAATCGGAGCGGCCCCGTGCGAGCAATAACAGCGGTGCTGCTGCTGGCAGCGATCGCCATGGCCGCTGGCCCGGCCCAGGGTGGCGAAGGCGGGCCGGCATTCGTCGGCAGTGCCGCCTGCGGCGCCTGTCATCAGGGCGAGATGGCGGCCTGGCGCGGCTCGCACCACGACTTGGCCATGGCCGAGGCGACGGAGCAGAGCGTCCTTGGCGACTTCGACGGTGCGACGTTCACTTATGGCGATGTCACCTCGCGTTTTTTCAAGCGCGACGGCAAGTTCTTCGTCCACACCGACGGCGCGGATGGCAAGCTCGCAGACTTCCAGATCCGCTACACGTTCGGCTTCTACCCGCTGCAGCAATACTTGATCGCCTTTCCGGACGGCCGGATGCAGGCGCTGGGGATCGCCTGGGATTCCCGGCCGAAGGACAAGGGCGGCCAGCGCTGGTTCCACCTCTATCCGGACCAGAAATTGAAAGCGGGCGAGCCGGTGCATTGGACCGGGATCGACCAGACCTGGAACTTCCAGTGCGCCGAATGCCACTCGACCGAACTGCGCAAGAACTACGACGCGGCGAAAGACACCTACGCCACCACCTGGGCTGAGATTGATGTCGCCTGCGAGGCCTGTCATGGCCCAGGCTCGGCGCACGTCGCGTGGGCGAAAGGGGAACGAAGCGGCCCCAACGGACTGACCGTACAGTTCGATGAGCGCAACGGAGTCAACTGGCCCCTCGATCCCGTGACCGGCACCGCCAAGCGCAGCCACCCGCGCATTTCGGCCAAGGAGCTGGAGACCTGCGGTGTTTGCCACGCACGCGGCACCAAAATCGCCGAGCCGTGGCGGCCGGGACGATCGCTCCTGGAGACGCACGTGCCGACGCTGTTGTATCGAGGGCTGTTCGAAGCCGACGGCAAGAGCCTTGATGAGGTCTACAACTACGCGCCGTTCCGCCAGAGCAAGATGTTCGTCGCCGGCGTTTCCTGCAGCGACTGCCACGACCCGCATTCGCTGAAGCTTCGCGCCGAGGGCGACGGCGTCTGCCTGCAATGCCATGACGGTGCCAAGTTCGCCGCCGTCTCCCACCATCATCATGCGGAGGGATCGGCAGGGTCCCGCTGCGTTTCCTGCCACATGCCGGTCAAGACCTACATGGAGGTCGATCCCCGCCACGATCACGCTTTTCGCATCCCCCGGCCGGATGAGTCGGTGCGTTTCGGGACTTCGAACGCCTGCACCGACTGCCACGCCGACAAGGATGCCGCCTGGGCTGCTGCCGCCATCGAGCGCTGGTTTGGGCCGCACCGCAAAGGGTTCCAGACCTGGACCGGGACGTTCGCTGCCGCCCGTACCGGCAAGCCCGAAGCCGCCGCCCTGCTGGCTCAACTCGCCCGCAGTACCGATGCGCCGTCGATCGCGCGGGCAACGGCTCTCGACAGTCTCGCCGAGTTTCCCAGCCGCGATTCGGTGGCAGCGGCGCAGCCCGCTCTCGCGGATATCGACCCGCTGGTGCGCCTCGCCGCGTTGCGCGCTCTGCGTCCCTATCCGGCCCAGAGCACTTGGCCCATCGCCGGCCGCCTGCTCGACGATCCAGTATTGGCCGTGCGCATCGAGGCTGCTTCGCTCTTTGCCGACATACCGCGGGAGCGGCTAAGCCCGCAGGAAGGGAACCGGCTGGCACGCGCCATCGACGATTACGTCACCGCGCAACGGCTCAACGCCGACCGGCCCGAACACCGCGTCAACCTTGGCGCGCTGTATCTCCGCCTCGGGCGCTACGCCCAAGCGGAGGCAGAATTCCTCGCCGCCCGCCACCTCAACGCCTCCTTCGTGCCTGCGGATGTCCTCCTCTCGGAACTGTTTGCCCGAACCGGCCGTGATGGCGAGGGTGAGCGAGCGCTCAAGGCTGCGCTGACCAGGAATCCGGATAATGCCGAACTGCACCACGCACTTGGTCTCAACCTGGTGCGCCAGCGGCGAGGTGGCGAGGCATTGGCCGAACTCGGCCGCGCGGCGGCGCTCGATCCGGCGAACGCCCGCTACGCCTATGTCTACGCGGTGGCGCTCAACTCGGCCGGCCGGACCGACGAAGCCCTCGCAGCGCTTGAGGCCAGCCACGCCCGCCACCCCAGCGATCGCGACACGCTGCTGGCGCTGGCGACGATCAATCGTGACGCCGCACGCAACGAGGCGGCCCTTCGCTGGGCCGAACGCCTCCTCGCCATCGACCCGTCGGCACAGCCGCTTGTCGACCAGCTCCGGCAGACACCCGTGCGCCGATGAAGCACCATGGCGCGGCGGCAAGACCGCGCTGAAAGCCATCGGCCGGCTCCGCGCCGCATCCTCCCCGCCCGCTCCAGCCACCTGAAAAGGCAACGGCGGTGAGCCGTTACGGCGCTGCGGTCTATTTGTTCAACAGCACCGTGCGGCAGGCGGGCGGCAGATCGTCTAGCGTGAGTGCGCGCGCCGGCGGCGCCTTCGCCATCTTTGCCGCCTCCTCGGCAGCTTCGGCGGAGAACCACCAGGCGAGATCCGCCCCGCAGCCGTCGCCTGGAGGGATCGGCGCCTGCGCTTCGCATGCATCGGCGTCATCCGGGCAGGCGAGGCGGATGTGCATGTGCGCATCGTGGCCCCACCACGGCCGAACCTTGCGCAGCCAGGTGCGCTGGCTCCCCTCGTTGGCGTCATCGGAATCGTCGCACAGGGCGCGTTTGATCGCCGGATTGACGAAGATCCGATCGACCTCGGCAAACCCGGCGGCGGTGCGGATCAGGCGCTGATGCGCCACGGTCCAGCGGCGTGCATCGACGCGGGCGCCATCGGCCGTGACGACCGAGGCCGCCGCCAGCGTTTCACGCTCATCCGCCGTGATCCCAGCTTCGGGAACGGGCTGCAGCCAGATATCGACGTCAAGCCCGCTCTGGTGGCTGCGGTGGCCGCTCGGTGTCGGTCCGCCGCGGGCTTGCGCCAGATCCCCGACCAGGAGGCCGGGCCAGCCTTCAGCCGGAGCCGCTGCGGCGAGCGCGGTAATGAACGCGATCAGCTTCGGATGGCCGAACGTGCGCCGCCGCGACGGCCGCATCACCTCGTAGCCTGCGCCCGAGAGCGGCAATGCTTGCCCGCCGGCGAGGCAGCCTTTGGCTGGAGCGCCGATTGCAGCGGCCGGTTGCAGCGAAGGCCCGCTCACCTGCCACCATGCCTTCGGCCCGGCGTCGGCTGCAGCGCCCGTGCCCGCAGCCGCCACGCTGACAAGCGCGGCAAGGGCGATGGCGCCCGCGCTTTTCAGGAACCGTAACCATCGCTCTTGCTTCATGCCGCAAGGCCCGGTGCCGGCAGGCCGAGCAGGCGCACCGCCGCGGCCACCGTCGCATCGCCATCGGCGCTGCTGTCAAGGCGCGGCCAGTCCAGCGGCCCCAGATCGTAGTCGAGCTGCATGCGAACCACCGCCGGGGTCGCGTCCGAGACATTGTGGCGCCGGCGGACGACCCGTTCCTGCAGGGTGTGCGGGCTTGCCTCCAGCCATATGGCGTGGAACGGCACGCCTTGGTCAGCCGCCACCCGGGCGATCGCCGCCCGCTCCTCTGGCCGGGCGAACACGGCGTCTGCGATTACTGCCCGGCCGCCGGCCAGCGCGTCCGCCGCTTCCGTCGTTACCGCCTCGTAGGTGCGCTGCCCCGCTGCTTCCGAATAGAACGAGGCGCCCAGGCGCGAGCCGAGCGGGACGCCGGCCAAGCGCTTGCGCGTGCTGTCGGTTCGGACCACCCGCGCGCCCGGCGGCGGACCGATGAGCGGCGCCAAGTGGCGGGCGAGGCGCGACTTGCCGCTGCCCGAGAGCCCGCCGACGGCAATCAGCCTTGGCGCCCGCGGCACCAGATAGTCGAGCGCCAGGTCGAGATAGCGCGCGGCAGTGGCCGCTTGCCCGGACGCTGCTTCCGGCCGCGACTGGGTGGCGACGGCGGCCGCATCGACATGGGCGCGGATCGCTGCCCTGAGCGACATAAACAGCGGCAGTGGCTGCAGGCCGCCGCGGTCGCCGGTGTTGTCGAGATAGCGGTTGAACAGGATCGAGGCGAGCAGATCGAGGCCGCGGAACTGCAGATCCATGATCAGGAAGGCGATGTCGTACAGGACGTCAATCTCGGCCAGGGCGTCACTAAACTCTATCGCGTCGAACAGGACCGGCCGGCCGTCGTGCACGACGATGTTGCGCAGGTGCAGATCGCCATGGCACCTGCGGACAAAACCGGCGCCGCTGCGGCGATCGATCACCGGCGCGCACGCGGCGAGCGCTTGGCGCGAGAGTTTGCTCAAGCGCTCAGTTTGGGCCACGTCCAGCACGCCCGCTGGCACTTCGGCAAAACTGCCGGCGTTGCCCTCGATCAGCGCAGCGAAGCTGGCGGCAGCACCGCTGCCGGCCTTTACCGCCGCCCGGCGGTGAAAGGCTGCGATCTCGTCGGCCACGCTTTCCATGACGAAGCGGTCAAGGCGCCCTTCGGTGGCGAGGCGGTCGAGAAGCCAGCCCTGCTCGAAGCGCGTCATCTCTACCAGCCAGTCGACGGCGGTCCCACCGGCGCCCAGCCTGAGCGCTCCATCCGTACCGCGGCAGACCGGCACCACGCCAAGATACAGCGCCGGTGCCATCGCCTGGTTGACCCGCACCTCGGCCTCGCAGAAATGGCGCCGCCGTTCGCACGTCGAGTAGTCGAGGTAGGGATACTTTACGGCCCGCTTGAGCTTGTACGCTCGCGCCCCGACCAGAAAAACGACCGAAGCGTGTGTCTCGTAACGTTCGACCGCCTGTTCGGCGGCGCCGAACGTTTCGCCGCGCGACAGGAAGGCGATCACCTCGCTCTGATCTTCGACAATCATGGCGAACCGCCCTCCCCGCGTGTCAGTCCCCAGCCGCGCGCGCTTGCCGTCCTCGCTGCCTGCGTTCACGACCCACGGTCACGAGAAGATGGCACGGCGCTCGTCAATGCCGTGCGGATCCTCGTGGATCAGCACGTCCGCGTTGGGAAATGCCTGCTCGATATCGTACATCACCGCCTCGGCAATCGCATGCGCCGCGCGGAGCGTCAACTCCCCGTCCATCTCCAGGTGCAGCTGGATGAACGCGTGAGTCCCCGAAGATCGCGTGCGCAGGTCGTGAATGTCGATGACCCCGGGCCGGTTGACCGCGATCGCCCGGATCTTCTGCCGGTCGGCGTCGTCGAGTTCGCGGTCCATCAGCGTCGCCAGACTGCTCTTGAGAATACCCCAGGCGCCCCAGACGATGTAGGCAGCGATGAGGAATGCGAACACCGGATCGGCCATCACCCAACCGAACTGAGCCGATAGCACGAGGGCGAGGATGACACTGAGGTTGACCAGGAGATCGCCGCGATAGTGCAGCGAATCGCCGCTGATCGCGAGCGAGTCGGTGCGCTGGATGACGAAGCGCTGAAACAGAACGAGGCCCAGCGTCAGCACGATCGAGACAGCCATGACGGCGATGCCGACCTCCGTATTCTCGACTGGTTGCGGCACGATCAGTCGGCGTACGGCCTCGACGAGAAGAAAGGCCGCCGAGCCGCTGACGAAGATCCCCTGGCTCAAGCCGGCAAGCGCCTCCGCCTTGCCATGGCCGAAGCGGTGCTCGCGATCCGCCGGCTGGGCAGCATGACGGATGGCCAACAGGTTGACGCTCGATGCCGCAAGATCGAGCAGAGAATCGACGAGCGAGGACAACAGGCTGACAGCACCGGTCGCACCCCAGGCGGCGGCCTTGCCGGCGATCAGTAGCGCCGCCACGGCGACGGCCGCGATGGCGGCCCAGCGCTTGAGCTGGTGGCTGCGGTCCGCTGGCGACGGCCGCGCCGGTGCCGCATCGAGCCTCATGGATAGAGCTCCTCGCGTTGCCACGCGTCCTGCTCGCGCCGGTATTGAAAGCGCATGTGAAGACGGAACATTTCCTCCTGCCAGAACTCGATCCGCTCCGGCACGACGCGAAAACCGCTCCAGAATGGCGGCCGCGGCACCGCGCCAAGCGCGAACTTGGCTGTGTAGCGGGCGACGCGGGCTTCGAGCTCGAAGCGGCCGATCAGTGGCTGCGACTGCTTTGACGCCCAGGCGCCGATCTGGCTGATCCGCGGCCGTGAAGCGAAGTAAGCATCTGCCTCCGCCGCACTTACCGGCTCGACCGCGCCTTCGATGCGGACCTGGCGCTTCTTGCTTTTCCAGTGCAGGCACAAGGCCGCGTGCGGGCAGGCACGCAACTGGTCCGCCTTGCGGCTGCCAAGGTTGGTGTAGAAAACGAAGCCCGCGGCATCAAACCCCTTCAGCAGCACCATGCGCACCGAGGGCCGGCCGTCGGCACCGACGGTCGCGAGCGCCATCGCGTTGGGGTCGCTGGGTTCGGTTTTCTCAGCGGCCGCGTACCAGTCGCGGAACTGATCAAGCGGATCGGCACAGGCGGTCATCAGGCATCAGGTCCGGCCACTGAGGGAACGGTCCAGCCAATTGAAGCAAGACCCGGGCCGAAACACTACCACCACCGCCGGCGCCTGGCACGCTTTCCCCAGCCATTGCCCGAACAGGAACGCATCGTACGGCCTGCAGAGCGCGCATAGTCAGCATCGCAAAGCGCTTGCGTTGGGATCGCCGGTGGGGAGAGGGCGGGGACCTGCGGCGCTGCGGCTTGCTTTGCGTCTAGCCCGTCTTATTCACGACGGCGGCCGGGCGATGGGTTTTCGAGGCGAGCTGGCTGATGGGACGAGCTTGGCCTTTCGGGTTTTTTCCCGTTGTCGTTCGACTGGATTTGAGGTTGGTGCTGGCGGTTTCCGGGAGGGGTTTTGGCGGGGCGGTTGCGGCCCCGTGGCTCAGGGTCCGGCCAGCGCGGTGACGAGGTGGCGGAACAGTGGCGCTTCGGGGCATGCGGCGGCGAAGGCGAGGCGGACGCGCGACGCGGTTTCGATGACGCGGGCGCCGATCTTGAGGAGCTTCAGGCGCAGCGTGGCGAACTCGGCGACGGCCAGCGCATGCGCCTTCGGGATGGCGTCTCGCAGTCCGAGCATCAGCCAATAGGCGGCGGTATGGAGAACCAGGCGGACCTGGTTGGCCAGCGGCGAGCGGCAACTGGTGCGGTCCGAGGCGAGTTGGCTCTTGTGCAGTTTGATCAGGTTCTCGGCCTGACCGCGGGCGCAGTAGAGCGTCTCGTAGACGTGCTCGGCTGTGCCTGTGGCGAGGCTGGTCACGACGAAGCGGATGTCGAGGCCGAGACGGGTGGCTTCGATGCGGGCACAGGCCCGGCGTTCGCGTTTCCATGACTTCGCCCGGTAACCGGCCTCAGCGAAGCCGCGCAGGCAGGGTTTTTTCTCCAGCGCCCGGCGGGTGCGGATGTCGTCGGCGGCCTCGTCGACCAGCCGGTCAAGCACGGCATTGCCGGACAGGCCGAAGAGGTAATCGATGCCGTTCGCCTCGCACCAGTCCATCACCTCGGACCGGCCATAGTGGCTGTCGCCGCGGATGGTGATGCGGGTGATGGGCCAGCGGCGGCGGATGTGGCGGACGAGCCGGCGCAGATGGCCGCGGATCTCCTTGCCCGACGGCGTCTTGCCGGGGCGCAGGATCATCGCCACCGGCCGGCCCGTGGCCACCTCGTAGACGTGGATCGGCAGGAAGCAGCGTTCATCGTAGTGGGCGTTGAACAGCGACAACTGCTGGTGGCCGTGGACGACGTCGCAGGTGTCGTCGATGTCGAGCGTCACCTGGGCGGGCGGCGCCGGGTAGCTGGCGAGCCACAGATCGAGCAAGACCCGGCCGAGCCGGATGACGCTGCGCAGGTCGGGGGCGTTCTCCCAGCGGCTCATCGTCGGCTGCGAGCACAGATCCCGCCCGCTATCCGGCAACCGGCCGCAGGCCAGCTTGAACGCCGGATCGGAACGCAGGCTGTCCAGGTCGCAGGCGTCCTCGTAGCCACAGGCGATAGCGAAGATGCGCGCCCGCAGGATGTCGGCGAGCGGATGAATGACCCGGCTGGCGTCGCGGCCGTCCGGAATCGCGGCGGCGAGCTTGGCGGCGATGCCAAGCCGTCGCTCGGCTTCGGCCAGCAGCATCACCCCGCCGTCCGAGGTGATCCGCCCGCCGTCGAACGCGGCGGTGACTTTCTTGCGCTGGGCGGCTGGAAACGAGAACGGCAGAGTCGTATCGTCGGTCATGGCGGATGTGGCAGACCCGGATGTCGTCGAAGGACTGGCTTCAGCAACTGAATCCTACGCCACATCAACCGCTTACGCTACATCCGCCAGCCCCCGACAAGGGGCGTCGTGAATAAGACGGGCTAGAATAGATAGCGCAGGCCGAGGGCGGCAGTGATTGAGCGGCTTTCGGCACGGGCCTTGACTGTTGTGCTGGTTTCGACCGGGGTGCCGGCGAAAAACGTGTTTGTGCGATCGATCTCGGTGTCCTCCCACAGTGTGCCGAAGACAGCGACATCCAGCTTGAGGTTCTCGAAGAGCGTGTAGGTGAGGCCGGCGCCGAGCGAATAGTTGTCGGCATCGGGGACGGTCGTGGTGCGGTAATTGTCGCGCGTCGGCGTCGTTTCATAGCGGAAGCCACAGCGCACGATGAGATCGCCGGAGACGGCGTACTCAGCGCCGAGCACGGCCGCGATCGAGTCGCGGTAGTTCTGCGGCAGGACGACATCGGCCCGGCCATCAACGAATTCGCCGCGGATCTCCTTATACCGGCTCCAGTTGAACCACTGGAACTCGCTAAACAGGGTCAGGTCAGGTGTGAACGCGTGCGATGCCGCGACCGTCACGATATCCGGCAGATCGAGCGCGGCCTGCGCTGAAAAGCGGCCGTTGCCGCCGGCGAGCGGCCCAGTCAGGCCGCTGATGGTGTTCTCGCCATCGAGGTCCTGGGTAATGCCGGAGCGGTAATGCAAGCCGATGCGGGTCGAAGGGACGGGCGTGATCAGGATGCCGGCATTGAAGCCAACGCTCCAGTCCTCACCTTCGAGCCTGCTGCGGCCGTCGCTGGCGACACTGGGGCCGCCCGGTGCAAACGGATTGGGCACGGCTGCCGTCTGATACGCTTCAGCGTACTGGATGTCGACGCCGCCGCCCACCGAGACATACTTGTTGATCTTGACGGCGAGCGAGGGCGCGATGTCGACGGTCGTGAGCTCCGAGCGGATTGCGTCGTAGCGGCCGAACCAGCCCTTTGGGAACTTGACGCCGATACCAAACGGCGCGCTGACGCCGATGCCGACCCACAGCTGGTCGCCCGGTACCGGGTAGGCGAGATAGAAGTTCGGCACGAACGTCGGGTCATAGGGGTTGCCACCGTCGCCACCGCCGACCGCCGCTGGAGCACCGCCGCTGCCGGGCGTCGTTGCTGTGGAACCGCTGTCCTCGAAGTCAACCCGGGGCATCAGGACGCTGCCGCCCAAACTGATCTCGGGCCGCGCCAGCGTCGTCAGCGCCGCCGGATTGCTATAGATGACACTCGCATCGCCGCCGATGACCGCACCGCCGGCACCGCCCCGGCCGACCTGGCTCACGCTCTGCTGGGAAAGATAGAACCCCCCGGCGGTCGCGTGCTCAGCACTCACGACCGCGCACAGAATAACAATCCCCGCTGCACCGACGCGCGGGATGCTGGTGATTATCATTTCGCCCTCGCGAACCTGATTGTTTTCTTGTTCCGAGTGCTGCCGATGCGTCGCGGACTACATTGCCGTGCAATCGACCGGCTATCAGCGGCACTCCACACGTATTCGTTAACCATGATCTTGACAGTTCCCGCTTTATGGATTTTTAATACCCCCAATTGGAGTGCATAATCCAGGACTAAAGCAATATAACTGCAGTAGTCGGGTATTTTTCTTCTACTTATACCTGTCAACCTACAACTTTTAGGGGTTCTCTCGGCGTTCACGATCTGGTCTCCCGACCCTGCCGCTCCCAACCCTGTCCCTGTCATCGGAACGACCATGCGTGCTTCCGAATTCATCGAGAAAACCAACGCCGCTGCGACGCCTGAGGACGTGTTTAGCCTCTTCCATGCCGCGGTGAAGGAGCACGGCTTCGACAGCATCGGCTTCATCTCGACAACGCCGGCGGCGCAGCGCGCCTTCGACGTCGACTCGAAGATCCTGCCGGCGCTGACCGTTAATTGCCCAGAGAGCTGGCCCAAGCACTACCTCGCCAAGCGCTACGCCGAGATCGATCCGATTCTTCTCGCGGCGCCGCGGCTGCGGTCGCCGGTGGCCTGGGCGGACTTCGAGAACCAGGATCGCTTGTCGCCGAAACAACGGCAGTTGTTCCGCGAAAGCCGCGAAGCGGGCATGCACAACGGCGTCAGCATTCCCATTCACGGCCCTGCCGGCGAGAGCTTCCTGATCAGCCTTGCCAGTGCAGCCAGTCATCGCGACCGACCGCCGGACTTTGGCCACCTGCACCTGTTGTCGCTGCAGTTCTATGTCGCCTTTGCCGGGCTGGCGACGGAGGCGACCGGAGTGCCGACCATGCCGCGGCTGACCGAACGCGAGCGCGAGTGCCTGAGCTGGTCGGCCCAGGGGAAAAGCGCCTGGGCGACCAGCATGATCCTCGGCGTTTCGGAGAACACGGTGAACTTTCACCTCAAGAGCGGAATGCGCAAGCTGGGCACCACCAATCGCGTGCAGGCCGTGGCGATTGCGGTACGGGCGGGGCTGATCCAGCCATAAGCGGCTCGGGTTAGTCCAAGCCGGCACTCGCTTCCGCCCGCGGGCGGTGGCGGCCAACGGAACCGGGAAGGAGCGCTGCTCGCAATGCCGTGGAAGCCCGTCGACCCGTACAGTGCCGAACGCGAGCGGCAGCGCCGCCGCGCCATGGAGTTGGCCCGGCCCAAGAATCACAACCGGGCTTACAAGCGGGCGGTGTGGGCGGCGCTGCGGCTGAAGAAGCTCGCCGCCAACCCGGTTTGTGAGCTGTGCGGCGAGACCGCAGCGCATGAGGTCGACCACATCAACGCCGACCCCTGGGACAACCGCTGGGAAAACCTGCGCAGCCTGTGCAAGCCCTGCCATTCGGCGCGGACAATGCGCGATCTCAACGAGCGCCTGCGCGGCGGCGACGCGCTCGAACCGCCCCCCTTCGTGCCGCCGCCGATCCCGCGCGGCCACCGCTAGAGCGGTTTCTGATCAACCTAGGTCATAGCCGCACGAGCTGAAGTAGTTGGC
>JADHED010001105.1_pt1 | contig 24990 bp, 26 predicted proteins | sample 8952041 | NCBI WGS metagenome assembly JADHED01 (sample SAMN16124423, study PRJNA663239) | bioreactor sludge metagenome | isolation source: sludge (control) | place: India:Bengaluru | collected 2018-09-08
GTGTTTCAAGACATCGTAGTGTAAGTATTGCTGTCGGAGGTACAGCGGTGACTGACACTCTTACGTTATTAGTTTTAGCTGTGGTGAGTGGGATGTATAAAGGTGAGTCTTCGGGGTTGTTTTGGGTCTGGCTTGTAATAAAAGTCATTTTGCTCGGAATGCTTATCGTATTTTTCTTTCCACGTATAGGCAGGTGGTTCTTCCGGAGATATGATGACAATGTAATGCAATTCATTTTTGTATTGGCAATGGTATTTTTAGGCGCCGGTTTAATGGAATTTGTCGGGATGGAGGGTATATTGGGAGCTTTCCTAGCTGGTCTGGTTTTGAATAGGCTGATTCCTCATGTCTCTCCTCTAATGAATCACTTGGAGTTTGTGGGCAATGCTCTTTTCATTCCTTACTTTTTGATTGGAGTGGGTATGTTGATTAATGTGCATGTCATTATTGGACATGGTAATGCTTTGACTGTTGCTGCCATTATGATCACTGTAGCCTTGGTTGGTAAGTGGATTGCCTCGTTACTTACTCAGAAAATATATGGAATGTCGGCTTTGGAACGTCAACTGATGTTTGGCTTAAGTAATGCGCAGGCGGCTGCAACATTGGCTGCTGTTTTAGTAGGCTATAATATAATTCTTCCCAATGGCGAACGACTACTTAATGAAGATGTATTAAACGGCATTGTATTACTGATTCTAGTCACTTGTGTGGTCAGCTCATTTATTACGGAAAAAGCTGCCCGAAAGTTAGCTATGTGTGAAGTGCATTTGGAAGAAGAAAGCCGATCGACCAAAGCGGAAGAGAAGATACTCATCCCAATAGCCAATCCTGATACAATTGAGGACTTGATGAATTTATCTCTTTTAGTACGCGATCCTAAGCAAAAAAGTGATTTATTGGCATTAAATGTCGTAAATGATAATAGTAGCTCGAAAGCAGCCGAGCTACAAGGTAAACGTTATTTGGAGAAAGCTGCGATGATTGCGGCTGCAGCTGATGTCTCTTTGCAACAATTGAGCCGGTATGATCTGAATATTGCTTCAGGCATTATTCACACAGCAAAAGAAAATGGTGCGACCGATGTGATTGTCGGTTTGCACCGAAAGGGGAATATTGTGGATTCTTTTTTTGGCACTCTTGCAGAAAGCTTATTGAAGGGTTTACATCGTGAGATTATGATAGCTAAGTTCTTGATGCCTATCAATACCATACGACGCATTAATATTGCTGTTCCGCCTAAGGCTGAGTATGAATCAGGCTTCTCTAAATGGGTAGAACATTTCTGCCGAATGGGGAATATATTGGGTTGTCGAGTGCACTTTTTTGCTAATGAAGAGACCTTGAATCAACTTCAGGGGGTGATAAAAAAGAAGTATAATCAGACATTGACGGACTTTTCTCGTTTGGATGATTGGGAGGACTTACTTCTATTGACGGGACAAGTGAATTATGATCATTTGCTGGTGATTATTAGTGCGCGTCGAGGATCTATTTCTTATGATACTTCCTTTGAAAAACTGCCAGCGCAGTTGAGTAAATACTTTTCTAACAATAGCCTTATTGTGTTGTATCCTGATCAGTTGGGTGATCCGCAGGACATGCTTTCTTTTTCTAATCCTCGTGGAAATAATGAAGATCAACATTATGAGAAAGTTGGAAAATGGTTTTATAAGTGGTTTAAAAAGAATTGATTTATACGTCTTAATTTAAGATAAAAGAATGATGATACAGTTAGAAGGTATAACTAAAAGTTTTGGTAATCTACAAGTACTGAAAGGTATAGATCTTGGCATTGAGAAAGGCGAAATAGTCAGTATTGTAGGTCCAAGTGGAGCGGGAAAGACAACTTTACTTCAGATTATGGGTACTCTTGATGCGGCTGACAGTGGAAGTGTTATGATAAATGGGATTGTAGTCAACAAGATGAAAGAAAAAGAACTTTCTGCATTCCGTAATAAGCATATTGGTTTCGTGTTTCAATTCCATCAGTTATTGCCTGAATTTACGGCTCTTGAAAATGTTATGATTCCTGCTTTTATTGCCGGACTAGGTCAGCGGGAAGCAAATGCTGCGGCTCGTGATTTACTTGATTTTATGGGATTATCGGATAGAGGATCACACAAACCGAATGAGTTATCCGGTGGTGAGAAACAGCGAGTGGCTGTGGCGCGTGCACTTATTAATCACCCGTCTGTGGTATTAGCCGACGAACCATCGGGCAGCTTGGATTCTCGTAATAAGGAAGAGCTTCATCAATTGTTTTTCGAACTACGCGAGCGCTTTGGGCAAACGTTTGTAATTGTGACTCATGACGAAGGGCTTGCCGGTACTACCGATCGGACAATTCATATTGTCGATGGAAAAATTCAGGAGCCTGTTTCTCTTCCTTCTGAATTAATAGATTGATTATAGTCGGCCATCTTATTCAAAGCAGACATAGGGAGTGATTCGTTTGAAATCATTATCTGTGAATTCTTCGTATAAGATAAAGGGTTTTAAACTGGTTATTTTACCTTTCTTCCGGCGATATTCCACTATGGCTTTTGCTTGATAGAAATTGATATATGGGTGGGCATTCAACCGACCGATACTTGCTTGGTTTATGTTTATTCGACGTATACTTTCGGGGTGGACAGTAAACCAGCTCCGCAGTAGGCGGCTTTGAAGGTGTATCTCATCTAATTGCTCTATTTGATAGAATCCTCCTAAACGTTGTCGATAATTCACTATTATCCGTGCTATACCGCTACCTATACCTGGTATTTTCTTTAATTCGGTGGTATCGGCAATATTTAGATTTACAGTTGTTCCCGGTGAATATTTAAGCTCTTTTGTTAGCTCTATTCGGGGCTTATATAATTGATTAGCTTTGTGTACAGTATCTTGTTTTATGTTGATGTATGGTCGAATTCGGCTATATTCATCGGCGGTTAGTCCGTATACTCTTTTAAAGTCACTCGCTTTGTGAAAACGGCCACCTTTTGCACGATATTTCAAGATGTTTTTCACCATCCATTCGGGAAGTCCGAGGCGGCATAAAGTTGATTCTGCTGCTGTGTTTGGGTCGAATGGTGCTAGAATAGGAATAGGCTTTTTGCGGTACTTTTCATAAGAGTAATAATAAGACTTCTGATGTTTGGTGTCTCTTTCTAATGAAGATAGAAACTCTTCGCACTCTTTCTCGGCTTTGGCCTGCTCAAGTTGTTCTTTGTCTGGATTGTCTTTTTTTAGTAAGTTGGGAATAATATATTCCGAGCAGAGGACTATTCCAATAAGAATGAGTAAAATGGTTATTCCACGTTTTTCGGATCGAGTGAAGAATGTGATGGATTTGAAGAAACTAAGCATATCTCTTTAGTCGGATTATTTTGCGTTTTATTTACTGACTAAAGAGGTACAAATATAGGAAAACTTGTCTATATTTGTGCGTTCATCATAATGTTTATGCAAATGTTTTACTTCATAAAGAAATATCCGGTATCGTTGATTATCATTTCGGCTGTGATATATTTATCTTTCTTTAAACCGCCTTCTACCGATCTAGATAAAGTCCCTAATATTGATAAAGCCGTACATATTTGCATGTATCTGGGTATGTCGGGAATGCTTTGGCTTGAATTTTTACGCGCTCATAAATATGCTGATGCTCCCATGTGGCATGCATGGGTAGGCGCACTACTCTGCCCGATTCTATTTAGTGGCACAGTAGAACTTCTTCAACAATATTGCACGACATACAGAAGTGGTGATTGGCTGGATTTTGCAGCAAATTCTACGGGAGCTGTTATCGCTTCCTTAATTGCTTATTATCTGCTTCGCCCGCGTATGCTCGGAAGCAAAGATAAAGCGAATGACCTATAAGATTATAAGTAACTAACGAGAGTATTTAGCTTAATGCCGTTGGATCCTTTAATTAAGATTGTTTTGCCTTGAGGCTTTTGTTTTTCTATATCAGTTATTAGAGACTTGACATCGGGGTATATCCGGTAATGATTACGTGTTGCGGCAAATAGCTCGCCTACTAGAACAACGTCTTCAAACTTACACTCTTCGAGATAATCCACGATCTTCTGATGCTCTTCGGGACCGTCTTTGCCTAATTCTCTCATATCACCCAGTACGAGCATTTTATTCGGGCTTTTCATATTATGAAAGTTGCCAATAGATGCCATCATACTAGTGGGGTTTGCATTGTAAGCATCGATAATTAAAGTGTTGGCTGCTGTTTGCTTAAGCTCTGAGCGATTATTATGAGGGGTGTATTCCTGTAAAGCCATGTTGATTTTGTGAGTATCCACGCCAAAGAAGCGACCTATGGTTACAGCTGCGAGTGCATTTGGGAAGTTATATTCACCGATTAGACGAGTCTTGACCTCATTATATTCTCCATCTTTTCCAGCTTTCCATCGGAAGGTGAGATAGGGCGAATTATCCGTAACCTGCCCATTGACATATAATTCATCTTCACTTCCATAGGAGATCTTATTCAATCCCCATGCTATCTCTTTTAGATATTCATTGTCATAATGAATAAAGATCGTTGAATCACCATGCTCCCGTAAAAAATCGTATAGCTCGCCTTTAGTCTTGATTACTCCCTCGAAAGAACCGAATCCTTCCAAGTGGGCCTTACCGACATTAGTAATGATACCGTAATCAGGTTCAGCAATGTGAACCAATTCTTTGATGTCGCCGGGGTGGCTAGCCCCCATTTCAACAACCCCAAGGTCGTGTTCAGCTTTTAGGCGCAACAGAGTAAGGGGTACACCAATATGGTTATTTAGATTTCCTTCCGTATATAGGATGTTATAGGTTTGTGAGAGTACTGCCGAAATCAGTTCTTTTGTGGTGGTTTTACCATTGGTTCCTGTAATTCCGATGATACGGGTACCCATCTGCCGGCGGTGATAATTGGCCAATTGTTGCAGGCAGAGCAAACAATTGTCTACAAGTATGAATCGTTTATCATTTGCTGGTACACATTCAGCTTCGTCAACAACTACATATTTACTCCCACTTTCCAAAGCTTTGCTTGCAAAAGCGTTTCCATTAAAACTTTCACCTTTAAGTGCAATGAACAAAGACCCTTGTGGACAATTCCTGCTATCGGTGGTCACACAAGTGCATTCTAAAAAAATCTGATAAAGTGTAGTTATGTCCATAACTCTCTTCTTTCAATGTTGCTTTTATTTTCTATAACATTGCAAAGATAGAGTATTCTATGCTACCATAGTATGATGCAACCGAAAATGTTTTTCGCTTTTTCCTGTTTTTTGTGTCTTATGAATTCTCTTTTTGTTTACATTTGCATATATAACGTGAAACAAACTATTCATGGAGAAGCTTTCTGCCAAATATATCAATGTCAATGGTTCATTGCTTGATCTTTCCACCCCATGCGTAATGGGCATTCTGAATGTGACGCCGGATTCTTTCTATGTTGAGAGCCGCATGCAGGACGAGTCTCATATTGCAAGCCGAATAGACAGTATTTTGAATGAAGGCGCTACTATCATAGATATAGGTGCTTATTCATCACGCCCTAATGCTGATCATATAACTCCACGGGAAGAAATGGAACGGTTGCGTAAAGGCTTGTCTGTGCTTCGCAAGAGCCATCCGGATGCTATTGTATCAGTTGATACTTTTAGATCGGATGTGGCACGTATGTGTGTGGAAGAATATGGAGTGGCTATCATTAATGATATTGCAGCAGGTGAAATGGATGAGAATATGTTTCGGACTGTCGCAGAACTAAATGTCCCTTATATTATGATGCACATGCAGGGTACTCCCCAGAATATGCAAAAAGAACCCCATTATGATAATCTGTTGAAGGAAGTATTTCTCTATTTTGCTAAAAAAGTCCAGCAATTGCGTGATCTGGGGGTGAAAGATATTATACTCGATCCTGGCTTTGGCTTTGGCAAAACGGTGGAACACAATTACGAACTTTTGGCCCATTTGGAGGATTTTAGCGTTTTTGAATTACCCTTGTTGGTAGGAGTCTCGCGTAAATCAATGATTTATAAACTTCTTGGCATAAAGCCTCAGGAAGCATTGAACGGTACAACTGTGCTTGATACAATCTGTTTGACGAAAGGAGTTAACATATTGCGGGTTCATGACGTGCGTGAGGCTGTGGAAACCGTAAAAATCGTAGAGGCAATGTGGCGAAACAGTGTATTGCCTGAAGATTGAGACTAGAATGAGCTTTTAATTATTAATATTTAAATAGATCCGGCTTTGTTTTTTGAATTTGGTATAAAAGACTTCATAGATATTTTCTTGGTTGCTTTCTTCCTTTATTATACTTACAAGGTTATGAAAGCTTCCGGGTCTATTCATGTGTTCACCGGTATCTTGGTGTTTATTGTGATTTGGCTTGTTGTTTCCCAGGTTCTGGAGATGAGGCTTCTTGGTTCTATATTCGATAAACTGGTGAGTGTTGGGGTTTTGGCTTTGATTGTCCTTTTTCAGGATGAGATACGCCGGTTTTTACTGACTTTAGGTTCGCATCAACATGCCAGTGCTTTGGTAAGGTTCCTGACCGGAAATAAAAAAGACGCAGTAAATCATGAAGAGATTATGCCTGTGGTAATGGCATGCATTAGTATGGGAAAACAAAGGGTTGGTGCGCTTATTGTGATGGAGCATAATGTGCCGATGGATGATGTGGTTCATACCGGTGAGATTATTAACGCGGACATTAATCAGCGGTTGATTGAAAATATATTCTTTAAAAACAGCCCGTTACACGATGGTGCGGTTATTCTGAGTAAAGGGCGCATCAAAGCTGCAGGATGTATACTTCCGGTATCCCACAATCTGGATATTCCAAAGGAACTCGGATTAAGGCACCGGGCGGCGATGGGCATTTCACAAATATCAGATGCTCATGCTATCATTGTATCCGAAGAAACCGGTGCAATTTCGGTTGCTTACCGTGGACAGTTTTATCTTCGGCTCAATGCAGAGGAGCTGGAGAGCCTCTTAACTCAGGAAAATTAATTCCGTTTGTGACAAAGAACGATTGGAATACGTCTTATATTAAAGTTATTCGTGAATGCCGCAGGGCTGCACACTGTAAATACTGAGGTTAATTCAATATCATATTCATCTTTACCTCCTTAAGAATGAATTCTGGGGGTGGTGACTTAAAAATCTAAACTATAATAGTTGTAAATATGGATAGACGACATTTTTTAAGAATGGGAAGCTTGGCTGTGTTGGGTTCGCTTGCTGCTCCGTCTTTTGCTCTGCCGGAATCGGTACAAGGAGCTTTAGGGGGGACTAATAACAAGTCAGCCGTAGCTGCTGCAATGAAACACTTTGGAGTGACAGAATCCGATTTGAAAAAGGTATTGGCAACTGCACTGGAAAAGGGTGGAGATTATGCTGATCTTTACTTTGAGCATACTTTTAGTCATGGGGTGAGTCTCATGGACGGTAAGGTTAATAATTGTGATGCGAATATCGATTTTGGAATGGGAGTAAGAGTTTTATCCGGTGATCAGACTGGGTATGCTTATGTCGAAGGTGTATCAATGGAAGAAATGTTGAGAGCTGCTCAGACTGCTGCTCGTATTGCTTCTTCGGGTAAATCAGTCAAACCGGTAGGGCTTAAAGAGAAGCTGCTTAAGGATAATCGTTACTCGGTGGTTACTCCTTGGGAAGAGGTCAGCTTGAAAGCTAAAATTCCTTATTTGCAGAAGTTGAATGATAAGATATTTACGTTAGATGCACGTGTTCGTAAAGTGCAGGCAAGATTGAATGATGCCACAACTCACGTTCTTTTCTGTAATTCAGAAGGAGTCAGCTACTATGATTACCGTCCGATGGTTTCTTATTCAACGGTGTGTATAATGGAAGAGAATGGGCGGATGGAAAACAATTTTGCTTCACGTTCTTATCGAAAAGGCTTTGAGTTCATGACAGATGATATTGTAGATATATTAGCGCATGAGGTTGTGGAAAAGACGGCACTTTTATTCAAGGCTGTAAAACCAAAAGGTGGTGAAATGCCCGTGGTGATGGGAGCCGGTGGATCGGGTATCCTGCTGCACGAAGCTATAGGGCATGCCTTTGAAGCTGACTTTAACCGTAAAAAGGTATCCATATTCTCCGATCTGCTGAATAAGAAAGTCTGCGATGAACATATCAATGTAGTGGATGACGGTACGATTCCTTTTAATAGAGGATCGGTGAATTTTGATGATGAGGGCGTTGAGGGGCAGAAAACTTATATTGTAAAGGAAGGTGTTCTCACCAGTTACTTACACGATCGTATCAGTTCCAAACATTACGGAGTAGCTCCTACGGGAAACGGCCGGCGCGATACTTTCCGCAATGTGCCTATTCCTCGCATGCGTGCCACTTATATGGAAGCCGGAAATGTAAAAGAGGAAGATATTATTTCTACGGTAAAGAAGGGCATTTATGTGGATAACTTTACTAATGGACAGGTGCAGATTGGTGCCGGTGACTTTACTTTCTTTGTGAAATCCGGTTATTTAATTGAAGACGGGAAGTTGACCCAACCGATTAAAGATATAAATATCATTGGTAACGGTCCGAAGGCATTAGCTGCCATCACTATGGTTGCTGATAATGATAAGATCGATAATGGCACTTGGACTTGTGGTAAAGACGGACAATCTTGTCCCGTGACTTGCGGAATGCCTTCTGCTTTAGTTAGCAAACTGACTGTGGGCGGCGAGAGTTGAGTTTAACTGTTTAACGAATATCTTTAGAAACAATGATAACTGAAAAAAATAAGATATTGGCGCAATGGGTTATGGACCTTGCGTTGAAGAATGGATGTCAGTCGGCTAAGGTGGTACTTTATGCCAATTCTAATGCTTCATTTGAATTGCGTGATGCTAAGATGGATCGTCTTCAGCAAGCTTCGGAAAATGGTTTGAATATGAGCTTGTATGTTGACGGGCGTTATGGGACTTATTCAACCAATCGGTTGGAGAAAAAGGAACTGGAAGGATTCATTAAAACGGCTATTGAGTCTACACGCTATCTAGCTCCGGATGAATCGAGAGTTTTGCCTGACCCTTCTCGTTATTATAAAGGAGGTAAACCAGACTTGAAGTTGTTTGATTCGGAGTTTTATGCCATCAATCCTGATAGAAAAGTGGAATTGGCGCGTGAGGCTGCCGAAGAGGTACTCGGGAAAGATAGTCGAATTATTTCAGTCGACTCTTCGTATAGTGACGGTGAAAGTTCATCTTACTGTTTAACTAGTAATGGATTTTCAGGAGAATCAAAAACATCATGGTTCTCGACCTCTGCAAGTGTATCGGTGAAAGGAGAGGGAGATGCCCGGCCTTCTTCAGGCTGGTATGAGTCCCGTCTGTTTTATGGGCAATTACCTAAGGAAGGAATAGGAACAAAGGCATTTGAACGTGTGTTGAAAAAGCTGGGACAAAAGAAAGTGCAATCCGGAAAGTATACCATGGTGGTTGACCCTATGAATTCAGGACGCCTATTGGGCCCAATGCTAAGTGCTTTGTATGGGTCATCTTTACAACAGAAGAACTCTTTCTTATTGAATAAACTTGATACTCAGGTGGCTTCTGAAAAAATGATTCTCACCGATGAGCCACATCTTGTCGGAGCTAATGGAGCACGTTATTTTGATAATGAAGGGGTTGCAACAGAGCGGCGCGCTGTATTCGATCGTGGTGTGCTGAAAACTTATTTTATCGACACTTATTACTCAAAGAAAATGGGGGTTGCACCGACCATAAGCTCTCCCTCATTGTTAATTCTTAAACCGGGAGATAAAGATGCCGCAGGTTTGGTAGCCGATGTGCAAAAAGGTATTTTTATAACGGGTTTCAATGGTGGAAACTGTAATAGCAGTACGGGAGACTTCTCGTATGGTATTGAAGGTTTCCTTATTGAAAATGGGAAACTGACCCAACCTATAAACGAAATGAATATTACCGGCAATATGGTTACGTTGTGGAAATCATTAGTTGCAGTAGGAAATGACCCTCGTCCGGCATCGTCTTGGCAAATCCCTTCTCTGACTTTTGAAGGGGTTGATTTTAGTGGACTTTAGCCAGTCGGATTCTTTATAATGACTGTCTCGGGAAAAATAATTTGATAAAACGTCTTTGCTGTATAGCTGAAGTACTCCTAAAAGTCATATAAAAGCTTTGGGTGACGCTTTACTTGTACGGCAAAGGCGTTTCCTATTTTCTTGTTTTATGCTGCGATTCTTATTTTAATTCAGCATAAGACTCATGTAAGGACGCTCTTTTTTTAATACCATTTCGGCAAGCTCGCCAATGGAAAATTGTTGATGGGTTTCTGGTAAGCGCCGTTCACTAAACATACATTTTCCGTTGTTCAGATAGTAATATCCATTGTTTGCGGAGATTTCTTCATCAGTGAGAACGATATTTAATTCGACTTCAGGATGAGCAGCAGCATATAGCTGTAAAACCGGCTTTGCCTGAATAATCCGTGCCATACCCAATGGTAGTGTTGACTCGGTTTTTAGAGGGGGCTTGGCTACTTCAATCGTTGTTAGATTCTTTTGGCAGACAATATGCGACAGTAATATTAATTCAGCTTCTTTGCTATCCGATGCAAGCTCTCCTAAAAATAAAGTGGATGGATTGTTCTCATCGGGATAAGCAATAGCCAAAGCGATAATCTCTCTAGGATTGTTTGTTGTCTGTTGCAAGTTTTGCAGTGTGTAGATGCAGCCTCTGCTTAATTTCAAGTCTTCAATAATAATATTAAAATCACTTTGAGTATGCTGAACGCAACAAGGGCGTTTTTGTAATTTGCGGTTTAAATATTGGTAGGCACTTTCATTATAATCTGTTGTGCATTCAACTTTATAGTCTTTATCCCAACCGGGGATGTTGATTCCAAACAGGTCGACTAGAGTGTTTCCTTTCTCTGTGTGATATTCCTCTTTTCGCCTGATTGTTTCGATCTCGTAGTGGAATGTTGTGCTGTATCCCCTTTGGGCATAATAGTCAAAAAGCCATTCTTCAGCCGGAATAAGCGTTGAAAAAAGGATCTTGTTGCGAAACATTCTTCCGAATGCTTGCCTCAAAAGTTCGTGCATGACTCCTCGATTGCGATAATCGGGATGTGTACACGCACCGGATATATATGAAGTGGCGACAATGCTTCCCGCGTAAGTCATAGGATAAGGTATCATCTGCAGTGCAGCTATAAGCTCTTCACCGCTTTCAATGGCAAGGTTTACTTCATTGTTATAACGAAGTCGGAAATATAAATCCGTAAATTCTTTGCTGTCATTAAAACAGCGTTCCCATAGTTCTTTTACCTTTTCCCGCATGTCTATCACATTTTGGGAGTCTTTTAAGCTCCATATTTATATATTTTCACTTACTCAATACCAAAGAATCCGGTTTGCCGCTCTTATCTTACCATTTTATATGTTCCATCTCTTCGTCTTGCAGGCAAGCTATATATTTATCAAGGAGGAGGGTTGGTTGATAAGAGAGTTTTGCTTTACGTAATCCCTCTAGTCCTAAGTCTTCTTCACGGTTGAGATAAATATATTGTTCCGGTATATGGTTGGCAAATTCATAATTAATCATGGCATAAGCTCCATCTATACGGGTATCTGCCTTTTCCACGTGTACCCCGAAAGTATCCTGATTAATCGGCATTCCGAATGTAAATGCAACAATTTTATCGTCGACGTGTAGTATGCCTCCGGTCAGACCTAATGCATCGAAATTGTGGAGTGCATAAATTAATGCCCGACGTTCATTTCCCGTACCATCAGTCTGGTCGCAGTCATTCTGTTTACACCATTCGGCTTCCAATTCCAAACATTCCGGAATACGGTCGGAGGTAAGTGGGAGGTATTCATAATTGTATGTTCTACGAAACTTATTTACGTGGTTACGCTTCGATTGGAATTTCTTTCCACTTAAGGTAGCCAGGTCACTGCGCAGATAGATATAATCGGCATAATCGCGATCTGCCTCAAAACAGAATTTATCCGGCATTATATTTTTCAACTCATCACACATTCCCGAACAAATGCCAAGCATACAAAATTGAGCCTTTTCTTGTTTGGAATCTTCTATCATGACATCGAGAACTTTCTTTAAATCCCCACTTCCAATAGGCATCATATAAACTAATTTACCTTCAGCCCAAAATTTCAGGATGAGGTAATCTTCGAATATGGCAAATTGTGTATTATATAAGAAACGCCAGCTGCATAGATTGGAAAAAGATAAGTCGCAGTTACGTCTCGGACTATTCATGGTATACTTAGTGATTATTTCTTTATCTTTAAGTTCGATGTCTTTAAATGATATCATAAATAAATTTGTTAGTATTGAGTTAGAATAACAAAATAATCACATTTTTGTTAGAGTAGCCCTAATAATCTTAAAATAGTTGGAGTGAAAAGCGCAGTAAATATTCCATTTAAGGTTAGTCCCAAGCTGGCATAGGCACCATATTTGCTGCTAATATCCATAGCTGCGGAAGTACCTACTGCATGTGCAGCTGTTCCCATAGATAGTCCTTGTGCTATGGGACTGCCGATATGTGTCATTTTTAGTGTTTTGAAGCCTAATATTCCTCCCAATAATCCGACGCATACTACTACGGCTGCAGTCAATGAGGGTATTCCTCCGAGTGATTTGGTAACCTCCATGGCGATAGGGGTTGTTACCGATTTAGGCGCCAGAGAATAAATCACTTCTTGTGACGCACCCATTAACTTGGCTATGAGAACTACTGATATTACTCCTACAATGCAGCCTGCAAGTTGAGAGAGCAAGATAGGGACTAATTGTTTTTTTATAGTTTCCAACTGTAGATATAAGGGTACTCCCAAAGCTACGACAGCAGGTTTAAGCCAAAATTCAATAAGGTGACCACCTTCGTTATAGGTCTCATAACTCACTCCGGTCATTTTTAAAAAGATAATCAACACGGCGATTGTTAAAAGTATGGGGTTAAGGAGCAGAACTCCCGTCTTCTTTTGCAGTAGCTTGGCTAGGAAATAAAGCCCGAATGTGATGGCTAGCAAGAAGAATTTATTTTCGAGGTAACTCATTTTATTTTTCGTGTTAATTGATGGATCCACCCTGTGACTACTAAAACTAAAAGGGTGCTGATGAAAGTAGCAATAACTATAGGCCAGAACTCGGCACGGATAATATCAAAATAGAGCATGATAGCAACTCCGGGCGGAACAAAGAAGAAGCCTAGATTAGCAACTAGAAAGTCGGACATACCCTGAACCCAGTGCAATTTTATCCAACCTAATTTTAAGAACAGGGTGAGCAGTAGCATTCCGATGATGCTCGAAGGAAGTTTGATACCTGTGAGGAACACAATCAATTCACCCAAAGCTAAGCATCCGAAAAGGATGGCGCATTGACGGACCATATAACAATACCTTTTATAATTGAAAACCGTTGCAAAGTTAGACATTTTATCACTCTATGATTCCCATTTTTACTTTTTTAATCAGATAATTGATTGAAAAAATGCTGTAAATCAATTTATCTCGTATCTTGGAGTCATAAATGGAGTTATTTTCGTACTTTATTTTTAAGCAGGCTGAATGGATTTGAAAAGTGGAATCATTTTTAGTGTTAAATAATATAATAATTCCTATTTAACGAAGAAAAACACTCTAATTTGCAATGTACATATTGCAAAGTTGTGTATTTTTGCATCGTAAATCAAACAATCTTTCTGATTTTGTATATACAATATATCTATGCTTAGTTTAATAAACGAAATTGTTGAGCGTGCGAGAGCGAATCGCCAGCGCATTGTTCTTCCCGAAGGAACGGAAGAACGTACATTAAAGGCCGCCAATCAGATCTTGACTGACGGAGTTGCAGACCTTATTCTTTTGGGTAACCCCGAGGAAATACATGCATGTGCAAGAGATTGGGGATTGGGCAATATTGATAAAGCCACAATCATAGATCCGGAAAACCACCCGAAGAAGGAGGAATATGCGCAAATGTTGTTCCAGTTGCGCCAAAAGAAGGGTATGACCATTGAAGAAGCGCGTAAATTAGTGTTGGATCCATTGTATTTGGGATGTCTTATTATAAAAAGTGGTGATGCCGATGGTCAGTTGGCTGGTGCTCGTAACACTACAGGTGATGTATTACGTCCTGCCTTGCAAATAATTAAGACTGCTCCAGGTATTACTTGTGTTTCCGGCGCGATGTTATTGTTGACTCACGCTCCGGAATATGGAAAGAATGGTATTTTGGTGATGGGTGATGTTGCGGTGACTCCTGTTCCTACAGCAGCTCAGTTGGCAGAAATTGCTATTTCTACAGCTCGCACTGCTAAAGCTGTAGCCGGTATTGATGAACCAAAAGTGGCATTATTGAGTTTCTCTACTAAAGGTTCTGCAAAACATGAAGTAGTGGATAAGGTAGTCGAAGCTTTGAAGATCGCGAAAGATATGGAACCGACATTGGATATAGACGGTGAATTACAGGCTGATGCAGCCTTGGTTCCATCCGTTGGAGCAAGCAAAGCTCCGGGATCTAATGTTGCAGGTGAAGCTAATGTACTTGTTGTACCTAGCCTTGAGGTTGGGAACATTTCTTATAAGCTTGTTCAACGCTTGGGCCATGCTGATGCAGTCGGCCCGATTTTGCAAGGTATTGCACGTCCGGTGAATGACTTGTCACGCGGATGCTCCGTTGAAGATGTTTATCGCATGATCGCCATTACGGCCAATCAGGCTATTGCAGCAAAACATGCTGAATAATCAGAAATCCAATTAAGATATGAAAATTTTAGTGTTAAATTGCGGTAGCTCATCTATCAAGTATAAACTCTTTGACATGGGTCATAAAGAGGTTATCGCGCAGGGAGGTATCGAGAAGATCGGTCTTCATGATTCTTTCTTGAAGTTTACCTTACCCAGTGGCGAGAAAAAAGTACTGGAGAAAGATGTCCCTGAACATACTGTAGGAGTGGAATTCATCTTGAATACACTTGTCAGTCCTGAATATGGAGCGATTAAGTCACTCGATGAGATTGATGCGGTAGGACACCGTATGGTACATGGTGGTGAGAAGTTCAGTGAATCGGTGCTACTGACCAAAGAGGTGCTTGATGCATTCACTGCATGTAACGACTTGGCCCCTTTACACAACCCGGCTAACCTGAAAGGTGTGAATGCCGTTTCAGCTATCTTACCAAATATCCCGCAGATTGGTGTTTTTGATACGGCTTTCCATCAGACAATGCCGAACTATGCATATTTATATGCCCTGCCTTACGAGTTATATCAGAAGTATGGTATACGTCGTTATGGTTTCCACGGAACTTCCCATCGTTATGTATCACAGCGTGTTTGTGAATACTTGGGCGTATCTCCAGAGGGAAAGAAGATTATAACTTGCCACATTGGTAACGGAGCATCGGTTTCCGCAATAAAGGATGGGAAGTGTATTGATACCAGTATGGGACTTACCCCTTTGGAAGGTCTGATTATGGGAACGCGTTGCGGTGATATTGATGCAGGTGCTGTTACCTTCATCATGGAGAAGGAAAAATTGAATACGAGTGAAATCTCCGACTTGCTCAATAAGAAAAGCGGTGTGTTAGGTGTTTCCGGAGTATCTAGCGATATGCGTGAATTGGAAGCTGCTGTTGCTGCCGGTAATCCTATGGCAATATTGGCGGAGAAGATGTATTTCTATCGCGTGAAGAAGTACGTTGGTGCTTATGCTGCCGCTCTTGGTGGAGTCGATATCATTGTCTTTACAGGAGGTGTAGGCGAAAACCAAATGAATAGCCGCAGCGATGTATGTGCCGGCTTGGAATTCCTAGGTGTAAAGGTAGATCCTGCTAAGAATAAGATACGTGGTGTGGAAGCTGTTGTTTCTACCGACGATTCAAGAGTGAAGGTGGTTGTGATTCCAACAGACGAGGAGCTTATGATTGCTTCGGATACGATGAATATTCTTAGTGCCAAATAAATCGAATTAAAGGCATTTTTGTTTTCGTTGATTTATTCCGAACAGGATTAAAGATAAATATATGAAGACCGGAGACGCAGTGATGCTCCTCTCCGGTCTTTCTTTTTTTAATGTAATCGTCATATAGGGATGGGTGAAAATACTTATCTTTGCCTATCTCTATCATTTCGGTAAGATTTTATTTAACTTAATATATTGTCATTTTATGAAACGACTTACGTATTTATTGCTATTTGTTTTGTTTGCCGGTTTCTCTTATGCTCAGCAAGCAAAATATGTATTTTTCTTCATTGGTGATGGAATGGGAGTGAACCAAGTGAACGGTACGGAAATGTTTCTCGCGGAACAAGAAGGTCGCATTGGTGTGAAGCCTTTATTGTTTACTCAATTTCCTGCTGTCGGCGTAGTTACTACTTTCTCTGCTTCAAATTCTATAACCGATTCTGCTGCTGCGGGAACAGCTCTTGCCACAGGAGTCAAGACCTATAATGATGCTATCAGTGTAGATCAGCAAAAGAATAAGTTGGAATCTGTTGCATCAAAGGCCAAAAAGGCTGGAAGAAGGGTTGGTATTACCACTACAGTTAGTGTGGACCATGCAACTCCGTCTGTGTTCTATGCACATCAGCCCGATCGCGATATGTATTACGAGATAGCGCTTGATCTTTGCAAATCGAATTTTGATTTCTTTGCCGGTAGTGGATTCTTGAAACCAAATACGACTTTTGACAAGAAAGAGGCTCCAAGTATTTTCCCGATTATAGATAAAGCAGGTTATACCTTGGTAAAAGGTGTGGATGAATTCAAAGCTAAGGAAAACGCAGCTGATAAGATGATTTTGATTCAGAAAGACGGTGCGAATCCTGAATGCTTGCCTTATGCCATTGATAGGAAGGCAGACGATTTGACCCTTCCCCAAATTACTGAAAGTGCCATTTCATTTTTAACAAAAGGGAAAGAAAAAGATAAAGGTTTCTTCTTGATGGTTGAAGGAGGTAAAATAGACTGGGCTTGCCACGGTAATGATCTTGCAACTGCTTATAGAGAAGTGGTTGATATGGATAATGCTATCCGCGTAGCTTATGAATTCTATAAAAAACATCCAAAAGAAACTTTAATCGTTGTCAGTGCCGATCATGAAACAGGTGGTATGGGACTTGGAAATGGTAAATATGAATTGCATTTGAAGAATCTGCAATATCAGAAAGTATCTCAGGACATGCTTTCCAAAGCTATTACCGATTTAAGAAAAGAAAAAGGTAAGAAGACGACTTGGGAAGATGTTAAATCTCTACTTTCCGACAAGATGGGCTTCTGGACCAAGCTTCCTCTTTCTTGGGATCAAGAGAAATTATTGCACGATGAATACGAAGCTTCTTTCGTGAAGAACAATGCCGTGTTTGAAGAAAGCTTATATGCTAAAACTGAACCGGTAGCAGCTGCTGCTAAAAAGGTAATGAGCCAGCTTGCTATGGTGGGATGGACTAGCGGTAGCCACACTGCAGAATATGTTCCAGTGTTTGCTGTTGGAGCAGGGTCTCAGTTATTTACCGGTAAGATAGATAATACAGAAATTCCCAAACGTATTGCTAAAGCTGCAGGTTATAAATAAGAATGACAATGGTGTATCTTCTTTTTGCAAAGGATTTGCATAAAAGAGACATACTGTTATTTTTAAATATATAGAGAAAAGGCTGCCTCAAAATAGGAAATCGCTATCGATAAGATAATTTCTATTTTGAGGCAGCTTCTTTTTTTATTTGTCTTTTATATCAAAAGCCCTATTCATAAAGAGCTGATTTACAATTTAGTTTCTCCTTCTACATACTCTTCAAGGAAAAAGTTCTCGCCGTCAAATACTCCGTATGAGAAATAATTGATCCAGTCACCCAAAATAATAATACGCGAACTTTTACTCAGCATCAAGTCCAATTCGATGTGGCGATGTCCGTAAATAAAGAAATTCATCTCGGGATGGCCTTTGAGGTAATCTTTGGAGTAAAGCACCAAGTGCTCTTTATCTTCTCCCAAGTATTCAGGATCTTTTCCATTAATACGTTTCATGCGGCTATGTTTCGCCCATTTTAATCCCAGATCCATACTCCAACGCGGGTGGAGCGTAGAGAATAAACGTTGGAGGGTATGGCTATGAAATGCAGCACGTAAAAGCTTGAATTTACGGTCCGGATCACCCAAACCATCACCATGGGCTAAATAAAACACTTTACCATATATCTCTACGGTCAGAGGGTGCCTGTGTATAATCACTCCGCATTCTTTAGCCAAGTAATCCCCACACCATAAATCATGGTTGCCGGTAAAGAAATGCACTTCCACTCCCATATCGGTAAGTTCTGATATTTTTCCTAAAAAGCGGGTATATCCTTTTGGTACGACCATTTTAAACTCGTACCAGAAGTCGAACATATCCCCAAGTAGATAGATTGTTCCGGCCTTATGCTTAATGCTGTCGAGAAAATTGACCAAACGTCTTTCCTGTGTCCGTCCATGCTCTATGGCACGCGAACCGAGGTGTGCATCTGAAATGAAATATACATTCTTCATGCCAAATGTTGTTTACAGGAAGCCAAGTTCCAGTTTGGCTTCTTCGCTCATCATATCCTTATCCCATTCCGGTTCAAATACAAGATTTATGTTGGTGGAAGTTACTCCTTCTATTGATTCTACCTTCATGCGGACGTCTTCCAATATAAAGTCCGCTGCAGGACAATTAGGGGCAGTAAGCGTCATATCAATGGTAACTTCTCCTTTATCGGATACATCTATCTTGTAGATTAATCCCAGGTTATATACATCCACCGGTATTTCAGGGTCGAAAACGGTTTTGAGCATTTCGACTATTTTTTCTTCTATCTCAAATTTAGTCATAAATAAAGTTATTGGTTTGTTGGGCAAAGCTATAAAAAATAAATGAAAGGAATATCCGCTTAGCTATCTTGCAGACTGTTTTTCTTCATAATTATGCTGTCAGACTTCAAGCAAACCTTCATCTGTGAAGCTGTAATATCCTCCATCTGTGATAATAACGTGGTCAGTCACCTTGATGTTCATAAATTGAGAAGCTTTTTGTACGAGCTGGGTAAGTCGTTGATCTTCCATGCTGGGATGTGTATTGCCGGAAGGGTGGTTGTGGATGAGGATAATTTGCGTTGCCCGTTGCAAAAGTGCTTCACGCAGGATACTACGTACGTCTGCCGTTGTCTGATCAATTCCACCACGGCTAATGCGGACTTTATTGATTACCCGGGAAGCTTGGTTAAGCAGAAGTATCCAGAATTCTTCTTGTGCCAGGTCGCACATTACCGGATGAAAAATTTGGTAGATATCTGTAGAGCAGTGAATTACTTTACGTTCGGAAAGTCCTTCCGTTTTGCGTCGTTTGCCCAACTCTAATGCAGCCATGATCGTGACGCTTTTAGCCGGCCCCAATCCTTTAAACCGGGCAAAATCATGGACTTCCCATTTACCGAGCTTGTTTAAGTCATTCTCACATGCGGATAGAACTCTCTGCATTAAAGCTACCGCACTCTCTTCTGTGTTTCCCGAGCCGATGAGGATAGCCAATAACTCAGCGTCCGTTAAGGCTTCGGCCCCTTTTCGCATCATTTTTTCTCTGGGCCGGTCTTCTTCTGCCCATTGGTTGATATTTAATTTATTCATGATAGTTTATAGTCGTGATGAATATAGCGATTAGCGGTTAGTGATTAATGATTAGTTTTTTGCTAATCACTAATCACTAACCGCTAATCACTTATAAAAGTTCTTTTTAAATGCTTCAAACTCATCCTTGCCAAGTATGCAACGCTTCCACCAAGCCCTCCAGAATCCTGTTCCGTATCCCGTTAATTGGATGAAAGAGGCTAGGATAGAGTAAAAGCCTATTTTAATGCTTTTATTCTTTAACGCGGAATCAACAAACACGATGAAGGAATAAAAAATAACCGGTGCTGAGGAGAGTAGCGTGATCCGGATGGAAACATTCATCAGGAGATTTCCTGAAATCAACTCCGGTGTAACACACTGTTTGTCTGCTGTGCTCAGGGTATAAAGAGCCAGTATAGTCCCGATCAATCCTATACCGAATAGTGTCATGAGTAAAGTGACTCCCATTGTGAAGCCAGCAGGTAGCCAGTGTACCAGCTTCAATGATTCCGGATATTTCTTATATAGATTAATACGTGCAATTCCCGAATTATGCACCTGTTTAAAGAATTTTCTGAAATCGGTACGTCGTTTGTGATATACCCATGCGTTCGGAAATAACCGGCAGCGATAGCCTTCTTTGAATATACGGATGCTGAAATCAATATCTTCTCCAAATCGCATATTTGAGAATCCACCAAGTTTGGAATAAGCACTGCGGCGTACTCCCATATTGAAACTACGAGGATAGAATTTGTCCATCTTCTTTTCACCACCCCGGATGCCTCCGGTCGTAAAGAATGAAGTCATGGAGTAATTGATGGCTTTTTGAATAGTGGTGAAGGAATCGTGTGCCTTGTCCGGCCCGCCGAATGCATCGACAGGAGTTTGCTTTAACTCTTCTTCTATCGCTGCAAAATATCCTTTGGGAAGAATGCAATCCGAATCCAATATAATAAGGTATTCACCATTGCTTCGTTCCGCTCCGTAATTCCGTGTCTGTCCGGGTCCGGAATTTGGTTTATTGTAGTAATGTATATCCAGTTGTCCTTGAAACTGATCAGTTATCTCTTTGCAGGGGATAGATGAACCATCTTCCACAACAACTACTTCAAAGTCCTTGAAACTTTGCAAGGTAAGACTGTGCAACAGTTCATCCACTTCATCGGGACGATTGTATACCGGTATAATGACGGAGTACTTCATGGTCATTCTATTTTCTGTTACAAATATACTCCTTTATTTTTCGATAAAACTTATTCTGAATTTCTTTTGTAGAGGGGTTTGTGAAAATATAACGGGGTACAGAGATGTTGAGATGCTTATGTCTGGTGGAACTTTTCCTCTTTTAAGATAATATGGCAAAGGGCACTCTCTATGTAAGTAAGAAAAGATTATTATAATCTTCTGTATTCCAAAGGAGTCATACCTGTATGCTTTTTAAAGAATTGAGAGAAAAAGGATTGATTCGGAAAATTCATTTTTTCCGATATTTGCAGTATAGTTTTATCAGATGATCTCAGTAGCGATTTAATTGAGGATATTGTCATCCCATTTATTAATTCGACAGCCGATTTACCACTTGCTTGCTTAATGATTAACGCAAAATATTTAGGAGTAAGGCATAATTTGTTAGCATAAAATCTAATGGTTCTTTGTTTCTGATGTTCCTTGTATAAGAGTTTCATAAAACTGCCGAAGATATAATCTTTATGATCGCTTTTAGTCTTGGAAGTTTTATTTCCTCTATAATTATAAATGTCTATCATTTCGAAGATGAGAGGAATAAGTAATCTTTTAATAATATCCAAGCGATGTCCCCAATCAGGTCTCCTACATTGTTTGGCTATAAATGAGTGGTATTCCAATAAGGTGTTAATTTGCTCATCAGTAGCTTTGATGCAGGGATTTTCTATCAACTTTATGGCAAAATCCAGATTAATGTCGGAGTGAAATTCAATATCTGAAATGAAGTCGAGAGGGAAAAAGAGGAACTCTGTTATTCCATTATTGCTTGCATTTATCATTTCAATCAAGCTATTCGGCAAAACGGTCACGACTGTATTATCAGTAATTTCGTATTCTTTAAGATTGATTTTAATCTTTCCATATCCTTGCCTGCATATTGCTATTGCAAAGCCTTCTATAGTGTATGTATGTGAAAGGAGTATTGAACTTTCTATTTCTCCGTCGGATATGATAAGATGTCCTGCTGTCAGTATGCTTTTGGGGTTGGTGGCTCTTTCTTGAAAAGATGACTTGGAATATTTACCTTTCATAAATCCTGTCTTCTGTAATTACTTTTACGCAAAAATAGATATTTGTTTGAATATTAATGAATAAAATAAGAACGGATTTGTATAAACCGACTTTTAGAACAATTATCTGGAATAATAGATAAAAAGGGCTTAATGAAGTTGACCTAATTTGTTTTTAGAAAACGACTTTTTGAACATTTATTGTGTATAATCGGTATAAATGGTTTGAGGAGATTTGCTCAACTTTGCACAAATAAATGCAGATTCTACGTCGGTAAATGCGGATATCATTTTATTTTATTAAAAAAGTTATCTCTTTGGAAATTTAAATTAATGATTAATTGTGCGTCTTAGGCCATTGCACTTTATAGTAGTTTTTGTTATGATTATTGCTGCATGTTATTTTGCCGGAGAATTTCATTGTTCCGGCAAAGTGCAGCATTTTCATGGGGAATCTTCTCTGGTGGAGATTGATTCAACGAATTTTGATAGTCATATATCCGGAAGAGTCTGCTTTATCCTTTTTTATACTCCACATTCCGCTCTTTGCTCAGAGATGGAGAATAAGCTTAATAAATTGAGTGCTAAAGTCCGGGGAGTGTATTTCTATAAGTTTGATGTCGAGGGTTGCGAGACCATTGTTAATCGCTATAATGTGTCAGGAGTACCCAATATATTGATATTTAGAAATGGAAAAGAAGAAAAACGTATTATGGGAGTTGTTCCTTTATCCAATTTGGAAATGATCTACCGGCGTACGATGAAATGAGTAATTTGCCGACAGCCATAATTCTATCTAATTTTAAAATTATGTATAAAGATGATGTTAGGATTAATGCAAGTACGATTTCTAATTTACTTGCGGAAAAGGGAGCTTTAAGCTTCAATGAGATCAGTGAGTTTACAGATTTCAAAGAGCCGTTAATTCTTCTGGCTTTGGGATGGCTACTGAAAGAAGATAAGGTATATATCTTTGAGAAGAATGATGTTGTTTACATTGAGTTGATTCGCAACTTCCCGGAGTTCTATTTTTAGCCGGAGAGATTTATTTATAGAATAATTTATTTCATAGTGAGATGAGAACCAAAATAAAAATGAATCCGAGATATAAAATCTTATATGATTTTGTCTGTTCAATACCATACATGTTCCCTTTTGCAGGGGAAGTGGTTTATAGTGGACGGAATATTATAAAGAGTTTTACCTGTAGGGAGTTTGATCTTAATGTCAAAGCCTTTAAAGTTCCTAATGTTTTGAATTGATTTGTTTATCGCTATATCCGAAAATCGGAGGCCAGGCACTCTTACGAGCAGGCTCTAGACGTTTCTGGCAATGGGATAGGAGCTCCTCCGGAGCCAATTGCATATATAGAAATATACAGTCGGCACCTGCTTCAGGCGTCATATTACATATCCATGCAGGTAAATGAAGAGGGCACGACCGGAGATAAATCGGGTCGTGGGACTCGAAATGTAAACTGGCAGTTGGAATCTGACTTTATAGCCTTTACTGCTAATTTACATAAAAAGGATATCTAGAGTGTTTGGCTGGAATGAGCATTTATAGTATGTGTTTATACTGTAAATCAAGACAATTAATGTGAGCAAAAAAGTTATGTATATTAATGCTGTAGGTTATTATATTCCTGCAAAGAGAATTGGAGCGGATTATTTTACTGAGATAAACGGGCTTACTGAGGAGTGGATTTATTCCCGGACGGGGATTTTGACCAGAGCAAGGGCTTCCGGAGAAGAAACTTTGGATTATATGTGTAGTGCAGCTGTCAGGCAAGCTTCCGAGGGACTTCCATACGATAAGGTTGAAACGGATCTGATTGTCTTTGCATCTTATACGCCTTCTGACACAATTGCCACCACAGGATATGTTGTGCAAAGGGCATTTAATTTGTATAATGCGAAGGTTTTTTATATTTCGGCAGCTTGTTCTTCTGCGGTGAATGCTATTGAATTGATTCAATCCTTTTTTATTGCCCGTAAGGCTTCAAAGGCATTGCTTGTATGTGGTGAACGGAATTCTTCCTTTTCTGATGACAGGGATAAAGCTTCCGGACATTTGTGGGGAGATGCTGCTGTGGCTTACTTTTTCTCCAGTGAGAGGCTGGCTCCGGGAGAACCTGTGATTCTGGATGTGGCTTCGCAAGGATTGGGATGTACGGGACTCGGAACATCGGCCGTAACTCTTAATCTGGAAAGGGGAAAGTTAGAAATGCCGTTTGGACGTGATGTGTTTGTGCACGCCTGTCATTTTATGACTGAGAATACAGAGAAGATAATAGAAAAGAACGGCTATGACATTTCCGACTTGACCTATTTTATCGGGCATCAGGCTAATCAACGGATTTTGAGTCATGTGGCAGGTCAGTTGAATATCCCACAAGATAAAGTCCTGTCGAATATTCGTGATTTGGGTAATACGGGGTCTGTCAGTGCCCTTTTAGTTTTTGCCCAGAATTGTCTGAGGTTTAAAAGTCGAGATTTGATTTGTATCTCGGTATTCGGAGGGGGCTATTCTTCCGGTACTTGTCTGATTCGATACGACTGATTGGATTAGATAGGAAATGCATCATTAATCGTTGAACTCACAAATAGGGGAGGACTTATACGTAATGGATAGTGGTAAGATCTTGTTTATGAAAAAAGTCATTTACTTCATTTCAATTAATCGTGTGGTATTGGCAGCTATGCTGATCGGGCTTTTTCTTGGCTATATCTATTGGTATTATTGGGGCTGTTATTGGGGCACTTATCCGCTGTCTTCGGAGTGTTGGGTGAACTGTTCGGTAGGTTCATTGCTGAGCGGCTTTATAACCAGTATTTTAGAAGAGATGTGAATCACTACTTCGATTTTCTCAGATCCAATGCCGGACTGATTGAGTGGATATTTACTAAAAAAGCTGTCTTCGTTGAGGACAGCTTTTTTAGTTATGATAGGATTATAATGTTATGCTTTCACGCGACCAACATAAGAACCGTCGCGAGTATCAATTTCAATAGTTTCACCTTCATTTACGAAAAGAGGTACGCGAACAGTTGCGCCAGACTCAATTG
>JADHED010001107.1_pt1 | contig 24982 bp, 17 predicted proteins | sample 8952041 | NCBI WGS metagenome assembly JADHED01 (sample SAMN16124423, study PRJNA663239) | bioreactor sludge metagenome | isolation source: sludge (control) | place: India:Bengaluru | collected 2018-09-08
GGCCGTCATGGGCCTGACTACCCTCGCCACATTTCCGCTATCCTTCCGCCGTGTCGTCGGCCCAGGCCCCCCCGACTCCTGCAGCGCGCCGCCGCCGCTTCGCCCTGCCGCTGCTGCTGGTCGGTGCGCTGGCGGCCGCCGTGGCCGGTTTCGCGCTGATCTACGCGCCCCACGTGCGGCGCGAGGTCGTGGCCGACGTCGAGCAGGAGTTCAACCTGCGCGCCGACGAGCGGCAGGCCGCCGTCGCCGCCTGGTTCCTCGATCGCCTCGACGACGTGGGGACGATTGCGCAGTTCCCGACGGTGGCGGACCTGGCCGGCCCCGCGCGGCGCGGGGGCGTCGGCATCGGCGACAGCGGCCACCTCGGCACGGTGCTCACGCCGTTCCTCGGCCACCAGGGCCTCGATGCGCTCTTCGTCACCGATGCCTCGGGCCGCGTCGTCGGCAGCGCGCGGGACCTGCCCATCGAGCCGGCGTGCGCCACCGCGGCCCTCGTGCCCGGCGAGGTCGCCGGCCCTGACGTTCGCGTCCATGCCCATCACGATGGCAGTGCCTTCGTGCAGTTCGTCGCGCCGGTGGGCGGCGGGGGGCGTGTCGTGGGCGAGTCGCGGGCGACATCGTTCCTGTGCCCGCTCGTGGGCCAGCGCGCCTTCGCGGCCGGCACCGCCGAGTGGCGGCTCGTGCACCGCGTCGGCGACCACGTGACCTGGGTGTGCGCCGACGCCCGCGCGAACACGGCCCCGCTCAGCCCCGGGCGCCCGGTGGACACGCCTGGCCTCGGCGCGGCGGCGGCCCTCGACGGTGGACCCCGCTTCGGCCGGTTCGTGGACTACCGCGACACGGCCGTCCTCGCGGCCCCGCGGCAACTGGTGCCCGGATGGGGCCTCGTGCTCAAGGTGGACGAGACGGAGGTGCTCGCCACCGCGTCACGGCGCGTGGTACGGACGGGCGCGATGGTCGGGGCGCTGGCCCTCGCCGTCCTGGCGGTGGGCTGGCTGGCGTGGCGCAGCCGCGAGCGCAGCCACGAGCTGGCCATCACCCGGGCGCGGGCCCGCGCCGCGTGGGTGTTGGCGCAGGCCAACGACGCCATCGTCTTCCTCTCGACCGACGGGCGCGTGGTGGAGGCGAACGACCGCGCCGTGGCGCTCTTCGGCGGCCCGCGCGAGCGCCTGATCGGCCTGCACATCCACGATGACCTGCGGCCGCACGAGGAGCGCGCCCGGGCCGCCGCGAAGTTCCAGGAGATCCTCGAGCGCGGCACGCTCGTCTACGAGTCGGTCCTCGTCACGGCGCAGGGGACGCCCCTGCAGGTCGAGATCAGCGCCCGCGTGGTGGACGACGACCAGGGACGGGCCGTCGTGTCGGTGGTGCGTGACATCGGCGCGCGGCGGGCCGTCGAGCGCCGGCAGACGCGGCTCAACCGGCTGCTGCGCACGCTGTCGGAAGTGAACCGGTCGCTGGTCACCAGTACCAGCCCGGACGACCTGCTCGCACGCGCCTGCCGGGTCATTGGCGAGACTGGCGGCTTCGACGTGGCCTACATCGCGCGGGCCGAGCCCGACGGCGCGCTGCCCCTGGTCGCCTCGTGGGGCCCGCTCGCGAACCTGCTGGCCGGAGTCCAGGTGCGGTGGGACGACAGCGCGTTCGGGCGGGGCCCCTCGGGGCGCGCCGTCCGCACGCGCTCCACGGTCGTGCTGGGCGACATGGCGGAGGAGTCAGCCCTGGCGGCCTGGCGCGATCTCGTCGAGCGGTCCGGCGTGCGCAGCGGCGCCGCGTGCCCGATCATCGTCGGCGACGTCACGTATGGCGCGCTCTCCGTCTTCTCCCGTGAGGCCGACGCCATCGACGCGGAGGTGGTGGCGCTGCTGGAGAAGCTGGCGGCCGACACCGGCTTGGGCCTGCAGGCGATCGAGGACCGCCGCCAGCGCGCCGAGAGCGAAGCGCAGTTCCGGACGGTGTTCGACAGCGCCGCCCTCGGCATCGTGCTGGCCACGATGGACGGCCGCCCGCTGCGGGCCAACCAGGCGTTTCTCGAGATGGTCGGGTACCGCGAAGAGGAACTCCGCGCGATGCGCTTCGACGCGTTCACGCACCCGGACGATGCCGCGGGCGAACTGCCGCTCTACGACGAGATCCTCGCGGGCACCCGCGACACCTATCGTCTCGAGAAGCGGTACCGGCGGAAGGACGGCGGCGAGACCTGGGGCGCGCTCACGCTGTCGACCGTCCGTGACGCCGCCGGCTCGCCCGCGTACTTCATCGGTCTGGTCGAGGACGTGAGCGAGCGCCGCCGGCTCCAGGAACAGTTCCAGCAGGCGCAGAAGATGGAGAGCATCGGGCGGCTCGCCGGCGGCGTGGCGCACGACTTCAACAACCTGCTCACGGCCATCCTCGGCTACGCGGAACTGCTGCGGGCGGAGCTGGGCGAGCAGGAGCCCGTCGCCGGGTTCGTCGACGAGATCGCCAACGCCGGTCTGCGTTCCGTGGGCATCATCCGGCAGTTGCTGGCGTTCGCCCGGCGGCAGGTCATCGAGCCGCGCGTGCTCGACCTCAACGCCGTGGTCACCGACGCCGAGCGCATGCTGCGCCGCCTGGTGGGCGAAGACGTGGAGATCGTCACGGCGCTCTGGCCGGGGCTCTGGCCGGTCCGCGCCGACCCGGGCCAACTGCACCAGGTGCTGGTGAACCTCGCGGTGAACGCCCGCGACGCGATGCCCCGCGGCGGCCGCCTCGTGGTGGAGACCGCCAACGCGGAACTCGACGAGGACTACGCCCGGGGCCACGTCGGCGTCGCGGCGGGCGCCTACGTGATGCTGGCCGTCAGCGACACCGGCGCCGGCATGTCGCCCGAGGTGCAGGCGCACCTGTTCGAGCCCTTCTTCACGACCAAGCCGCAGGGCAAGGGCACCGGGCTCGGCCTCGCCACCTGCCACGGCATCGTCAGCCAGAGCGGCGGCCACATCCGCGTCGCCAGCGAGGTGGGACACGGCACCACGGTCCGGGTCTACTTCCCGAGGGTGGAGGCCGCACCCGGCGACGCGGTGGCCGCGCCCACCGGCGGGCACGCGCTGCGCGGAGGCACCGAGACCATCGTGATCGCCGAGGACGAGCCGTCGGTGCGCCAGCTCGCCGCGATGAGCCTGCGCTCCTACGGCTACCGCGTGCTCGAGGCGGCCGACGGGGACGAGGCGCTGGAGCTCGCGCGCCGGCTCGACGGATCGGTGCACCTGCTCGTCTCCGACGTGGTGATGCCACGGATGTCGGGCAGCGAGCTCGCCATCCGCTTCGGCGCGGCGTGCCCGGGCGTGCCCGTCCTCTTCGTGTCCGGGCACGCCGAGCACGCCGTCGCCCACAACGGCGAGGTGGTGCCGGGAGTGCAGTTCCTGCCGAAGCCGTTCACCCCGGAGCGGCTCGCCCGCAAGGTGCGCGAGGTGCTCGACGCCGCGCGCGGGGCGTGACGCGCCCGCGGCGTCAGGCGACGCCGTCGAGGATCTGCCGCACCTTGCGCGTCAGGGCCTCCACCGTGTAGGGCTTGGCGATGAAGTGCGTCGTGCGCGCGACGACCCCGTCGTGCAGGGCCGCGTCGTCGGTGTAGCCCGACATGAAGAGCACCCGCACGGCGGGATGGTCGGCGGCCACGCGCTGCGAGAGCTGCCGGCCGCTCATGCCGGGCATCACCACGTCGGTGATGAGCAGGTCCACGTGACCCCGGTGCTCGTCGAGCAGCCGCCGTGCCTCGTCGCCGCCCGCCGCCGTGAGCACCCGGTACCCCGCGCCGCCGAGCACGCGCGCGCCCAGGTCGCGCAGCGCGGGCTGGTCCTCCACGAGCAGGATGGTCTCGTGGCCGCCCACCATGCCCTCGGCCTGGGGGGCAGGCGTCGCAGGCGGGGCGGCGGCCTCGACGCGCGGCCAGTAGAGGCGGAACGTGGTGCCCTCGCCAGGCGCGCTCTCGAGGGTCACGTGCCCGCCGCTCTGCTTGACGATGCCGTAGACGGTGGCGAGGCCGAGGCCCGAGTTGTTGGCCGGGCCCTTGGTGGTGAAGAACGGTTCGAAGGCCCGGTGGCGCGTCTGCTCGTCCATGCCCGGCCCGTCGTCGGTGACCGTCATCAGCACGTAGGCACCGGCGGTGACGCCGGGCGTGAGGGCTGCCGACGCCTCGTCGACGTCCACGTCGCCCAGGCCGATGTCCAGGCGGCCCCCGTCCGGCATGGCGTCGCGCGCGTTGGCGGCGAGGTTCATGACGACCTGCTCCAGTTGCGACGGGTCGGCCGTGATACGCCCCAGGCCGGGTGGCGCGTCGATCGTCAGCGTGATGTCCTCGCCCACCAGCCGCCGCAGCATGTCGGCCATGTCCCCGAGCAACTCGGCGAGATCGACCACCACCGGCTGCAGGATCTGCTTGCGGCTCACGGCCAGCAGCTGGCGCGTGAGCGCGGCGGCGCGGTCGGCGGCGCGGCGGATCTGGTCCACGTCGGCGTGGCGGGGATCGCGCGGCGGCAGGCCGAGGCCCAGCAGGTCGGCCGTGCCGCGCACGACGGTCAGCACGTTGTTGAAGTCGTGCGCGATGCCGGCGGCGAGGCGGCCGACGCTCTCCATCTTCTGCGCCTGCAGGAACTGCTCCTCCATCTCGCGCTGGCGCGTCAGGTCGCGCTTGATGGCGATGAAGTGCGTGATCTCCCCGCCGCGGTCGCGCACCGGGGTGATCGTCTGGTCCTCGGGATAGAGGCTGCCGTCCTTGCGGCGGTTGATCATCTCGCCGCTCCACACGCGGCCCGCGAGCAGCGTCTCCCACATCCCGCCGTAGAACTCCCGCGGGTGCTCGCCCGACTTCAGCAGGTCGCGGGGGTTGCGGCCGATGGCCTCGTGGAGGCCGTAGCCGGTGAGCGCGGTGAACGCCGGGTTCGCCCAGACGATGGCGCCGGTGCGGTCGGTGATGACGACGGCGTTGGCCGCCGCGTCGAGCGCGGCGCTCTGCAACCGCGTGTCGTCCAGCGCCCGCGCCGCCGAGCGCTGGTCGGCCAGCACGCGGCCGGTGACGATGGTGGCGAGCGGGAAGATCGTGAGGTAGGGCAGGGCGATCTGGCGGGCCACGTCGAGGCCGCTCTCGCGCACCAGCGGAGTCAGCGCGATCACGGCGGCATGAACGGTGAGGCCGACCAGCAGCAACTGGCGCACCGAGGGTTCCCCGGCGCGGTCGCGCCAGCGGTGGCGGAAGAGCAGCCCCAGGCCGCCCGACACGACGACCGTCAGCACCCCCATCGTGACGCCGGACCCGCCCATCCAGGCGCGGACCGCCGCGGTGGCCGTCATCGCGACCGCCGCGGTCACCGGGCCGAAGAAGAGGGCCGCGAGGCTCAGCACGACGGAGCGGCCGTCGAAGATGAGGCCGGGGCTGAGCACGAACGGGCGCATCATCCCCAGCACCGCTGCCGCCCCGAACAGCAGGCCCTGCACCGCCGCCCCCCGCCGCGTGCCGTAGCGCCAGCGCTTGGCGACGAACCCCGACAGCACGGTGATGGCGACCAGCTGTGCCAGGTTCAGGAGGAGGTCGAGGTACATGCGGGCTGCCGGGCGGACCGATCGGCAGCAGTATCGGCATCGCCTGGTGTGGGAATTAGCGAGACGTTGCCCCGCCAAACAATCGCGGACCGTTCGGCCCGGAACGGGTCTGGGTCGCGCGGCCCCGGCGGGCGGCGCCCCGGTCGGGCGGCTCGCGGGCCTCGAGGCGGCGGACGGGTACGCCTCGTCCCCGCGAACAGCTCAGTTTGACCGCGAGGGCTGGGCTGTCCGAAGACCCCGACGACGGGCGGAGGCTCCGCCCCGGCGGGCGGGGGGGCGGGCGCCGCCGGGCCCGCCGGCGCACGGGTTCTCCCACCACCGGACAACGGGCGCTCGCGGCGCCGACCTTCGGCCGATCATGGATGAAGTCGTGCTCACGCTCTACGTGACGGGCCAGACGTCGCGGTCGCAGCGCGCCGTGGCCACGCTCCGGCGGTTGTCCGAGGAGCGGTTGGCCGGGCGCTGCCGCCTCTCGGTGGTGGACGTGCTGGAGCAGCCGGGGCGGGCCCAGGCTGACGCAGTGCTGGCGACGCCCACGCTCGTGCGCGTGTCGCCGCCGCCGGCGCGGCGGGTGGTCGGCGACCTGGCGGACGTCGACAAGGTGCTGCGGGCCCTGGATCTGCATCCCTTCGCGCCGGGCCACGACGGGCCGGCGACGGTGTGAGCGATGACGGCGATGGAGCGGTTCGAGCAGGGGGGGCCGGGGTTCGCCCCCGTCACCAGCGGCGGGTCGTCCGGTCGGTTGGGCTGGCCTTGCCACGCGCTGTCCGGTGGTCTCGATCGCCCCGGCGCGCTCTTCGACGACGGGACGCCACGGTCGTGACGGGCGAGGCAGCCTTCGACGCGGGGCGCGAGGCGACCCGCCCGCGTGACGCGCATGCGGCGGGCGAGGCGCAGTTGCGCGCCCTGCTGGCCGGCCTGTCCGATGCCGTGCTCGTGGTGGGCGGCGACGGCCTCGTGCGCTTCGAGAACCCCGCCGCGCGGGCGCTGTTTGGCGCGCCCTCGTCGCTGGTGGGCCGCCACTTCGGGCTCCCGGTGTTCGACGGCGTCGCCACCGACATCGACCTGCTGCCGGCCGGCGGCCCGCCGGTCGTCGCCGAGACGCGCGTGGTGGGCGTCGAGTGGGACGGCGCGCCCGCGCTCGTCGTCACGCTCCGCGACGTCACCGAGCGGCGCCGGCAGGAGGGGCGCTGGCGCGAGCGCGAGGCCTGGCTCCGGGCCCTCGTGGACAACGCGCTCGACGCGATCCTCGTGGCCGACGACGCGGGGCGCTACGTGCTGGCGAACCCGGCGGCCGCCGAGCTGCTCGGGACCACGCCCGACGACCTGTTGGGCCGGACGGTGGCCGACTTCGCGCCCCGCGACGCGCCCCAGGGCTACCGGGGCGAGTGGTCGCGCTTCCTCGCCGACGGGCGCCAGGAAGGCGCCATCCGCCTGTGCCGCCTCGATGGCGCCGAGCGCCTCGTCGAGTACCGCGCGCGCGCGCACTTCGCGCCGGGCCTGCACCTGTCGTTCATGCGCGATGTCACCGAGCGCACCCGGCTCGAGCAGGACCTGCGCCAGGCGCAGAAGATGGAGGCCATCGGCCGCCTCGCGGGCGGGGTCGCCCACGACTTCAACAACCTGCTGACGGCCATCCTGGGCTACGCCACCCAGATCCTCGAGGACGCCCCGCCCGGGTCGTCGATCGCGGACGCCGCCGCCGAGGTGAAGCAGGCCGGCGAGCGCGCGGCGGCCCTCACGCGCCAGTTGCTGCTCTTCAGCCGCCCGCAGGTGATCCAGATCGAGGCCCTCGACCTGCACGAGGTGGTCGACGGTCTCGCGAACCTCCTGCCGCGGCTGCTGACGACCGCCATTCGCGTCGAGCGGCGCCTCGACGCGGCACGAGCGACGGTGCTCGCCGACCGCGTCCAGCTCGAGCAGGTGCTGATGAACCTCGCCGTGAACGCGCGCGATGCCATGCCCCACGGGGGGGGACTGACGATCGCGACCCGCCTCGTCGCCCTGCCCGACGGGCGGGAGGCCGTGGAGCTGTGCGTCGCCGACACCGGCGTCGGCATGTCGCCCGAGGTTGCCGCGCGGGCCTTCGAGCCGTTCTTCACCACCAAGCAGCCGGGCCAGGGCACCGGCCTCGGCCTCGCCACCGTCTACGGGATCGTCAGGCAGCTCGGGGGCTTGGCGCGCATCGAGAGCCAGCCCGGGGCCGGCACTTGCGTGCTCATCACCCTGCCGCTCACCTCGGAGGCGATGGTCCCGCGGCCAACCCCCACCGGCCAGCCGCCGGGCCGGGGCGAGACCGTGCTGGTCGTCGAGGACGAGGCGTCGGTGCGGCGGCTCACCGTCGCGCTGCTGCGCCGCGCCGGGTACGAGGTGTTCGAGGCCGCCGACGGACCGCAGGCCCTGGCGCTCGTCGGCGCCGGGATCCCGGTGCCCGAACTGCTGCTCTCGGACGCCGTGATGCCCGGCCTGTCGGGCCGCGCGCTGGCACGCCAGCTGCGCGAGGCCCATCCCCGGATCAAGGTGCTCTTCATGTCAGGCTACGCCGACGGCGTCAGCGAGCCCCGTGACGCCGCCGAGGACGCCGGCCACGTGCTCGCCAAGCCGTTCACCGCGGGCGAGCTGGCCCGCCGGGTGCGCGAGGCGCTCGACCAGGGCTGACCGGATCGGGCGCCCCCGGGACCAGCGTCCTTCCGTGCGGCGTCTCAGCGCCCAGGGGGCGCCGCGGGCGCCCGGGGCCATGGGCGTGGACTTCAAGGGGAACAAGCAGGCGTTGCCGCGCAAGGCGTGCGCGGCGTGCGGCCGCGTCATGACCTGGCGGCGCCGCTGGGCCCGCTCGTGGCCCGACGTGAAGTACTGCTCGCAAGCGTGCCGGCGGCGTCGAGGGCATCGTGGCGGCTGAGGCGCGCCACCTCCTGGTCGTGCTCGGCGACCAGCTCGACGCCGGCGCATCCGTCTTCGACCACGCCGACCCGGCGCGCGACGTCGTGTGGATGGCCGAGGTGGCCGGCGAGTCCACGCACGTGTGGTCCAGCCAGCCGCGCATCGCGCTGTTCCTCGCCGCCATGCGCCACTTCGCGCACGACCTGCGGCAGCGGGGCTGGCGCGTGCGCTACACCGCACTCGACGACCCGGGCAACGCCGGGTCGCTCGCCGGCGAGCTCGCCTCCGCCCTGCGCACGCTCCGGCCCTCGCGCGCCGTGATGACGTGGCCCGGCGACTGGCGCGTGAAAGCCGACCTCGCGCGTGTGGCCGCCGAACTGGCCGTGCCCCTCGAGGTGCGCGACGACCGCCACTTCTACTGCGGGATCGACGAGTTCGCCAGGTGGGCGGCGGGCCGGCGGCAGTGGCGGCTGGAGCACTTCTACCGCGAGATGCGGCGGCGGCACGGCGTGCTGATGGACGGCGACGCGCCGGCCGGCGGCCGCTGGAACTTCGACGAGGAGAACCGCGAGGCGTTCGGCGCGGCGGGGCCCGGCGCGCTCGAGGCCCCGCGGTCGTTCGCGCCCGACGAGCGCACGCGCGAGGTGCTGGCGATGGTCGCGCGGCGGTTCGCGGCGCACCCCGGCCGCCTCGACCGCTTCGACTGGCCCGTCACCCGGGCGCAGGCGCTTGCCGCCCTCGACGACTTCGTGGCGCGCCGGCTCGCGCCGTTCGGCCGCACGCAGGACGCGATGTGGGCCGGCGAGCCGTGGCTGCACCACTCACGCCTCTCGGCGGCCCTCAACCTGAAGCTGCTGGGGCCGCGCGAGGTGGTGGCCGCCGCCGAGCAGGCCTGGCGCGACGGGCGTGCCCCGCTCGCCAGCGTCGAGGGGTTCGTGCGCCAGGTGCTCGGCTGGCGCGAGTTCGTGCGCGGCGTCTACTGGACCCGCATGCCCGGCTACCTGGAGGCGAACGCGCTCGACGCGCACGAGCCGCTGCCCGGGTTCTACTGGACCGGCGACACCCCGATGGCGTGCCTGCGCGAGACCCTCGCGCAGACGCTCGCGCTGGGCTACGCCCACCACATCCAGCGGTTGATGGTCACCGGCCTCTACGCGCTGCTGCTCGGCGTCGAGCCGCGCGCCGTGCACGAGTGGTTCCTGGCCGTCCACGTCGATGCGGTCGAGTGGGTGGAGGCGCCGAACACGCTCGGCATGAGCCAGCACGCCGACGGCGGCCTCATGGCGAGCAAGCCCTACGTCGCCAGCGGCAAGTACATCCAGCGGATGAGCAACTACTGCCGGCAGTGCCGCTTCGACCCCGACGCGCGCACCGGCGAGCGGGCGTGCCCGTTCACCACGCTCTACTGGGACTTCCTCGGCCGCCACGAGCGCCGGCTCGCCGCCAACCCGCGCACCGTGATGCAGGTGCGCAACCTCTCCCGGCTGGGCGTGGCCGAACGCCGGGCGATCGCGGAACGCGCGGCGGCGATCCGCGCGCACGGCGTCCGCTGACCTTCGCCGCTACCCGCGCCCGGTGATGGCCGCCCGCAGCTGCTCGGCCACCCAGTCGGCATCGCGCTGCGTGGTGAAGTGCGCGGCCCCGCTGTAGGCGCCGCCGCCCGACACGTGCACCTCCACCTCGAAGGATTGCGCGTTGCCCTCGCCGACCGTCCGCGTCCGCACGTCGGTCACCCGGCGCCGCTCGAACCGCCGCGTCGTGCCCACCCCGAGGATCCGATGGCGCAGCGTCACCGTGTCGCCCTCCACCTCCACCGACGACCTGTGGAAGAGGGCGACCGCGGTGCCCACGGTGAGCAGGAGGGCGATGCCGCCCGCGATGGCGGCGCCGATCGTCACGTCGCGGTCGTAGAGCCACCAGGCGCCGGCCCAGCTGCCGGCCGTCGTCAGGGTCGCCGCCGCGCCCTGGCGGACGCCGGTGCGCGGCGTGAACGTGAAGACCTGCCCGCCGCGCGGCGTGTGGCCGACGCGGAACAGCGGCGTGGCCGGCACGTAGGCCTTCGCGCGGGCGCGCCGCCGGCTGCGCAGCGCCTCGCGCTCCGCGTCGCTCAGCGGCGGCTCGCCCGTCACGAACACGGGCACCTCGAACGAGTCGCTGTAGTCCACCCCCGGCACCTGCGCGGTCACCGACAGGGTCCACAGCACCACGTTGTCCGGGTCGGCATCGTCGGACGGCGGCTGGCCGACGGGAATCTCGAAGGCCACCGGGATGCGGAGCCCCGACGGCGCGCGCAGCAGGTCGTCGGGCTCCACCGTGACGTGGTCCTTCCAGCACGTCACGCGACGCTGCCGCGTCTCGGTCCGTGTCCCGACCGATCGCGTGCGGACGATGCGGTCGCACTGGAGGTACACGTCGACGCCCTCGGGCGGCACGTCCCGCAGCGACGTCTCCACGTGGCCCCGCAGCGCGCGGCCGATGGCCCCCGGCGTCGTCTCGAGCGCGAAGTACGACTGCCCGTGCCGGCGCGCCGCGAGCAGGGAATGCGCGGCGAGGTAGGCGAGCAGGAGGCCGGCGGCGGGGAAGAGCAGGATGACGTAGACCTCGCGGTCGGCGGTCTCCCGCGAGAGGAAGAGCCACGCCACGGGCCACGTGAACGCGTTCCAGACGACGGCCGCCACGATCAGCACGCGTGCGGTGCCGGCGCCGGCGCCGCGCACCCGGCCCGCGGCCCAGTCCTCGCGCCACGCCCAGGGCTGCCCGGGGTACTGGGCGCGCAGGCGTTCCCGCACGGCCTGCTGCCCGCGCTGGCGCCACGCCATCACCCCGCCGCCGAGGCCGACGCCGATCAGGGTGCAGCCGATCAGCAGCGGCCCCACGGCGGCGCGCCGGTCGCCCTCGCCGGAGAACAGCATCGGGATGCCCGCCCAGAGCGCGAGGCCGCCGAGGCCGGTCAGCAACGCGAACACCGCGAGGAGGGCGCGTGGGGCGCGGGGGGCGCGCGTGGTGACGCGCGAGGTCACGTGGACGGGGGCGGGCATGGCCCGCGATTGTAGCGTTCGTCACGCGGCGCGGCGACGCCGTTGCTTGTCCTCGTACATCCTCGCGTCGGCGACCGCGAGCAACTGCTCGAGCGAGCGGCCGTCGCCAGGCCACGAGGCCGAGCCGATGGAGGCCCCCAGCGCGGCAGGCCCCGCCGGCGTCTCGACACCGAGGCGGCACAGCCGGTCTTGTACCTCGCGACGTCTCGGTTCCGCCTGCTCGGCGTCGCACCCGGGCAACACCACCACGAACTCGTCGCCTCCGAGACGCGCGGCGGCGTCACAGGGGCGAATGGCGCCGCGCAGCGCATCGGCCGTGGCGACGAGCGCGATGTCGCCGTACGCGTGTCCGCAGGTGTCGTTGAGGCGCTTGAAGCCGTCGAGGTCGATCAACAGGAGCGTGAGCGGCAGGTCGGTGCGCGCGCTGCGGGCGAGCTCTTCGGCAGCGCGCAACTCGAACGACCGCCGGTTCGGCAGGCCGGTCAGCGTGTCGGTGCTCGCCTGGCGCTGCGCAGCATCAAGCAGGCAGAGGGCGGCGACACGGGGCTCGAGCAGGCTCACGACGCGGCGAAGGAAGTCCGCGTGGCCCGCCACGCGTTCCGCGGGCCCGCGCAGTTGGATGGTGAGCGCGCCGATCGGTGAGCCCTCGTGCTGGAGCGGGAAGTCGAGGTGGCAGGCCTGGGCGGGGACGCCGTCCGCCGGCTGGGGCGCGGGCCTGGCGTCACCGACAGCGATGGACGGCGCGCCGGTTCCGCTGGTCGCCTGGAACGCCATCCGCTCGACGGGGAGCAACAGCGCCAGGTTCGACGTCGCCGCGTCGAGGATGGCGTCGAGGCCGGCGGGCTCCTGCAGGGACCGGGCGAGGTCGTCGAGCACGCGCGCCTCGCGCTGCACGGCGGAGACCTGTTCGAACACGCCGGTGCGCCGGTCCGCCTGGGTTAGGGGCTCGGCCGGCGCCTCCGCGCCGGGCTCGGCGACTGCCGGGGTGGCCACCTCCACCACGGCGGCCGCGACGCGCGGATCGAGCCGTCGGCCCGACTCCCCGCGAACGCGCGCGAGGGCCTCGGCGAGCGTGCACGGCCGGCGCGTGTTGTCGTGGGAGTGGAGCAACTCGGCCAGGAAGTCGACGGCGCCGACGATGCGGGCCTCGATCGGGATCCGTTCGCCAGACAGCCCATGTGGGTAGCCCGAGCCGTCCCAATGCTCGTGGTGGTGGCTGATGGCCGGCAGTACCCCCTCGGGCAGGCCCGCACCCGCCAGCATGTCGGCGCCCAGCTGCGGGTGGGACCGGAAGCGTTCGATCTGGGTGAGCGACTCGACGACGCGCGGGGCGCGCATCTCGCGCGGCACCGCGAGCAGGCCGATGTCCCGCAGCAGCACGGCGAGGGCCAACGCGCGTTGCTGCGGTTCGCCGAGCCCGAGGCGTTCCCCGACACGCCGCCCGTGATCTTGCTGGTCGCGCAGGTCCCGATAGGTGGTGCCGTCGGGCGCGGTGATGGCCAGCGTCAACGACTCGGCGATCCGCAGGTTCAGGGCCGACGCTTCCTCGGCGGCACGCGATCGATCCTCCAACTGCGCGACATAGCTGGCGTAACTGCGGTAGGTCAGGTACACCGGCACAGCCACGGCACCGGCGGCAAGCACGTCGGCGGGTTCGTGAATGAGCGTGGCCGCCAACCCGCCCGCTGCCGCGCACACCATGAAGTAGGGAGCGGTGACGAGGCAGTTCTGCTGCCAGTAGCCGAGCCAGCGGCCACCGGTGTCGAGCGTCACGGCGCCGGCCACCAGCAGCGAGTTCACCACGAAGTACACGACAGCGCCCGCGACGGCGGCGACCGCCATCATGGCCGGGGCCTGGCCGCGCGCGGCATCGACGGTCAGGCCGGCCGCCGCCACGGCCAGCACGACGGCCGACACGTTGAACGCCAGGCGCAGGGCCTGGTCTCGACGCGGCGTCAGGACGAGGCTGGCGCTGCAGGCGGCCAGCGCCGCCAGCGGCACCGTCGCGGCGGTCCCGAACTGCAGGATGCTGAAGAACACGCCGGCGGTCACCGCCGACACCGACGAGCCGCCGTGTCCCCAGCGCAGGCGGAGCGGGTACTGCGCCGCGACCACCGAGACGGCACAAGTCAGGGCGTACGACCACGACAGGCCGTCTGGCAGCCCCGCGAGTGCAGCGAGGATCGCGGCGAGTCCGCAGGCGCACACGAGCGCGACGAAGGGCGTGGCAGCGCGATTGGCGGCCATGGTGGACGAGGCGGCAGGCCGGCGAGACGCCCCGCCGCGACGCCGCATTGCTCGTGAAATCGGTTCCCCGCGAGAACTTGCCCAGCTCGTCGGTGGGCGGAACCGCGCCCGGTGTGTGATGCTACGGGGATGGCTGTGCCACGTGTCACACAGGTGCTGGACCTCGGCGGCCGCGTCGCCGTCGTCACCGGCGCGGGCGCCGGGATCGGGGCGGGGATCGCCGCGCGGCTGGCGGAGGCCGGCGCGCACGTCCTGGTGCACTACCGCTCCAACGCCGTGGGCGCGGCGGACGTCGTCCGGCGCATCGAGACGGCGGGCGGACGGGCGCGGGCGCACGGCGCCGACCTCGCGTCGCCGGAAGGGGCGGCGTCGCTCGTCGAGGCGGCCGTGCGGGCGTTCGGCGGCGCCGACCTGCTGGTCAACAACGCGGGGGCCTACCCGGTGTCGCCCATCCTCGACATGGCGGTGGCGGAGTGGGACGGCGTGATCGCCGCCAACCTGACCGCGACGCACCTGGCGACGCAGGCGTTCGCCCGGCAGGTGCCGCCCGGGCGCGGGGCCGCCATCGTCAACATCGCCTCGATCGAGGCGGCCAACGTCGCGCCGATGCACAGCCACTACGTCGCGGCCAAGGCGGGCGTGGTGATGTACACCAAGGCCGCCGCGCGGGAACTCGGGCCGCGCGGCATCCGCGTGAACGCGGTGTCGCCCGGCCTGATCTGGCGCGAGGGGCTCGACCAGGCGTGGCCCGACGGCGTCGCCCGCTACGAGCGCGCCGTGCCGCTGGGGCGGCTCGGCCGCGCCGACGACGTGGCCGATGCCTGCCTGTTCCTGCTGTCGGAGGCGGCCAGGTGGATCACGGGCGCGGACCTCGTGGTCGACGGCGGCGTGCTCACCAACAGCGCCTACTGAACGAGGACGGGATGACTGCCGCCGACGTGATAGCGCTGCTCGGCCTGGCGCCGTTGCCGGGCGAGGGCGGCTTCTACCGCGAGACCTGGCGCGCGAGCGACCACCTGGCCGCCTCGGCGCTCGACGCGCGGTACGGCCGCGCCAAGCCGGCCGGCACCGCCATCTACTACCTCGTCACCGACGCGCCCGACGGCTTCTCGGCTTTCCATCGCCTGCCGACCGACGAGGTGTTCCACTTCTACCTCGGCGACCCGGTGGAGCAGTGGCGGCTGCACGAGGACGGACGCGTCGAGCGCGTGGTCCTCGGCCACGACCTGCGCGCCGGCCACGCGGTGCAGAGCGTGGCGCCGCGCGGCGCGTGGCAGGGCACGCGCCTGTGCCCCGGCGGCCGCTTCGCGCTGCTGGGCACGACGATGGCGCCGGGGTTCGACCCGCGGGACTACGAGCACGGTGATCGCGCGCGGTTGCTCGGGGCGTACCCCGACGCGCGCGACGTCGTGCTCGCGCTGACGCGGGGGTAGGACAGGCCCACTGCAAGCCCCCTTCGACTCGCGCCGGCGACCTGCCGCTCGCTCAGGACAGGCCAAGCCCTATTGCCCGTCGAAGCTCGGCTTCGCGAGCGTCGGCGTGCCGCCGATGTAGCGGCTCAGCCAGCTCTGCATCTCCCAGTGCCAGTACACGGCGTTCTGCGGCTTGAGGATCCAGTGGTTCTCGTCGGGGAAGATCACGAGCCGCGAGGGCACGCCGAGCGCCTGCAGCGCGCCGTAGAGCTCGAGGCCGTTGCCGTAGGGCACGCGGTAGTCGAGCTCGCCGTGGATCACCAGCGTCGGGGTCTTGAAGTTGCGGGCGTAGAACATCGGGTTGTTGCGCTGCATGCCCTCGACGTTCTCCCACGGCGTGCCGCCCATCACCTTCGCGAAGCCGTGCGGCACGTCGGTGGCGAACTGCGTGTAGCTGTTGTTGACGCCGGCGTGGTCGACGATGGCCTTGAACCGATCGGTGTGGCCGAGCAGCCAGGCCGCCATGTAGCCACCGTAGCTGGCGCCGGCGGCGGCGAGCCGTTGCGGGTCGAGGTTCTTGAACTGGGCGAGCAGGTGGTCGGTGGACTTCAGGACGTCCTCGGTGGGCTTCACGCCCCACTCGTTGAGGATGCTGCGGCTGAACGCCTCGCCGAAGCCCGTGGACCCGTGCCGGTTCACCCACGTCACCACGTAGCCCGCGGCGGCGAACACCTGCGTGTTCCAGCGGTAGCTCCAGCTGTCGCGGTTCATCGTGTGCGGGCCGCCGTGCAGCAACTGCACCAGCGGGTAGGTCTTCGCCGTGTCGAAGCCGGGCGGCAGCACGAGCCAGCCGTGCACGTCGGCGCCGCCGGCGCCCTTGAACCAGTACTGCCGCACCTCGCCGAGGGCGAGCTGCGCCATGAACGCCTCGTTCACGCGCGTGAGCTGCCGGACGGCCCCGGTGGCGGCGTCCATCACGAAGATCTCGTTCGGCCGCGACGTGGTGTCGTTGAGGAACGCCACCGTGCCCTTTGCCGCGCTGAGCGCCGTCGACGTGCCCTGCGAGTGGACCGCCTTGAACCCCGAGCCGTCCGCGTCGGCCCTGAACACCGGCACCACGCCCTTCTCCTCCGCCGACATCCACAGCGTCTTCCCGTCGTCGGAGATCTCGAGATCGTCGATCGAGTAGTCGAGCGCGTCGGTGACGGGCAGGTTCTTCCCCGAGGTGACGTCGTGCCGCCACAGCTTCGCGAACTCGCCCGAGTAGTAAGGCGTCTCCTGCCGGCCGAAGTAGACGCTGCGCCCGTCGGGCGCCCACACCGGGCGGCCGTCCGCGCCGGCGTTCTCCGGCGTGACGTTCCTCATCGCGCCGGTGCCGTCGGTCGGCAGCAGGTAGACGTCGGGGTTCAGGTAGTCGCGGTAGGGCGGGGGCGTGGAGTTGTAGGTGAGCGCGACGGTCGAGCCGTCGGGCGAGACGTCGTAGCTCACCTCGCCGCTGTTGTCGAACAGGCGGTCCACCGTGGGCGTGAGGTCCACGAACGTCTTCGCCGCGACGTCGACGAGCACGAGGCGGCTGGCGAGGTTGTCGGTGAGGTAGCGGTCGAAGAAGCGGTACTGCCGGTGCTCGGTGGCCTTCGCGGTGATCTTCGACTCGCGCCGGCGCTTCATCTCATTCTTCATCGCGGCGAGGTCGGCGGCGGCCATCTTGCCCGCCAGCTCGGGGATCACCGTCGTCGCGGCGACGAGGCGGCGGCCGTCGGGCATCCACTTCGGCGAGGAGAGCGGACCCGGCAGTTCCAGGACCTTCTCGGCCTCACCGCCGTCCACGGCGATCACGTAGAGCGCGGCGGTCTCGTCGCCCGTGCGGCGCGACACGAAGGCGATGCGCGTGCCGTCCGGGCTCCACGCGGGCGAACCGTCGCTCGCCTGCGCCGTGGTGAGGCGACGGAGCGCGCCCGTTGCCACATCGGCCAGCCACAGGTTCGTGGTGCTGGTGTTCTTCTCGAGCGACCACTCCTGCTGCGTGAAGACGATGGTGGTCGCGTCGGGGGACAGCACGGGGCTGCCGAGGCGCTTGATGGCCCACAGGTCCGCGGGCGTGATGACGCGCGCCTGCGCGAAGGCCGTGACGGCCAGGGACAGGGCGAGCAGGACGAAGACGGCGAGACGGCGTGGGTGCATCGGGACGGCCCTCCGGAGGACCCGGACAGGGTATCGCGGGGGAGCGATCCAGGAACCAGGAATCGACCGTGTGCCCGCCCGGCGTCGCCGGCCGGGCGGCGGTTCGCCGCGGTTCGCCGGCGGGCCGGCGGTCTCCTGCGATACTCTCTAGCGGCCCGTCGCTCCCCGGGAGGGAGGCTGGCGCACCTGGCGCGCCCATGCGGTATCTCCGGAATCTCGTCGTCCTGACCGGCGTCGCGGTGCTGAGCGCGTACTTCGTGGGCTCGGCCTACCAGCGCGCCCGCGAGGACGCGATCGAGCAGCTCCTCGCGCAGGAGCGCATCCTCGCCGCGCAGGCCGTCCAGGGCATCACCTCCTACTTCAGCTACCAGCGCCAGACGCTGGAGTTCCTCGCGGCCAACGCCGACGTGATCGCCGTCACGCCGCAGGGGCAGGCGCTGCTCAAGCAGGCGTTCCGCGCGCAGCACGACACCCTGTCGTCGATCACCCGCGTGGGCCCCGACGGGCGCATCCTCTACACCTACCCGGACGAGCAGTCGGTCGGGCGTTCGGTGCTCCATCAGCCGCACGTCCAGGCGGTGCTCTCGACGCGCCGCGCCGTGGTGAGCCAGGTGTTCACCTCGGTGCAGGGGTTCCAGACCGTCGCCCTGCACGTGCCGGTGTCCGACGGCGACCGGCCGGCCGGCTCGCTGGCCGCCCTGGTTCCCTTCGACGCCATCGCCCGGCGCTACCTCGAGGGCGTGCGGCTGGGCCAGTCGGGCCACGCGCTGCTGCTCAGCCAGGATGGCATCGAGCTGTACTGCCCCGTCCCGGGCCACAGCCGGCGATCGATCTTCGAGACCTCGGCCGCCTACCCGGGCTCGCTCGCCATGGCCAGGCGCATGCAACGCGGGGAGTCCGGGACGGCCACCTACCCGTACGCCGATCCTCGCGACCCCGGCGGCGGTGACGTCACCAAGCACGCCTTCTTCACGCGCATCCCGCTCGAGAACACGTTCTGGAGCGTCGCGGTGGCGGCGGCCGAGTCCGAGGCCCTGGTGTTCATCCAGGGCTTCCGCAATCGCCTGGCCATCGGCTTCGCCTTGTTGTTCGTGGCCTTCATCGCCTGGGGGGCACTGCTGGCCCGGGCCTACCTGCGGCTGGGACGCGAGGAGGCACGCCAGCTCGCGCAGGAGCGCGTGCTCGCCGCCGAGCGCCAGCGCGAGCGCGCCCTGCGCGACAGCGAGGAGCGGTTCCGCACGTACTTCGAGGACTCGCTGCTCGCCATGGCCATCACCTCCCCCGCCCGGGGCTGGCTGGTGGTGAACGACCGGCTGGTGGAACTGCTCGGCTACACCCGCGAGGAACTCCGCGAGCTGGACTGGGCGCGGCTCACCCACCCGGAGGACGTGGCGGCCGACGAGGCGCAGTTCGCGCGCATGCTGGCGGGCGACATCGACGGCTACTCGATGGAGAAGCGCTTCGTGCGGAAGGACGGCGCCGTGGTGCACACGATCCTGTCCACCCGCCTGGTGCGCACGCCCGACGGCCGGCCCGATCACTGCCTGGCCCAGCTGCAGGACGTCACCGAGCGCCGCCGCCACGACGAGGAGAAGGCCCGGCTCGCCGAGCAGCTGCGCCAGGCGCAGAAGCTGGAGGCCATCGGCCGGCTCGCCGGCGGCGTGGCCCACGACTACAACAACCTGCTCACCGTCCAGCTCGGCCACCTCGCCATGCTGCGCGAGGGCGCCGACCTCACGCTGGAGGCGCGGGCCGCGGTCGCCGAGATCGAGAAGAGCGCGCGGATGGCCGCCCAGCTGACCCGCCAGCTGCTCGCCTTCGGGCGGCGGCAGGTGCTGCAGATCGAGCGGCTCGACCTCAGCGCCGTCGTGGAGAACGTGGCGGGCATGCTCCGGCGCGTGCTGCCCGAGAGCATCGCCCTCGACGTGCGGCTGGCGTCGGACCCGCTGTGGATGGACGCGGACCGGGGCAGCATCGAGCAGGTGCTGATGAACCTCGTGACGAACGCGCGCGACGCCACGCCGCGGGGCGGGCGCATCACGGTGGCGACGACGCGGGAGTCGTTCGGGGACGGGCGGCTGCCGGCGGGCGCCGAGGCGCGCGCGGGAGCGTTCGTGTGCCTGAGCGTCGCCGACACCGGACATGGCATGGACGCCGACACGCGGCGCCGCATCTTCGAGCCGTTCTTCACGACCAAGGACCCGGGGCAGGGCACCGGCCTGGGCCTGGCCACCGTCTACGGCCTCGTGCAGCAGCACGGGGGCTGGATCGACGTGGAGAGCGAGGTGGGCCGCGGGTCGGTGTTCCGCGTGTACGTCGAGGCGGCGCGCCCGCCGGAGCAGGCCGTGCCGGAACCGGCGCCCGCGCCCGCGCCGGCGCCCGCGCAGGCCCGCGCCGACGGCGCCGGCGCCCTGATCCTCGTCGCCGAGGACAACGAGGCCGTGCGCCGGATGGCCGCCCGCGTGCTCACGCGGCTCGACTACCGCGTCGTCTCGGCCGCCGGGGCCGAGGAGGCGATCGCGATCTGGCGCCGCCAGGGCGACGAGATTCGGCTGCTGCTCTCTGACATGGTGATGGCCGACGGCCAGAGCGGGCTCGACCTCGCGCGCTCGCTTCGCGCCGACCGGCCAGACCTGCCCGTGGTCCTCACGAGCGGCTACAGCGAGGACCTGGTGGGCGCCTCCCTCGACGCCGGCATGACGTTCCTGCCCAAACCCTGGACCGGCGACGCGCTCGCGCGCGCCATTGCCAGCGGCCTGCGGGCCGGCGCGGGACCCCGCCAGGACGCCTGAGGCGCGGGACCGGCGCCACCGCGCCGTAGAATGCCGCGCGTGAGGCGTGCCCGCGACACCGTGCGAGTGGCGATCGGCCCGTACACCGGCGAGGCCGTGCGGGGCATCGACGCGGGCTGCTGCCAGCGTACGCTGGGCGACCTCCTGGCGTCGCGCTTCGCCGCGCCGGCGCCGGTGACGCGCGCGCGGGACCGCGAGGTGTATCGCGTGAGCGTGGCGCCGGGCGATCGCGCCGGGCTGGCCGGCGCCACCGACCTCTACGTGAAGCGCTATCGCCTCGCGGGCCTGTGGCCGCGGGTCGAGGCCCTCGTCGGCATGCACAAGTCGCAGCGCGCGTGGCGCGTGGGCCGGCAGCTCTACGAACGCGGCGTGCCGACGCCGCGCCCGCTGCTGTCGCTGCGCGGCCCGGCCAGCGAGCGCGTCGTCGTGACGGCCGGCATCCCGGGGGGCGCGTCGTTGCGCGACTACGTCGCCGAACGCCTGCCGCCGGCCACCGGGGGCGCGGCCAGCGACGCGGGCCGCCTGCGGGTGAAGCGCGCGGTGATCGCCGAACTCGCCGGCCTGCTGGCGCGCGTGCACCTGGCCCGCGCCTACCACGGTGATTTCACCGCCCGCAACGTCCTCGTCTGCGAGGACGGGGGCGACGTCCCCCGCGCGTTCCTGCTCGACATCGACGCGGTCCGACATGCGTGGCGCATCTCGGCGCGCCGCCGCGTGAAGAACCTCGACGAGATCGGCCGCAACTTCCTCGACCTTCGCGTCTTCACCACGGCCGACCGCGTGCGCTTCCTCCACCATTACGCCGCCGTCGCCGGCGTGACGCCAGCGGGCACGCGCCGGCTCTTCCACCGCGTGTGGCGGCGCACGCAGTTCCGCCTCGCGAAGTACGGCCATGCGTTCCGGTGAGGGGCCGCGCGAGACGGTGCGCGTGGCACGCGCGTGGCGGGCGCTCGTGCGCAGTCGCGCCGACCTGCTGGCGATCGCGGCCGCCGGCCGCGTGGTGCACGACACCCCGCGCAGCCTCGTCGTGGTGGCCGACACGCCGGCCGGCCCGCTGGTCGTGAAGCGCTCGCGACGGCAGGAACGCTCGCGCTGGCTGCAGGCGACGGGCTGGTGGCGCCACGGGGAGGGCGTGCGCGCCTTCGACCTGCTCGCGCGCCTCGCCGCCGACGGCCTGCCCGTGCCCGAGCCCGTGGCGGCCGCCGACACCAGGCGCGGCGGCTTCGTCGTCGCCTCGTGGCTCGCGTACCGCCTGGTGGAGGGCACGCCGGGCACGTGCGAGGACGCGCCGGCGGTAGCGCGGGTGCTGGCGCGGATGCACGCGCTCGGCTGGGTGCACCGCGACCCGCACGTCCGCAATTTCCTGCGGTCCGACGACCGCCTCGTGCTGCTCGACGTCGTGTCGGTGCGGCGGCGGCACTCGTCCTGGGCGCGCGCCTACGACTACGCCCTGCTCGAGAAGTGCTGTCCCCGGTGGCGCGCCGATGCGGCCGGCGTCCCGGTGGCGGCGTCGTGGCTGCGGCTCGCCCGCGTGGGGTGCCGCGCGATGGTGGCCTGGCGCGCGTTGAAGCGACGCGTGCGGTCCGCCGGGCGCCACGACGCTCCGCCCGCGTGACACACGGCAGCCGGGGACCGTCCGCCGTCGCCCACCCCACGCCGGCGGCGTGCCACGCCACGGCCCCGCGCTACGTCGGGACCTCCTGCGTCCCCGCGGGTGACGGCTCCGCGGCCGCCCCGTCGAGCCATCGCACCGGCGGCGGTTCCACCACCCAATCGCCGCCGTAGACGCGCAACAGCGACGCCGCCTTGCCCGCGTTGTGGAGCCGCTCGCGCGCGAGGCGACGGTTGCGCTCGCCCATCGCGCCGCGCAGGCCGGCGTCGCGGGCCAGCGTGACCACGCACGCGGCCAACGGCCCCACCGCACCCGGCCGGCGCACGAAGCCGTTCACCTCGTCACGCACCAATTCCGCCACGCCGCCGACGTCGGTGGCGACCACGGGCAAGCCCGCCGCGAAGGCCTCCGTCACCACGTTCGGCAGGCTCTCGCGGCGCTGCGACGTGAGCAGCAGCACGTCCGTCGCGTCGAGGACCCGCCGCACCTCGTCGTGGTCCACGTAGCCGCCGAGTTCGACGGCGTCGCCGGCGAGGTCGACCAGTCGTCGCCCGTCGCCGGCGCCCACGCCGAGCGCGACGAAGCGTGCGAGCGACGGCCCAGCGGTGTCGCGCACCGTGCGGGCGACGGCGGCCAGCACGTCGAAGCCCTTCGCGGGGTGGGCGTTGCCGACCCACGTGACGCGCAGGGGCGCGGCGGTGCCGGGGCCCGACCTGGCCGGTCCGGCCGCGTCCCGCGCCGGCCACGGCGGGCACGAGTTGTAGACGACGTGCACGCGGGTGCGCGGCGCGAGCCGTGCGGTGAGGGTGGCGGCCGCGGCGGCGGAATTGGCGATGGCGCCATCGGCGATCCGCACGAACGCGCCCCACAGCGGGTTGGCCGCCGTCACGACGCCGCGGTTCAGCAGCACGCGGGCGCGCAGGCCGCGCAGCCGCGCCAGCACGGCCGCTTTCACCGCGTGCGTGTGGAAGGCGTGGATCACGTCCGCGCCGCCGGCCTCCGCGAGCGCGTGCAGGGCCCTGGCGTTCCGCACCAGCCCCTGGCCGGCGGGCCACTCGGCGAGCGCGGCGCCGGCGTCGGCCGCCGCCCGGGCCACCGGGGAGCCGGCTGGCGCCATCACGGTGACGCGGAGCCCGAGTTCACGCAGGCCCCGGACGTTGTGGACCAGTTGTCGGCTGCCGCCGCTCAACGACCGGGCCGCCGTCGCGTAGAGCACGTGGCGGGGCGGCGCAGTGGCGGCCTCGGCGGGCCTCGTCACGGCGTCCGCCCGTGGTCGTCGCGCGCCTTGCCCCGTGCGATCAACTCGTGCTCGAGCAGGAGCGCCTCGCGGTGGAAGACGCGGCAGGCGGTGGCGCCCGCAATCACCCAGCCGCGCCAGCCGTCCCGCCAGCCCTGCCGCAGCACCAGCTGCCGCAGGGCCGCCCCTGGCGGCGCCAGCACCAGGCGCCAGGCGCGGAACCGCCGCCCGCGGGCCCGGGCCGCGCGAGCGCCCGCCTGCGCGTAGGCGACGCTCTTGTCGACGTGGTGCGCGAGATCGCGATAGCTGTAGTGCAGCAGGTCGCCGTGCACCCGCCCCGGGCGCCCGCTGGCCACGAGGCGCTCGTGCAGGTGCTCGCCCTCCCAGCGCGCCGCGCCCCGGCGCACCAGCCGCAGCTTCCACTCGGGGTACCACACGTGGCGGATCCAGTCACCCAGGTACCACGTGCGGCGGCACACCTCGTAGCCGTCGGCGGGCGGATCGTCCCCGGCGAGCAACGCCGCGATCGATGCGGCGAGCTCCGGCGACACTTCTTCGTCGGCGTCGAGCGACAGCACCCACGGCTGCGCGCACGCGTCGAGCGCGGCGTTCTTCTGCGCGGCGTAGCCGAGCCACGGCTGCTCGACGCACCGCGCGCCGGCCGCCCGCGCGATCTCGCGCGTCGCGTCGCGCGACCCCGAGTCCACCACGACGATCTCGCCGGCGATCGCGCGCACCGAGGCGAGGCACCGCGGCAGGTTGTGGGCCTCGTCCAGCGTGACGATCGCCACCGAGAGCGGGCAGCGGGCGGCCGCCGTGCTCACCGGCCGCGGCCCGCCAGCACCGCCTCGTACACCCGCATCGTGCCCTGCACCATCGCGTCGAGACCGAAGCGCCGCCGCGCCACCGCGAACGCGCCCTCCACCAGCCGCGCCCGCAGGCCCCCGTCGTCCAGGAGGCGCGCGACCGCCTCGGCCGCTGCCGTCGCGTCGTCCGGATCCACCGTGAGGCCGCCGTCCTCCAGCGCGTCGACCAGCGCCGGCGCGGTGGTGGCGACGATGGGCACGCGCGCGAGCATGGCGACGCGCACGACGGCCGCGCCGCCCTCGCGGCGCGCCGGGTGCAGCATGACGTCGAGCGCCTTCACCACCGCCTCCGGGTTGCGGCCGTCGGTCACGAGGCGCACGTGGTCGTCGAGGCCCAGCTGCCGGCGCAGCCCGCACAGGGCCTCCCGCTCCGGTCCGTCTCCCGCGATCACCCAGCGCAGTTCGCGGCCCCGGTCGCGCAGGGTGGCGGCCGCGCGCAACAGCAGGGACCAGTTCTTCTTCGGCACGAGCTTCCCGACGCTGCCGGCCAGTGGGCGCCCGGCCGCCCATCGCTGCAGCTCCTCGTCGGGGACCGTGGCCTGGAGCGCGGCGTGGTCGGTGGCCGACTCGACGACGTGGATGCGGGCCGCCGGGAACCCCGTCGCGCCGACGATGGCCGCGACCGGCCGGGAGGTGGCCACGATGGCCGCCACGCGGCCGGGCGAGTACTTGAGGCGGGAGATCGGGTCGCGGCGCAGGGGGCTCGCGATGCGGCGGGCGGCCACCACCGGCCAGTGTCCGCGGCGCGCGGCCCGCTGCGCCAGCGTCAGCGCGCGGCCGTCGTGGGCGTGCAGGAGCGCCACGTGGCGTTCCGCGCACCACTGCGCGAGGAAGTGGCCGCCGCCCGGGTGCCAGCGTGACGCGAAGGCCGGCGGCACGCCGACCACCGGCAGCCCCGCCTGCTGCGCGCGTCGCGCGAGCTCGCCGTCGCCGCGCGCGAAGAGCACCACCGGCACGCCGCGCGCGTGCAGGCCGCGCGTGAGGGCCAGCACCTGGTACTGCCCGCCGCCCCACGTGGCGTGGGTGTCGACCTGCGCGATCGCGCCAGTCATCGGCGGCAACGATACACCGGGTGGCGATGGGGCAGGCAGCGTCCGTGCTAGCGTACGCGCCGATGGCCGACCCGGTCCGTCGCGCTCGCCTCCTCACGCGCTGGCG
>JADHED010001095.1_pt1 | contig 24945 bp, 14 predicted proteins | sample 8952041 | NCBI WGS metagenome assembly JADHED01 (sample SAMN16124423, study PRJNA663239) | bioreactor sludge metagenome | isolation source: sludge (control) | place: India:Bengaluru | collected 2018-09-08
GTCAATAATAAAGGAGCCAATAAGGCTCCTTTATTATTTAATGTACATGCAAGTGATATTCCAACTCCTAACAAGTGTAAACTTTATACAGGACTAGACACAAATTTCTTGCTCATTTTCAGGTAGCATTTGTAGCATTTTTACATAAGTCATTGATAATAAATAAGATAATTGCAAATCCAGCATTTTTCATTGTAGCAGATTTCGAGCAACATTGTAGTCAAAACTAAATACATTTAATTTGACTTCTACAACCACCATTAGAGATTAATAAACCAACTATTCTAATAAACCCAGCATTGCACCTAAACTAGCTTCTACCCCTTGCATCCTCTTATGCACCTCTGCGATTTTCAAATGTCCCTTTTTCTTCAATCTAATCACACCAATTGTTGCTAATGACCAGTAATAAATATATAATTCATCATTCTCCTCTAATTCATTCTGATGAAAATAATTGACCAGCGAATTACGCAATCCTTTATTGGTACTTCCAAATACATCAACACCTTCAATCTTAATTAAATAGTGTTTATATCTAACATTTGGGGTAATTAGCTTCAGTTCATTGTACATTCCCGTACGTATTGCAGCATTATCGATTCTAAAATAAATTAAACAATCCATAACATTATTCTTATGTATAGAAATATGCAATGGGGGAATAATCCCCCATTTTGCTATCACCATAATAGGTGAATTTGAAATCAAACACCTGAACTATATCCTCTCTTTTCCGTCTATTATTCTTTTGTGAGCCATGTGGTTTAACTCTTGAGCTTATTGAGCACTCGTTTCTCTTTTTTGTACTGTATGTGCAGAAAATACACCTAATGCGCCACTAGAAATATTCGTCTGAGGGTTGTTTGGAGTAATTCCTCCACCAGGACCACTATCTGCAATTAATGCCAGCATAGTATAGTAAGATGCAACTTTTGCATCAATGCACTGCATTACTACATTTATCTTATCATCGACCTTCAACTTCAGGTCGTCATTATTAATTTCTAACCTAAATGTATTTACTACTCCGTTCTTCAACTCGTCGTTCAGTATAAACTGCTGATTTATTATTTTATCATTTACGGACAATTCAAATCTGTAATAATTACCTTTCTCTGCTGGATCAGTATAGATAGGGATTAAATTATATTCCGTTTCTCCGGACATAACAAGTTTTTCTACTTTTACAGAGTCGAAAGTTACAGGTTCTGGCATCGTACTTGTAGCAGTATATGTTTGATTATCTGCCTGAACATTTAGTGTGTATGTTCTACCAGGTATTCCCTGTAATGTTGATGTTTTATAAACACCACCTCCAATAGTGGTAAGCGTTTCTGTGTTTCCAAGATCATCACTAATTGTCACATCAGCATTGTCTATCGTAGTTACAGAACCGGTATTTGACAAGCTTATTGACTTAGATATTTTCACATAATATGGCCCTGTAGCATTTGTTACATTACCTTCTATTACAACTTTAGATTGATTATCCTTGTATTTAATTTCTACAACTTTTTCGCAACTTGTAAAACCTACTATTACAAGTATTGCAACTATTATATTTCTCATAACTGTATTGGCTTAAAATTTGAAATTGTATGTTACACTAGGAACCCATTGAAACAACGATGTCTGTACTGCTTCTATTTTATTAGGATCTGACTTACTTTCTCTGAAAGTCACACTGTACGGATTACTACGTCCATAAGCATTATACAATCCAATAGTCCAAGAACTCTGAAATCTTTTTTTCGATGGCTTTTCGTACGTAGCGCTGATATCCAATCTGTGTGTAGCTGGCATTCTATTAGCATTTCGATTACCATACTGATATGACGTCATATTATTCAACGTATATTTTCCCGTCGGGAAAGTAACTGCATTACCAGTTGTATAAACAAATGCACCAGACAATGTCCATCTTGAAGTAAGGCTGTAAATACCGACTACCGACAAGTCATGTGTACGATCTTGCTTTGCATTATACCATTTACCATCATTTATGCCATTAATCTGTCTTTCTGTTTTAGAAAGTGTATACCCTATCCAGCCTGTGAGTTTTCCAGTTTTCTTCTTAAATATTACCTCAACACCGTATGCTCTACCTTTACCATATAGCAGTTCGCTTTCTATATCAGGCGTAGTATTGATGTCAGTACCATCCCTATAGTCTATCTGATTTTGCATAGCTTTATAGTATACTTCAGAATTCAATTCAAATGCATTATCCATAAAGTTTCTGCTGTAGCCGATACTAACCTGATCTGCAACCTCCGGTTTAATATTATAACTATTGCCAATCCACTGATCTGTCGGGCTTCCACCGGTGGAATTACTCATCAGATGCAGGCTTTGTGTATTTCTGGCATACCCAGCCTTGATACTTGAATTATTATTTAGCCTATAATTCATAGACAACCTAGGTTCAAGATTATAGTACGTCTTGCCAAATTTTCCTTCATCTAATTTAATAGATTGCACAAGCTGATTATTCTGATAAACATTGTAAACATCACCACCAAGCACATTGTAGAACGAAAAACGCAACCCATAGTCAATGCTTAGCTTATCAAAAGCTTTGTAGGAATTGTTTACATAGATTGCATTTTCCAATCCTTTGCGACTTTTTTTCGTATTTACAATACCAGTACCTGTAGTTGTACTAGGCGTAATAGTATGATGTATTATATTAAAGCCAATACGCATCGTATTATTTGAATTCAGAAAATATGTGAAATCCTGTTTCAAATTCAAATCCTTGATATTGGAGTTTGTATTAATTACGGAACCATCAGTAGTGAAGTTTACATTAAAATCATAATTGCTGTATATAAAGGATGTATTTGAAAACAGCTTACTGCTAACAACACTATTCCATCTTAACGTACCTGTAGCATTACCCCAATTGCTGCCAAAGGTCTTAGAAACACCCAACACATCCTTCCCGAAATAGCCTGAAAAATATAGTTTATTCTTGCTGTTAATAGCAAGATTAGCTTTTGCATTCAAATCATAGAAATACAATTTTATATCCTTAAAATCTGAAGAAAGGCTTGCAATCAAATCTGCGTACGTTCTTCTACCGGAAATCATAAAAGATGACTTTTCTTTCTGTATAGGTCCTTCTATTGTCACCCTGCTGCTTATTAATCCTAATCCACCACTAACATGATATTCCTTGTTGTTACCTTCTTTCATTTTCACATCTAATACGGATGAAAGTCTGCCGCCGTACTGCGATGGACTATTACCTTTAATAATGGTTGCATCTTTTAATGCATCGCTATTAAACGTACTGAATATCCCCAAAAGATGAGAAGCATTGTACACAGGTGCTTCATCAAGCAGTATCAGGTTTTGGTCCGTAGCTCCACCACGTACTGAAAAGCCATTACTACCCTCACCACTCGATTTGACACCTGGCATAAGCTGTATAGTCTTTACTAAATCCTTTTCACCAAATACTACAGGAATCTTTGCAGCAGCTTTGATATCTAACACCTCGGTACCCATTGTAGCTTTGGTAAGATTATCATTATCTTTTTTAGACTTTACTACCACTTCCTTCAAGTTTGTTTCGTCGACTAAATTTGTATTTACTACCACGTTAGAATCTAGCTTCACACGTACATTCTCTTGCTTGTAGCCAACGTAAGAAAAGCGTAGTGTATAGTTTCCTTTAGGTAGCGAAAGTGAATAATAGCCATATTCATTGGTCACAATCCCAACTGAGGGCTTTTCAACTATGGATACTGTTACACCCAACAACGTTTCACCGGATGACTTCTGTTTTACCGTACCGCTGACTGTATACGATTGTGCAAATAGAAGTTTTGTGCTCAGTAAGAGCAAAAGATTGATTAACGCAATTTTCTTATGCATAATGTAAAAAAGAATGGTTGAGTAGATACTCCTATTTCATTTGGGAACCATTAAAATGAATACTGGTACAAATATGGACGCTAAATAATCTTCCAGAAAAAATTTGAGAAGAAGTGAAAGAATTAAGCGAAGAATGAGGAAACAGGAGATTACTTTAGTATTGCAGTATAAGCAATCAGGAAGAATAGCGGCTGAAGAACTCATCTACATACGTTCTGCCGATAGGAAATTCTTTACCCCCCATTAAAACAGTATTACCCCTCACTGATTCTATCCTACTGAATGGAAGTATATAGCTGCGATGAACACGAATGAAGTCTGAAGAACGCAGTTTATCTATCATCTCTTTCATCGGCATTCTTGCCAAAACAGGCTTGCGGTCTCTGATGTGAATTTTGATGTAGTCTGCCAATCCTTCAATGTACAGAATATCTGCAATGGATATTTTCACCAAGCTGAAATCTGCGCGAACAAATATATACTTATCCTCGGTCTGCTCTATTTTGTTTATGTAGCTATAATATTCCTGCACCCTATTGATGGCTTGTGTAAACCGTTTCTGATTAATGGGCTTCAAAAGATAGTCTATGGCATTAAGCTCATAACTTACAACAGCATATTCACTGAATGCAGTTGTGAATACAACCATCGTGTTTTGTTGTAGCGATTTCACAAGACTTATCCCCGTCATTGCAGGCATTTGTATATCGCAGAATATTAGGTCTGTCGGGAATTTCCTTAAATGCTTAAGTGCTTCTGTAGGTTGGGTAAATGTCTTTTGAAGGTTGATATTATCCGTCTTATTGCACAGCGATTGTATAACACTGAGTGCCAACGGTTCATCGTCTATTGCAATAGCATTTATCATAGCAGATTGATATATAAAGAAACGAAAAATTCTCTCTCGGTATCGTTTATTACCAGCAAATGTTTGGACGGATATATCAGTTCCAGCCTGTGTTTGGTATTCTCAATACCCAAGCCACTACGTTCAGAAATATCCCGCTGAACATTCACTTTGTTATTCACAACACTAAATTGGAGCTCTGTCTTATTCATAGTAATTTCAATTTTAATCCTGCTTTTCTGCTCGGAGTTTACCCCATGTTTAAAAGCATTTTCAATGAATGGTATTAATAGCATCGGTGCAATACGCAATGAAGGTACGCCTTCCATTATATTACATTCCAACTTCACACTCCGATCTAAACGTATTTTCTGCAATTCAATAAAGTTAATGATATAGTTTATTTCATCTTCCAACAACACAAAATCCTGTTGAATATCCTTCATGGTATAACGCATCATTTCTGACAGCTTATCTACCATATCTGCAGCCTTTGGTGATGTATCTATTGCAGTTGCATAAATATTATTCAATGTATTGAATAGAAAATGGGGGTTGATTTGTGATTTCAATGAAGCAATCTGTGCAGAAAGCTTTTCGCTTTCTGTTTGTTTCAGCCTATTATAGACCATCCATAAAATAGAAGAAACAATTGACAACAACCAGAGGGATATAACATTTATTATTATTACAGGCATTATTTTTTCAACAATAGGATTTGCAGGAACCAACGTGCTTGGAGGGAAGCCCGATACTGAAAAAAGTGTTCCGGCGAATACAAATACGACTGTTATTGCCAATAATAACAAAAAGGAATACAACCAATATCGTTGTGCAAATAAATACCTAGGAATTAAAAAAAAATAGTTGAAATAGAATATGATCAACAACACAATACTTAATATGACACATAATACCAAGTACTTCATATCGGAAGTAGGATCTAAAGTATTAAAAACCTGATCTGTAGAAATATATGGAATTACCAATAACAACAACCAAACTAAAGCATGTGTTGCAATGGTGAACCGTTTAATTTTCATATAACTGACACTATAGTTTATTAATCAAATGTATGTCACTTTCCATCATGTGCCTCGAAAATATAAAATAGGTTTAGGGAATACAGTTGTATCCCCCAAACCTTCATCTATCTGTCTTGTTTGTCCTGACTAGTTGTCCCATTCTTACGAACCATAACAATATTAAACCAACTATTACTTGTAGTTAGCAGCGAAGCTTTGTGTCAGTGTGAAACCGCTTTCGTCGATACCAAATGTGATACCATCGATGATTGTTGTAAAGAAGTTGTAACCGATAATCGCGAAGAATGATGTACCGATACCCAGTGCTGTGTTATACAGGGCTTCAGAGATACCAGCCGCCAGTGCTGCTGAATCCGGTGCACCTGCAGTACCCATCGCAGAGAACGATTTGATCATACCCAATACCGTACCCAACAGACCCAACAGGGTTGCTACTGATGCGATAGTTGACAAGAACACCAGGTTCTTTTCCAGCATTGGCAGTTCCAGTGCAGTTGCTTCTTCGATTTCTTTTTGGATGCTCAGTACTTTCTGATCTGTATCCAGTTCATGGTTGTTAGTCATCTCGCGATACTTAACCAGACCTGCACGCATTACGTTACCTACGCTACCAGCTTGTTTATCACACTCAGCCAGTGCAGCATCAACATTTTTATTAGCCAGGTGATATTGCACTTTACGTACAAATTCACCTGCATTCATTTTACCATTTGCTTTGAAGATTGTCATGAAACGCTCAACAACGAAGCTCAGCATTGTAAGGAATGTTGCAATCAGGAAAGGCACGATAGCACCACCGAGGTACATATTACCCATAAAGTTTTTAGGCTTGTGTTTCTCGGCATCCAAGAAGTTTGAAGCACTACCAAATACTACGTGATAAACAATTTGACCGATAGCGATACATGCAACCACGATGATCAGGTTCAGCATGAAATTGTTTGTATTCTTTGGTTTGCCAGCTTGAAATGACGGCTTTGCGGCTGTTTTTACGTCTGCCATAATTCTGATTTATCGTTTCTATGGAATACTCTGATACATATCCCGAATATGCAAACCAACAATACTAAACAGCAGCAAACAAAAAAATGAGAAAAAGGAGGATAGTTTGTAGAAGTATGAAATGATATAGCAAATATCACTCGAAAAGCTCCTTGTGTGGACATTATCATCTGATTGAGCACCAAATTACGTTTTTCATTGACCACCTTTAGGGTTGATTATCAAAGTAAAAGATGGTCAGCTTCGAGGATAATTTAGTGCTCAATCAGACGATATTTCCAGTATATAACACATCATGGTTATTGCAAGCAATATGGCTATTGTTTGCTTACAACAATGTGTAATAAACGAAATGTTTGTTTTTTACTAGTCATGGTTATGCATTGCAGTTATTGCAGATGCCTGTTACTACAATATTTGAGTGTAATAGGGTATACCCTTTAGGCAGGCTGATACGCACGTTATCATGCATACATTCCATTGCATTGCATTTTGTACACCTGAAGTGCGAATGATTATCGTGATGATGTGTGTTGGTACACTTTCCTGTACATAGGGCAAAGTAACTCTTACCCTCGTCAGATACTATTTTGTGGGCTATCCCGTCCTCTACAAACCTGTTCATCACCCTGAATATGGTTGCCCTGTCGGCGTCTACATCCAACATGTTTTCTATTTCTGTATGGCTCAATGCGCGTGGTTTATCTGCAAACAATTGCAGTATACTTTGCTGAATTTGTGTATTTCTTCTTTTTACTGTCATTTTTTATTATTGCAATTTTGTCGCAATAAGAAAATCTTCTTATTATTGCAACAAAGTTGCGATAAGGTGACGTCAATACCAAAGATTAATCGAAGAATATTTCTGATAATGAGTGGTGGTCTGTTGTTGCCCGCTTTACATCCTGTATTTGCCAAACAAAAAAATGAGACAATGAACAATAAATATGATGCAATAATTGTGGGTGGTAGTTTTGCTGGCTTGGCAGCAGCCATGACACTTGGCCGCGCGCTGCGAAAGGTATTGGTACTGGATACCGATAAGCCCTGCAACAGATTTACAATACACGCACATAATGTATTGACACATGATGGCGAACCACCTGCCTTGATAAAAGAAAAAGTACTGAAGGAATTACTTAACTATTCCACAGTGGAGATAAGAAAACAGGAAGCATTGCATGTTTCAAAAACAAGTACAGGTTTTAGCATAGCCACAGCTAATGAAAGCTACGAGTGCAGGAAGCTGATTTTTGCGACAGGCATGAAAGACATACTGACCGATATTGATGGCGCGGCAGCCTGTTGGGGGAAAACATTATTGCACTGTCCCTATTGTCATGGGTATGAAGTACGTGGCGAACCTACAATGATACTTGCAACTGCAAAAGATATCCCTGAAATGGTAAAACTATTATCCCAATGGACTAAGCAACTGTGTGTATGTACTACAGATGGCCAGCTTTTAGATGCGTCATTTTTACAACTATGCGAAGAAAAAGGAGTACTGGTAATTGGCAAGCATGTGCAACGCATTGCGCATACAAACGGTCGTGTATCAGCAGTGTGTTTTAATGATGGTACACTACAGCAGGTATCGGTAATCTACGGACGTTTCCCAATGGAGCAGCATGCGGCATTGCCTGTTTCTGTCGGTTGTGTGCTTACAGATATGGGGCATATAAAAGTAGATATGATGGGGCAAACAACCGTTAGTGGTGTATATGCCGCAGGCGATTGTACATCTCCATTCAGAACCATTCACACAGCAATGGCATCGGGTACTATGGCGGGTGCGGCCGTGAATAAAGAATTAATAGAACTGGAATTTTAATCAATAAGAACAATGAAAAAACTACCCGTCACTGTTTTGAGTGGCTTTTTGGGTGCAGGGAAGACAACACTGCTCAACCACGTATTGCACAACAGAAAAAACCTGAAGGTTGCAGTAATAGTAAATGACATGAGCGAAGTGAATATTGATGCACAAATGGTAGAGCGTGAACAGTCTTTTTCAAGAACAGAAGAAAAGCTGGTGGAAATGAGTAATGGTTGCATATGTTGTACCCTGCGCGAAGACCTGATGATAGAAGTGAAAAGACTGGCAGCAGAGGGGAAATTTGACTACCTGCTGATAGAAAGCACAGGTATTTCAGAGCCTGTGCCCGTTGCGCAGACATGGAGTTTTGAAGATGCGGATGGTGCATCATCCCTTGCTGATATCAGCTATATAGATACAATGGTAACAGTAGTTGATTGTTTCAATTTCTTCAAAGACTTCAGCACGGTTGAAAGACTGGCAGACAGAAGACTGACGGATATGGAAGGTGATGATCGTACCATTGTAAACCTGCTGACAGACCAGGTAGAGTTTGCAGATGTTATAATACTGAACAAGACCGACCTTGTAGATGATAAAACATTGCAACTGTTGCATGCGGCTATTACAAGGCTGAACCCTGCAGCAAGAATACTACATGCGGTTTTTGGAAAGGTAGAGCCCGAACAGATATTAAATTGGACATTATCATCTAATTGAGCACCAAATTACATTTTTCATTGACCACCTTTAGGGTTGATTATCAAAATAAAAGGTGGTCAGCTTCGAGGATAATTTAGTGGTCAACCCCAGTGATATTTTCCACTTAGTACACTTTAGCTTGATGACATAGACCAAATAGGAATTGTTGTAAAACACTTACAACATATTTAATAAAACAATACACAGATCGCTAGCTTGTTTAGGATTTTCAACTTTACGTCATGCTTTGTATAAATTAGATAGCGCATAATTTCTATGTTTTGTTTTTTCAATTTCCGCTCAAATCAATAATCTCAAGGGGGTACTTTAAATATACTTCAAAGAATATGCAGTTATGTTTTAAGTTTATTTTTTAGGAATATCTCTACATCATCAAGATAAAAACGCCCAACAGGCACCTTATCCCCCTGTACCCATATATTTTCAGAACTAACTTTTGTAATGTACTCTGGATTCACGCTATACGATTTGTGTACACGCAACCAATTAATACTATTAAAAAACTCTACTGAGGCAGAAAGCGACATTCTGATTAATCGTTTAGCCTCCCCCATATATAGCTTCGTGTACTTACCCTGTGCCTGCAAATAACGAATATCATTCACTACAATTTTTTCATGCTTGGTTCCTATTTTCAGAAACATACCCTGTGCATGCTCTCCCTGTGAAATTATCTCTACATGCTCTTCATCTCCGTGCAAAACAGGTATTGCCATCTCTATTGCTGCAAACAAATTTTCTCGAGAGAATGGTTTTACCAGATAGGAATCAGGATTATATTTTTTCACCTGACTGATAGTATTGGCATCGCTGTGTGCAGTAAGAATGATGTATGGAATATTAAGTTTATTATTGTCTATATATGCTGCAACTTCAAGTCCCGTTCTTCCATTTTGTAATGTAATGTCCAATATTATCAACTTAGGATTTTGCTCAATGATTGCCTCTATTGCTTCATCGGGCGTAGCAACAGGCTCTAAAGGAATATAATTCAGTATTCTTAACAACTGAAACAAGCTCTCCGCAATTATAGCTTCATCTTCTACGATCAGTATTTCCACTGGTTTTTATTTAATATCAATATTAAATGTGTATAAAAGTCCTTCTTTGTTTTCGACTTTTACTTTCGCTCCAATCTGTGCAGCTAACCTTCTAATTAACCTCAAACCTAAACTGCCTGTTTTCATTAAGTTAATATGCGGAGGTAAACCAGGACCATTGTCCTTATACGTAAAGATATAATTACCACCGACATCTTCACATGTCAAATCTATTATACAATTTGACTGAAAAGGCACAACATACTTCATTGTATTGGTAATTAATTCATTAACAATCAATGCCAATGGAATTAATGTATCGAGTTTTAATTCCAGATTGTTCATCCTGATATTATAACGGATAGAATCGTCGCCGATAGATAAAGACTTTAATGCTGTTTCCAACATTTTTTCAAAGTAGGACTGTAAGCTAACAGAAGTATAGTGCTGCTGCTCATACAATGTTTGGTGAGCCAGTGCTATAGTCATTATCTTATTCTGTATCTCTTTTGTCCATACAAGAGTATTAGTATCAGGTTTTATTTGCTGTAATTCTATAAGGCTACTTATTATTTGAAGATTGTTCTTTACCCTATGGTGCACTTCTTTCAATAACACTTCAATATCCTGATTCTTAGATACTACCTGGTCATTGGTACTAAGCAATAACTGATTTTGTTTCCGGCATTTTCTTTCAACATAAATTGCAAAGGCAAGGCTAATTGCTAATACTGCAGCAACTAAATACAGTAGTTTATTCCTGTTACTCAGTGTCTTTTGTTTAGCCTTCAGTAGTTGATTATTCTTCTCCTGCATTTCATTATCTGCTTGCAACAGTTCGTACTCGATACTTTTAAAAATAGCATTGCTTGTATTACGAGAGTTGACAGCATCTAGTATTTTCCTGTACTGATACGCAGATTTATAGTCTTGATTTCTCTCGTAGTTATCGATAATCATTTCCAGCAATGGTATAGAATCCCTCGTCACAGCAAGTTCATTCAACAATGGCGGAATGGCATCTTTCTCCCTATCTAACAATCTGTAATAATAACTTCTAGATTCGGCATACAACCTGCCATATGCAAGATCTTCATCTTGGAAAACAATGTTTTGCGGCAATTGATTATAACAAGTAATAAAGTCTGATTTTCTATTAATTCTATAATACAGATTTGCTAATAGTACATAGCCTTTTACACGCAATGAAGAATCATCAATCTGTTTCAGCTTATCATGCATTACAGAGACATAACGATAAGTGTTAGTTGAATCTTTTGCTTTTGCAAATACTACGGCCAAATTATAGGAAGCGCGAAAAATACGTTTCGCATCCCCACTCCTTTCTTCACTATCGAAGTAGAGCTTATAATACTTAGCAGCCCATGTAAGATTGTTAGTAGCATCATATACAGCACCTAATCCAAAGTAACACTTGTTTATCATTACAGTATTTTCGTACTTCTGAGCGATTTTTATTGCTCTCAGATAGCAATCTGTTGCGTATTGCATGTGTACATGATTGTACATACCATAATAGTAACTGCCTAAATTGTAATAAAATGTATCCTGATAACGCTCAGGAATTGTATTTACGATCTTCAGCAGAGAATCATTAAGATATAGCTCTTTTGCAGAAGTTGAAAAAGAACAGAGGAATACAAATAACACCACTTTCAACCTGAATAATGCTTTTGGGAAAAGACATTTTTCAGATTCACCCCTATGGTATATGTAGTACATGTCATTCATAGACACTCATGCTAAGATAGGATAATGCACGGATTTGCAAAAAGCAGACGTGTATTGACACAAAAAAGGGCTGTATAATACTTTTACTTCTGTGCGCCTGTTCATCTGATGGTCTTCTTCAGAACATGGGACATTATTTTTACACTTGTTCAGCAATCTTGTTTCACCATAACCCTGTGCTTTTACTCTGTACTTGGCAATACCTTTACTGTAGAGGTATTGTACAGCTGAAGTAGCCCTGTTTTGAGAAAGTGTCATGTTGTATTTGTCACTACCACGACTATCGGTATGTGATGATAGTTCTATTTCCATGGTAGGGTATTTATTCAATACATCTACCAGCTTATCCAATACCAATGCCGCATCAGGACGGATATTGAATTTATTGTAGTCATAGTACAAGTCTTCCAGTACAAACTTATCGCCTACTTTGTATTCAATTGGTTTAGCTTTGGGTTCCAAATAAACATACTTAACCAATGTATCTGAACCATCTTCATTCTGCATAAGTGCTTTGAATGAAACTACTTCTCCTATATAATCTTTATACTCACCTTTCAGTACAAAGTCGAGCCCTTTGTCAATCACGAAATAGTTAGTACCCTTAGCATCCGTGTTCTTACGACTGTTTGTTTTATTAATAGCAGTAAGATCAAGCGTACCATCCTGAATCGGTTTGTTGTCTTGTTTATTTACAAGGATGGCTTTCAATACCATTGTTCTTGACGGCATTTGTTTGAAAGCATAAATATCGTCGCTACCCTTACCACCAGGCCTGTTTGAAGAGAAATAACCTGTTTTGTTATCTACAGATGTAAGGTAAAAATCATCATAGCTTGAATTAAACGGAGGTTTAATATTCGCTACAACAGAAGTTTTACCTTGTGATAATTTGTAGATATCGAAACCACCCATACCGGCATGTCCATTACTTGAAAAATATAAGTCCCCATTTTTACCAATAGTCGGGAAAGCTTCGTCTTCAGTAGTATTAACAGGCACTCCCATATTTTGTGGCGTTTTCCATGTTTCTCCAACACCTTTATCACAATACCATATATCTGTTTTACCAACACCACCCGGCATATCAGATATAAAGTAAACACGATTTCCGTCTTTACTAAAAGCTGCATGACCAACTGAGTAGTCCTCCGGCTTATTGTACTGGAATGCTATCGGTTCTTTCCATTGACCGCTTGTGTCTTTAGTACTGTAAAACAGTTGCAAGTTTCTTTGCTTTCCCACCCTGCCCTTCTTGATTTTCAGGCGTTGTTGCTTACAACTTTTGTTAGTAACAGTAAAGAAAATCATAGAATTATCTGGCGAGAAAGTAGCTGGCCCTACGTGATACTTACTGCTATTTGCAAATACACCAAAGTCTGATATTGCTCTGTCCATATGCAAGGTATCACCTATTGCATATCCTTTGGTATCTGCTACATAGAGTCTCAGGTAAGGATTACCGGTCCAACCATATTTTTTCTTTCTCTTCTCCTTCTTAGTTTGCAACACTTCATTTTTCATATCTTCAGAAGTGTACACAAGTTGCTTGTTGTAAACAGAAGCACCCCAATCAGACAGACTAGTATTCAATCCTGATTCATTATAAATAGCAAAGTTTACTGGGTTTCTTGTCCACAGCATTGCAGAGTCACAACCTCTCATCTGCGTGCTAACAATATCTCTCTTATCAGGAAATGCAAGCAGATATTCTTCATAATACCTTTTCGCGTCTTCATAACGCTGCAAGGTCTTCATCAGATTGCCAATGGTGTAAAGTACTTCCTTATCGGAAGTATCTTTTGTATGGTAAACACTATACTGATCTAATGCTTTTGCATACTCATTCGTTTCCTGATATGAATATGCCAGCTTGTAGTTTACGTCTTTATTGGCGCTAGGTTTAGCGACAAGCTTTTCATATATGCCGATAGCTTTTGCATACTCCAGCCTGTAGAAATGCTTATCAGCAAGTTGCTTATAGCCTTGTTGCTCCTGCGCTATTGCAACACTTGGCAAATAAAGGCACAGTAGTATTTTGAAGTACTTTGTCATGCTTCAATAATTTAGAAATATCTTGGGCTCAGCACCCTTTTATCTTTTGCAGGCAGCCCGATACCAATTGATATCTCGTGCGTACCGTTTTCGTATGATGCAAGTTTGCTTGTAGTAACATCGTATGCATAACCAATTCTGAAATGCTGTATAGGATACAGTTCAAACATAAATGAATAGGCATCTTTCTTATCAAGACCTGCAGCTACTGCAGGTTTGTTCCAGATGTTCAATCCGGTACGGTAGGTAGCACCTACACCAACTATGTCTTTTATCAGGATATATCCGTTGAAGTCAAAATTACTCGGACCATTAAAGTCTTCTTTCCATAAAAAAGACGGCCTGAATTTAAACGCATCCGAAAGCGGAATAATAAGGCCTGAGCCAAAGTACCCGTGTATACGTTTCTCCATTGTTTCGAAACGTGTACCCTGCCAATTATACTGCGAATTGATAGCTTTAACAGCCAGGAGATTATTTACACCGACACTGAAATAAAATTTAGGCGTGTAATAATATGCTCCTGCATTAAAATCAGGCGTCACTTTGTTAGAAACACCCACAGGTACCAGATCATCATTATTATCTACATACTGGAAAGCGTTGCCGTCTACAGAGTATTGCGTAACACCACCACTCAGACCAAAGCACAACCTCCTTGCACCATACTCATCAAGTGACACACGGTATGTATAACCCAGAAATCCAGACACGGTTTTTTGTGGTCCTAATTTATCAGACAGCACTTTTGCACTCCATGCCACACGCTCATCCTGGTTAGGCATGAGCCACTCTACCGAGGCAGCAAATGTTTCGGGTGCACCCTTCAGGTCTACCCACTGCTTGCGGTACATAAAGTTAGCATAGCTTTCCCCGCGGTAGCCGGCATATGCCGTATTCAGCACCAACGGATTAAACATGTACTGGCTGAACTGTATGTCTTGCTGAGCAAAACATGTAACTGTTGTAACAGACAGCAGCGCAGTTATCAAACGTGCTTTAATTGATGCTTTATTCATGTTCGTTAAAAATTATTTGTTGTTACTACGCAATAATTCAACCCAACCACTGTACTTCTTAACGCCTGCTTTTGTTTTCACAGACACCGTATAGAAGTAAGTACCCTCTACAAGACCATCGCCAGACCAGTTGTTTTTGTAATCAGCAGATGTATAAACCATATTACCCCATCTGTTGAATATTGAAACTTCTGAACCAGGATATGCATCCAGACCAAGGATTACGAACTTATCGTTCTTACCATCACCATTTGGTGTAATGATATTTGGTATAAACAGACCGTCCTTATCATCAGTCAGGCTCATAGATGTTGTAGATGCATTGTTTGTTGTATCGCCATCTGTTTCGTTGGATTTACCAGATGCACTATTTTTAATCAGTCCTCCAGATGTCAGCTGAACAGTCAACGTCATTACAGATTTCTGTCCGCCCCTTAGGCTATCCAGTGTCCACGTTACCGTCTTCGTTGCCACATTGTAATTTGCCTTACCACTTTGTACGCTTGTACGGACATTTGAACCACCCAGATTATCAGCCAGTATATCTGTCACTACGACTTTCGTAGCAGTAGTTGCGCTGATATTTTCAACTTCAATCTCAAACACTACATCTTTACCTATCGCAAGGTCTTTTTGTTGTGTCACGATACGTTTAGACACTTTCAGATCAGGCCTGTTTTGTGGTATCCTGATTTTTACTGTTGCAATATTTGACTCAAATGGTTTTGTATCAAAGATTGAATACATGAATGAATCAACACCATAGAAACCTGCGTTAGGCCTGTAGGTTGCTGTACCATTAGCATTTACTGTCACCGTACCATTCTTAGGTTGGCTTTGCATTTTGATGCTTGCCAAATTCAGCGACCTGCCAAATGCAGTGTCATTTTTACTGATATTGATAACCACAGGTGTTTCCATCGCAGTTACAGTATCATCGTTGACAGCTACAGGTGGTTTGAATATCAGGATGCGGGCAGTTGCCACATTAGATATCATCTTATTCAGGTCTTTCACTGTATACGTGAAGCTATCTATACCATAATAACCGGCATTAGGCGTGTATATAGCTTTACCGTCAGAGCCAATTATTACAGTACCATTTTTAGGCTGCGCAACAGATGTAGTAGTCGGCGCATCCAATGCGCTGTTACCAGGTACATCATTGTTAAGTATAGATACTGTAACAGGTGTATTAACCATTGTTGAGTCGAGATCATCGATAGCTATCGGACCTTTATTTATCGTAATCCTTACAGTAGCCACATTCGACAAACCATTATCATTATCACGGATAGTATACTTAAATGTATCTACACCTATGTAGTTGAGGTTTGGTGCATATGTAGCCTCGCCTGTAGTAGCATTAATAACTACTGAACCGTTAGCAGGTGGCAGTGTAACATTTACTGTAGACCTGCTGATAGTACCATCAACATCGTAGTCATTAAATGGTATATCTATCAATACCGGCACATTCATGTTCGTTATCGTAGTATCATTCACAGCAACAGGTGGATTATTTACAATAATCTTCACAGTATCGTTAGTAGTACCACATGCCCAAGGAGAAGTTATCGTCCATTTGAATGTATATGTACCCGGCTGCAGACCACTGATAGTAGCATTGTATGCATTAACATTAGATACAGTTGCAGTATTTGGACCTGTCAATTGTGTCCAAGCACCATTACCAACTACAGATTGATTTGCTGACATTATCACACTTGTTGTGTTTACAGGGCCTATATCAGTACCGGCATTTGCAGTAGTTGCGGTAGGATATACTGTTACTACAACATTGTATGTTGTGGCATTCGTACAACCATTTGCGCTTACTGTGTATACGTAGGTTATATTAACAGGTGCTGTTGTTGTGTTCGTAAGCACTTCACTCACATTACCTGTACCCATTGCAGCTGAGTTGCTGATACCTGCTACCGCGGCACGGCTCCAACCAAATGTTGCGCCTGTTGTACTGCTTGCTGGTATGTAGCTGAATGTAGCATTATTACATATTGCTGCAGGTGCCAGTGTACTTGTCAATACTGGAGTCGGATTAACAATTACAACAACACTGTATATTGTAACATTTGCACAACCATTTGCACTTACTGTGTATATATAAGTTACATTGACTGGTGCAGTTGTTGTATTTGTAAGTACCTCACTTACATTACCGACACCACTTGCAGCTATGTTAGATATGCCTGCTACTGCTGCACGACTCCAACCAAATGTTGCACCTGTTGTGCTGCTGGTCGGTGTATAGTTAAACGTACCGTTATTACAAATAGCTGTCGGCGTCAATGTACTTGTCAGTTGCGGTGTTGGATTAACTGTCACAGTTACATTGTAACTGGCAGGGTTTGTACAACCGTTTGCACTGAGTGTGTATACATATGTTACTGTTACAGGTGATGCAGTTGTATTTACCAGTACTTCTGCAGGATTTCCTGTACCTGTAGCTGCTGCATTACTTATACCTGTTACTGCTACACGGCTCCAGTTGAATGTAGTGCTGGAAGTAGTACTTGTTGGCAGATAATTGAATGCTGTATTGTTACAGATAGCTGTTGGCGTCAGCGTACTTGTCAGTTGCGGAGTAGGATTAACTGTTACTACCACACTATAAGTACTTGGATTTGTACAACCGTTTATACTAACTGTGTAAATATAAGTCACAACAACAGGTGATGCAGTTGTATTTACCAATATCTCGTTCGGATTACCGGTACCACTTGCTGATGAATTGCTGATACCCGCTACTGTCGCACGGCTCCAGTTAAATACGGCGCCTGTTGTGCTGCTGGTTGGTGTATAGCTGAATGTACTGTTGTTACAAATAGCTGCTGGTGTCAGTGTACTTGTCAGTTGTGGTGTAGGATAAACTGTTACTGCCACACTGTATGTACTTGGATTTGTACAGCCATTTGCAGTAACAGTATACAAATACGTTACACTAACAGGCGCTGTTGTCGTATTATTCAGCACTTCGCTAATGTTACCTGTACCTGATGCTGTTGCATTGCTGATACCGGTTACAGCAGCTCTTGTCCAACTGTATGTTGCACCCGTAGTGCTGCTGGTTGGCGTATAGCTGAATGTACTGTTATTACATATAGCCGCAGGTGTTAATGTACTTGTCAGTTGTGGTGTTGGATATACCGTTACCACTACGTTGTAAGTACTTGGATTAGAACAACCATTTGCTGTTACCGTATATACATAAGTTACATTAACCGGTGCTGCAGTTGTATTTACTAAAACCTCCGCAGGGTTACCACTACCCGTCGCCGGTAGATTACTGATACCTGATACCGCCGCACGTATCCAACTGAATGTTGCATCTGTTGTGCTGCTGGTAGGTATGTAGTTAAATGTACCATTGTCACAAATAGCCGCTGGTGTCAGTGTACTTGTCAGTTGTGGTGTAGGATAAACAGTCACCACAACAGAGTAAACAGCAGGGTTTGTACAACCATTAGCCGTTACAATATAAACATACGCAACATTGACCGGTGCTGTAGTAGTATTAACCAACACCTCATTAGGATTACCAGTGCCTGAAGATGCAGGATTACTGATACCTGCTACCGCAGGACGTGTCCATGCAAATATTGCACCTGCAGTACTACTTGTTGGTGTATAACTAAATGTACTGTTGTTACATATTGCTGCAGGCGTGAGCGTGCTTGTTAGTTGTGGAGTAGGATTAACTCGTACAACAACATTATATGAAGCCGGGTTCACACAACCATTTGCTGCAACTGTATAAACATATGTCACATCAATTGGCGCTGCAGTAGTATTTATTAACACTTCTGCAGGGTTGCCATTACCTGTAGCTGCAATATTAGCTATACCTGCTACAGCTGCACGGCTCCAACTGAATGTTGCGCCTGTTGTGCTGCTTGTTGGTGTATAGTTGAATGTACTGTTGTTACATATTGCACCATGTACCAATGTACTTGTGAGTAATGGCGTTGGGAATACTCTAACAGTAACATTCTGTGTATTAGAACATCCGTTTGCAGCAAGTGTATAAATATATACCACATCTACCGGGCTCGTTGTTGTATTAACCAAAGTTTCATGCGGATTGCCTGTACCCGTAGCAGCCACATTACTGATGCCTGCTACTGTAGCACGATTCCATGTAAACACTACACCTTGTGTTACGCTTGATGGTATATAATCGAACACACTGTTATTGCATACTGGTGTTGCCGTAAGTGGTGTATTCAATACCGGTGTCGGATTGACACGCACCACTACATCGTATGCCGATGCATTGGTACAACCATTTGCAGATACAATATACCTGTAGGTTACATCAATTGGATTTGGTGTGTTATTAGTCAGCACTTCGCTGATAATGCCATTACCACTTGCAGACGCATTGCCGATACCAGGTACCGCTGCACGGCTCCAAGTAAATGTTGCACCTGACACATCGCTTGTCGTGGTATAGGTAAATAAAGCATTATTACATACCGCAGCAGGACTTAATGTTGTAGTCAGTTGCGGGGTAGGATTCACCGTTACAATAACTGTGTAAACCGTAGGGTTTGTACAGCCATTAGCAGACAGTGTAAACCTGTATATAGCATTTGCAGGCTGATTCGTATTATTTACAAGCACTTCATTGATATTACCTGTACCGCTTGAAGGCGCACCACCATTGATGGCTGCAACGGCATCTCTTGTCCAAGAGAAGCTTGTACCAGTAGTACTGCTTGTTGGTACATAACTAAACGTTGTGTTGTTACATATAGTGCCATTTACAAGGATGCTGGTAAGTACCGGTGTAGGATTAACCCTTACTACTATATCATATGTATATGGATTCGTACAACCGTTAGCATTTATGGTGTATGTATAAGTAACATTCACAGGAGATGCAGTAGTGTTAACCAATACCTCACTAATAGAACCTGTACCACTTGCTGTAGCGTTACTTATGCCTGCAATAGCAGAACGTATCCACGCAAAGCCTGCACTAGTAACATTGCTTGTCGGCGTGTAGCTGAATGTACTGTTATTACAGATAGCAGCAGGCGACAATGTGCTTACCAGAGCAGATGCAGGATTAACCGTTACCACTATATTTTGCGTATTACTACAACCATTAGCAGACAGTGTATATACATAAGTAACCACTATCGGCGCAGAGGTTGTATTAATAAGTGTTTCATTAATATTACCAAAACCGGTAGCTGCCGCATTGCTGATACCAGGTATCGCAGAACGGCTCCAGCTATAAACTATACCGGTTGTGTTGCTCGTAGGTGTATAGTTGAATGCAGTATTGTTACATACAGCAGACGGTGTTAATGTACTAGTCAATACAGGTGTCGGATTTACCCTTACAGTTACATTATAAGTAACTGGATTTGTACAACCATTTGCACTTATTATATATACATATACAACATCTATAGTTGCGCTTGTTGTGTTTACCAATATTTCACCAGGATTTCCTGTACCACTTGCTGCTGCATTACTTATCCCTGCTACTACCGCTCGCGTCCATGCAAACGTAGCACCTACTGTATTGCTGGCAGGTACGTAGCTGAATGGCGTACTGCTGCAAATAGCCGCAGGAGTAGTAGTACTGCTTAACGCAGGTGCAGGATTTACAACTACACTTACATTATAAGTATTAGGATTAGTACAGCCATTTGCACTTACAGTATAGATGTAAGCAACTGTAATTGGCGCTGTAGTTGTATTTACCAATATTTCATTCGGATTACCTGTTCCGTTTGCTGCTGCATTAGTTATGCCCGGCAATGCCGCACGACTCCATGCAAACGCAGATCCTGTAGTTCCACTTGTTGGTGTATAACTAAACGGAGTGTTATTACAGATGGCTGCCGGCGTTAATGTACTTGTCAGTTTAGGCGTAGGATATACTGTTACTACAACGTCATACGGAATAGCGTTTGTACAGCCATTCGCACTAACCACATATCTGTAAGTCACATTAATACTTGCATCTGTAGTATTTACCAATGTCTCAGAAGGATTACCCGTTCCGTTTGCTGCTGTATTGCTGATACCTGCCACAGCGGCACGTGTCCATGCAAAACTTGAACCACTTGTACTGCTTGTTGGTGTGTAATTAAATACTGTGTTATTACAGATGGCTGCTGGCGTTAATGTACTTGTCAACACAGGTGTTGGATTAACCGTTACAACTACATTATAATTATTACTACAACCGTTTGCTGCTACAGTATATACATACGTAACATTAACAGGTGATGTAGTAGTGTTTACCAACGTTTCGTTAGGGTTGCCATTGCCACTTGCTGCTATGTTATTAATACCTGCAACGGCAGCACGTGTCCATGCAAATGTTGCACCGCTTGTGCTACTTGTTGGCGCATAGCTGAACGTAGTATTATTACAAATAGCCGCAGGAGTCAAGGTATTTGTAAGTACAGGACTTGGATTAACTGTTACTACAACATTATATACAAGACCATTTGCACAACCGTTTGCTGCAAGGCTGTATGCATATGTTACATTTATTGGTGCCGATGTTGTGTTAACTAACACTTCATTCGGGTTGCCAGTACCGCTTGCTGCAGTATTACTAATGCCTGCAATAGCCGCACGGCTCCAATTGAATGTTACACCACTTGTACTGCTTGTTGGCAGATAACTGAATGTGTTACCGCTACAAATAGCCATTGGTGATAATGTACTTGTCAATACAGGTGTTGGCTTAACAGTTACCACCACATTATAAGTTATCGGGTTTGTACAACCGTTTGCACTTACCGTATAAACATAAGTTACATCTACCGATACACCTGTAGTATTTACAAGCGTTTCATTCGGATTGCCTGTACCGCTACCTGCTATATTACTAATACCTGCTACTGCTGCACGTGTCCAGTTGAACGTTGCACCTGTAGTTGCACTTGTTGGTACATAGCTGTATACAGTATTATTACATATAGATGCAGGCGTAAGCGTACTGCTCAATTCAGGAGTAGGATAAACTACAACTGTAACATTCTGATTGTTGCTGCAACCATTTGCTGTAGTTGTGAATGTGTACACTACTGATATTGGCTGTGAAGTAGTATTAACCAATACTTCGTTCGGATTACCTATACCGTTTGCTGATGCATTGCTGATGCCTGCTATTGCTGCACGGCTCCATGCAAATGTAGCTCCGCTCGTAGCACTTGTCGGCACATAATTGAATGTTCCATTATTACAAATTGCCGCAGGTGTTAAAGTAGAACTTAAAGCAGGTGTCGGATTTACTGTTACAACTACATTTTGTGTATAAGAACAGCTATTTAATGCTACCGTATATACATATGTCACATTAACAGGATTGGCCGTTGTATTTACTAATGTTTCATTCGGATTATTCGTACCACTCGCTGCTGCATTACTAATGCCTGCTACCGCTGCACGGCTCCAGTTAAATGTAGCACCTGTTGTTGCACTGGCAGGTACATAACTGAATGTTGTGTTATTACATATTGCCGCAGGGCTTAGAGTTGTACTCAGGTTGACTGTTGGATTAACAGTAACAACTACATTATAGCTTGTACCATTCGTACAACCATTTGCACTTACAGTATATATGTATGTAACATTAACAGGATTGGCCGTTGTATTTACCAACGTTTCAGCAGGATTATCTGCGCCTGATGCAGCCGCATTGCTGATACCTGCTGTCGCCGCTCTGCTCCATACGTAGCTCGCTCCGCTCGTACTGCTAGTTGGTGTATAATTAAATATTGTGTTATTGCATATTGCTGCAGGGCTTAATGTACTTGTAAGTTGTGGCGTCGGATTAACCATTACCACCACACTGTAGGAACTTGCGTTCGTACAACCGTTCGCACTTACCGTATATACATAGGTAACGTTCACAGGCGATGCTGTAGTGTTAACTAATGTTTCATTCGGATTGCCTGTACCGCTTGCAGCTGCATTGCTGATACCTGCTACTGCTGCACGACTCCAATTGAATGTTGCACCACTTGTACTACTTGTAGGTGTATAACCAAAGGTCGTGCCGCTGCAGATAGCGCTCGGCGTTAACGTGCTCGTCAGTTGAGGGGTCGGGTTAACCGTTACCACCACACTGTATGTACCCGCATTCGTACAGCCATTTGCACTCACCGTAAATACATACGTTACATCTATCGGCGCTGTTGTCGTGTTCGTTAATGTCTCGCTTGGATTACCACTACCTGTGGCTGCCGTATTGCTGATACCTGCTACCGCTGCTCTGCTCCATGCATACGTAGCGCCGCTTGTGCTGCTCGTAGGCGTATAGCTGAATGTTGTACCACTGCAAATTGCGCCCGGCGTCAACGTGCTCGTCAGTTGCGGTGTCGGGTTGACCGTTACCACTACATTATACGTCGTGCTCGAACAGCCGTTCGCACTTACCGTGTAGACATACGTTACACTCACAGGGCTCGGCGTCGTGTTGATCAATGTCTCACTCGGATCACCTGTGCCACTTGCCGCTGCATTACTGATACCGCTCACTGCCGCGCGTGTCCAGTTGAACACTGCACCACTCGTACCACTTGTCGGACTATAATTAAAGGTTGTATTGTTACATATTGCCGACGGCGTCAATGTACTTGTCAGTACTGGGCTCGGGTTGACCGTCACCACTACATTGTATGTACTTGCATTCGTACAACCGTTCGCACTCACCGTGTACACATAGATTACATTGATTGGTGCAGTCGTTGTATTTGTTAAGATTTCACTTGGGTTACCACTCCCTGTCGCTGCTGTATTGCTGATACCTGCTACTGCTGCTCTGCTCCATGCATATGTTGCTCCGCTCGTACTGCTCGTAGGGGTATAACTGAACGTAGAGCCGCTGCAGATGGCGCTTGGTGTCAGTGTGCTTGTCAGTACCGGCGTTGGCTTAACGCTTACTACTACATTGTAGGTCGTACCGTTCGTACAGCCATTCGCACTTACCGTGTACACATACGTAACATCCACAGGATCTGCGGTTGTGTTCGTCAGTACTTCACTTGGATTACCGCTGCCGCTTGCTGCTGTATTGCTGACACCCGCTACCGCTGCTCTTGTCCATGCATACGTTGCGCCGCTTGTGCTGCTCGTCGGGGTGTAGCTGAACGTACTGCCGCTGCAGATAGACGCAGGGCTTACCGTGCTTGTCAGCACAGGCGTAGGATTAACCGTTACCACTACACTGTACGTACTCGCGTTCGTACAACCATTCGCACTCACTGTATATACATACGTAACATTTACAGGGCTTGTGCTGCTGTTCGTCAGCTGTTCGCTAACTGTTCCGCTGCCGCTGCCGCCTGTATTACCGTTAATACTTGTTATCGATGCTCTTGTCCATGCATACGTTGCACCGCTCGTATTACTTGTCGGGGTATAACCAAAGGTTGTTCCGCTGCAGATAGCGCTCGGCGTTAATATGCTCGTCAGTTGAGGGGTCGGGTTAACCGTTACCACCACACTGTATGTACCCGCTAACATTTACAGGGCTTGTGCTGCTGTTCGTCAGCTGTTCGCTAACTGTTCCGCTACCACTGCCTGCTGTGTTACCGTTAATGCTCGTTATCGCCGCTCTTGTCCAACTGTATATTGCACCACTCGTGCTGCTCGTAGGCGTATAACCAAAGGTCGTGCCGCTGCAGATAGCGCTCGGCGTTAACGTGCTCGTCAGTTGAGGGGTCGGGTTAACCGTTACCACCACACTGTATGTACCCGC